>Ga0310695_10000877_pt1 | contig 73622 bp, 63 predicted proteins | sample RumenRJG_04DNA_FD_203882 | JGI IMG/M metagenome (GOLD analysis project Ga0310695, IMG submission 203882) | Bovine rumen microbial communities from Lethbridge, Alberta, Canada - RJG_04 (v2) (version 2) | ecosystem: Host-associated > Mammals > Digestive system > Stomach > Rumen | place: Canada... | reverse complement strand
GGATTTGTCGAAGATTACCTCAAGGGGTCGAAGGGGGCGAAGATGCCGAGGGGCGACATCAACCGCCTCCTTAACTATGAAATCCGACTTCCCGAAAAAGCCGATCAACTTCGCATAGCGGGCCTTCTCGGAAGTTTGGACGAGAAGATCGCCCTCTGCCGCAAGAAAATAGCTGAATTGGAGGCGTTTGCGAAGCTTATCTACGATCGTTGGTTTGTCGAGTTTGAGTTTCCGAACGCCGACGGACGGCCGTACAAGTCCAATGGCGGTAAGATGATTTGGAATGAAACGCTGAAGCGGAATGTACCGGAAGGATGGAGCGTTCGCATGCTCCCCGAAATTGCGGACTATCTCTTCGGTTTTCCATTTGATTCGGCAAGGTTCAATTCAAACGGAATCGGAACATCCATCGTCCGGATTCGAAACGTGAAGGACGGTTTCACGTCCGATTTCACAACCGAAGTCGCACCCGACGAATACTACATCGGCAACGGCGATTTCATCATCGGGATGGACGGATACTTCGACATGAACTTGTGGATTGGCGGCAAGGCCTATCTGGTGCAACGGTCATGTCGGGTTACCGCCAAGAACCCAATCCACCAAGGATATTTGATTCGAGCGCTTTACTTGCCGATCAAGCATCTTGAACAATCCCTCACGGGCGCGACGCTCGCGCATTTGGGCAAAGCCCATCTGGACCGGATTCCCATTCTTCTGCCACCAGAAGATGTTCCCGCATTCCACCTTTTGAACGAGATCGATTCTCGAAAGGTCCAAGCCGGTATTGAAATCAGGCGTTTGTCCGAGTTTCGCGACTGGCTTCTGCCCATGCTGATGAACGGGCAGGTCGAGGTGCGCGCATAGAGAGTCTCGGTAGACTCTTCCGGCCGCCGCGCATGGGGCGCGGCGACAAACCGAAAGAGTCAACCATGAAAGACACCATCGATGCGTTCGCGCGTTTGCTCGAACGCGAGGAGTTGTCCGCAAACACGGTCCGCTCCTACCGGAAGACGGTCGAATCCTTCTTCCGCCAGTTCGACAAGATCGACAAGCGCTCCCTTCTCTCGTTCAAGGGATTCCTTGTCGAAAACTACAAGGCGAAAACGGTCAATCTCCGCCTACAGGCGATCAACCGTTTCCTTGACTTCCTGAAGAAGCCGTCGCTCAAACTGCGGTTCGTCAAAATCCAGCAGGTGGCGTTCCTCGAGAATGTCATCAGCGATGCCGACTATCGATTCTTCGCTCGCCGCCTTAAGGCGACGGGTCGAACGCTTTGGTACTTCGTCGTACGATTCCTCTGCGCGACTGGCGCCCGCGTTTCGGAACTCGTACAGCTCAAGGCGGAACACGTCGATGCCGGTTTCCTCGATCTCTACGGAAAGGGCGGGAAGCTGCGACGCCTCTACATTCCGCGGAAGTTGCGGGACGAAGCACGGGCTTGGCTCGCCGCGGAAGGAATCGGGAGCGGATATCTCTTCCGCAACCGCTTCGGTGCCCGCGTCACGACCCGCGGCATCTCGCACCAGCTCAAGGTGTTCGCGCGCGAGTTCGGAATGAACGCGGCGGTCGTCTATCCGCATTCCTTCCGCCATCGGTTCGCCAAGAACTTCCTGGAGAAATGCAACGACATCGCGCTTCTTGCGGACCTTATGGGCCACGAGAGCATCGAAACGACGCGAATCTACTTGCGTCGCACAGCGACCGAACAACGCGAACTCGTCGACCGCGTCGTCACGTGGTAGCCCCCGCCGCCGGGTGGCACCCCGTGCTACCCGGCGACTTCCACCTGTCCGTTCATCAACATTGGCAACAACCTGTCGCGCAGGGATGAATAACCTTGCATCTGTTTCTCAAGACATAGCATTCGATCAAAAATCGGAGAAACAATGGTGTGGTAACTTGAAAGGATGTTTGCCGGAGGAATGACAATACGACTTTGATCGATGTGATCGGACGTGATATGCCCCATCGTCGTTTTCCGAGCCTCTGCATAAGCTTTGAAATTGACAATATATCGCGCCAGCGTCTCCGTGACGAATTCCAATGGGAATGGAGTTTTGGGAACGACGTGGAAAATGTGTTGATTCAAACCGGCTCGACCTCGCGTCCAACGCATGACTTCAAGACTGGCTGACCACGAAAAGAGAAGACTGCCATCTTCAATCACGTATTTTTCGGGGATTGTCGAAGATACAAATTCGGTGTCGTTGGTGAATCCTTCATGCATTTCTTTAATCTTCACGACCGGCAATCCTCGTTCTCCTTTGGGAGGATACTTCTGACAAGCGCATCCATTCACATAGTTCGCGATCCGATAGAGGTTGTCCGCCGACCAGCCGGAAGGGATTTCGCGTTTGAGTTCTTCATTCCAAACCATCAACCCTCCGTTCGATCTGTAGGGAATGTTCTTTGAGTTGGGAAACTCAAACTCAACGAACCATCGGTCATAGATGAGTTTCGCTATGCCCTCAAGTTCTGTGACTTCCTTACGGCAAATGGCGATCTTCTCGTCCAAACTTCCGAGAAGGCCCGCTATGGCGTTATTCGGCCGCGAACCATCAAAAGAGATTCAGTATGCTGTTTCGTGAGGAGTGCGAGATTGCATGGAGAAACTCGCGTTTGTGACGTCCCCATGCCACGAGATCATCATGTAACCCATACGCTTGCGTCAGAAAGGCATGCAATCCGTCAAGAGCCGAGTCCGAATCAAGACGTTCGGCCTGTCTGGTCTCCATAAGCCACCCAATGGATTTTGGTATCCGCATGCCCGGCAAAGTGAAGATGCGGACATCCGAATACCCAGAGCACCAAACGGCTCCCATCTCGTTCAGACAAATGGCGCTTTTGTTGTATGCCTTCGAGAGAAGGAGAATCGCAAGATCGCAACCGAGAATGTTCTTTTCAATGTGTCGCCGCATGTCTTGTCCGTTGGCAATTCCGGACTCTTCAATGGACGTGCAGAAAATGTCTCCGCCATCAATCCCCGTTCCGAGTTGGAGGATTTTGTCGACAAACAGTTTGACAACGACCTTGTCCGAAGAGGAATGGCTGATAAAGATTCTCCTGCCTCCGAAACCCGACACTTTTGCGTCCAGCGAAAGCAACCAAGCCTTCGCTTCTCCGAATGCAAACGGATGAATGTGCGTATGGGATTTCAGAATGGCGAGGCTGTTAAGTATGCCGTCCTTTGTCCGTTGTTCCTCCTCGGGGAGCAGATTGCACAGTTCTCCCAGTTTTGCAAGGAACCGGCGAGTGTTTGGTCCAACCTCCATATCCGAGCTCACCGTGCCACGTCCAATCGCGGACATGGCTTCTTTGCATTGTTCGATACAGCTTCTTATCGATGAAATCATGATGTCAAAAGTAGTTGTTTGTGGTCTTTATTCCAAATCCAGTTCCATCTGTCCTTGGTTGTAAACGTTGACTTTCGTTTCGACGTTGATGCGGTTGACGATCCAGCCACGCGCTTGGCACTGTTGGATGAAATCTTCAATCCGGTTGACGCCGTGCATTTCCTTCAGGGTCACGATGACGCCGAAGGCGAGGCGATCGCGTGTGCCGGCGGCGTTGCGCGCCTTGGATTTAATGCTGAGACCCCAGAGCCGGGAGTCGTATGCCTTGCGCGCGCGAGCTTTCGGATCTGGCGTTTCCGCGATCCGCTTGACGTTGTCCCACTTCCTGAACAGTTCGCGGGCGTCTGCCTCCCAGGTGCCGGGATCTTCGGAATCCCCCTGCGTGTTGTCGTCTATGGACTTGATGCGCGGCCGCCCGCCCACCCATTGGACGCGGCCGAAGTGGATGTCCAGTTCGGTTTCGGTGTAGTCGACGCCTTGGTTGCGGTCGCACCAGGGGAAGTAGACGAGCGTGGCCCGGGCGAAGAAAGGATGCGTGTCGCCCGAGGTTGGCACGGGCAGCGCGTAGGTGTATGTTTCGTATTCCTCGGACATACCCGACAGGATGAACCGGATTTCGTCGTTGGGCGTTCCTACGATTTCCGCGATATGCCGGGGAACAATGCCGTAGCCGATCCTGGTCGGGTCGGTGCGAGGTGCCCATCCGCTCGCGGCATCGATCAGGAGCGCCTTGGCGACTTCGCGCGAAAAGCCGAGCTTGCAGATCAGGTAGGCCAGTTTGCGCGCCACCCATGGGGCCGCATACGAGGTTCCCTGTCGGTAGCGGGCGCCTGGACCGCCCTCGTTCACGACGATGCAGTCCGCCGCGCGCGGACCATCCCCGCCGTAGTAGCTGACATCGGGCTTGTTGAAGAAGGACAGGACGGGCCCGACGCGGGAATACGAGGCCGACGCATTGTCGAAGCTGACCGAATTGACGACGACCGAGTTTAGAGAATCGGCTGGCGCACCCAGTCGCATCGGCGTCTTGTCCGGATGAATGGGCAGGTTGGTTCCCGCGACGACAAAAAGGATGTCGTACTCCTTCTGGAGGCGGTCCAGCTCGGCACCTTCGGGCGAGATGAAGTCGGGACGGACCTCGACCATCGAGCCCAGCGAAAGATTCCAAACCTTGATGTCGGGGTTTTTCTCGACGATTTTCCGCACCGACTTCACGATTTCGAATGCACTGAATCGCCCGGCCGTCGCAACGCCGAAATGGCGGACGCGGAATCGGCCGCAACCATCCTCCAAAGCCGGATTGCCTTTCGGGCCGTCCACGATGATGGAACTGATGCCGGTTCCGTGGTAGTAGTCTTGCGGTTGAGGCTGCACATCCGGGGGGAGTTCGTTCCTGTAATCGACCCAATCGCGGAAATAGGCGTCCTTGTCGAACTGGGTGTCGATGACTCCGATGATCGGTTCGTTGTCCGGTTTTGGAATGTCGGTCGTGGAAGATGCCGCCCGGGGAGCTTCCAAAGGGGCGATTTCCCGGACGTCCCTGACCCCCATCGCGACGAGCGACGGCGCCCGACGGCACAGGATCCGAATCTGCTCGGGGGCCAAAAGAACGGTCGTTTCGTTCAGGACCTTGTCCGATGAAAGGTTCAGACCAAGCCTTGTGTTCAGAAGGGTTCGCGCGTCCATCCCGGTTCGATAGAGCGAAATGATGGAGCTGTCGGCAAGGGATGCTTCGTCAACGGTCTCGTCGATGGCGAACGCCTCCACGAATGCTGCATCGCGGAGGATCTTGAGGAAGGGCGTCTTGGAGAGTCCGAAATCCCGGGATACATCCGCCGCGACGATGGCCTGACCGTCGGAATCGGAAACGGCTCCTCCATAGTCCCGGCGAACCAAGGCGGCGGCGCGCGCAAGATTGTCGATGCTTTGCTCAAGCGCCTCGAAGGAAACGAAGTGTGTAAACACGTGCTTCAGTTCTCCTGACGCGGATCGTTCGAACTTTGCGCCCCGGATGGATTGGACCGGAAGCGCCGATCCCTCAGAAAGCAGGATTCCAATACGGTTGCTTTTGGCAACGATCTTCGTGTAGTGGACGCTGACGAGTGCGCCCCCGATGTCGATGGGGCCGCCCCGCCACCGTTCGAGTACGCCCTCCAGATTGTTTCGCAGATGGTCGAGGTGTTTCGCCGTTACGCGGCTTCCTTTCGGAATCGAGACCATGCCGCCGAAGGAAAGGTTCTTGCGGGTGTCGAAATGGCCCTTGAGCTCAAGAAGTTCGTTCATCGTCTTCAACCCTCATTGCCGAGCGCCCGGCCCACTGCGCTCTTCGATTGCTTTTTCAACACTCCGATTTCACGGACGGTGAACCCCTGCTCCCGCAAGGAAGCCTCGTCGCCGGGCGCTCCTTTGTTCACGGCTGCGTAGAGCCGACGGAAGTAATCCGTTCCATCGGAGGGGTCGCTGAACGCAACGGCGGTGCGGATCAGGTTTTGCAGGTCTCCCGGGAATGGAATGGGATGGAGTCCCTTCATGATCTTGCGGAAGAGACGGACATCCCGGTTCGCCAGTTTGATCTTGTCCAGAAACCGATCGAGCATCTTCTCCGCGATGTCGAGGAGGTCGGACTCCGCATAGCGGTTGAAGTCGACGACAAAATCGAAACGGCGCACCAGCGCCTTGTCCAGATGTTTGAAGAGGTTCGTCGTCGCGACGAGGACGATGTTCTCGTTCAGTTCGTCTAGTCCCTTCAGAATCGCCGTTGTCGCTCTTCCCATTTCGCGCAAGTCGTTCGGATTCGTCCGGTCGAGCGCGATGGCGTCGAGTTCGTCGAAGAGAACGATCGCCTTCTCTGGCATCTGGAACCGATTGATTTCCTGGAACAGGGTCGCAATGTTCTTCTGGGTCTGGCCCAGGCGACTGTCGATGACGAAGGAGAAGTCCACAAGGAATGGTTCCCGGCCAAGGATTCGTGCCAAATACTTGACCGCCTCCGTCTTGCCGGTGCCCGGCTCGCCCTGGAAAAGAAAGCGATGAACGCCGATCAGGTGCTGGACGGCGTGCGCGATCCCGAGGATGTCATCCGTGATCGAATCGGGAAGGAAGAGTGGATCGCTGGTTCGGGGAATCTTCTTGAGAAATGGTGATTCAGGTTCGGCCATTTGAGGCACGAACGTATTGGCGTTTGACAGTTGCGCCATGATGAAAGACGCGAGCTGGGTGTCCCCGGCCTGATCAAACTCCTTTGCGATCTCGTAGGCCTCGGCGCGAAAGCCCGCATCGTTGTTCTCCGCGTGATAGCGGATGAGGTTCAAAATGGTTTGTTTCTTCATAGATGTCCCCTTCGTAGGTTGGAATGCGCCTAATTCTATTCTTCGGGACAGAATTTGTCAAGCAGGGACATAACAATATCAATCAGAAGAATTGAACACATTGAGATACGTCTTTGTTTGTAGCAGGATTTGCCCCATGAACGAACGACTGGACGGACAGGAATGCGGCGGGGCGCGGCTCGTCGTCGAACTCTTCGGGAGCGAGGCGAACGGGCGGAAGATGATCGCGAGGGGGCGGCGGATCGGGTGCCGGGACGCGGGGCTCAGGCAATGCTGAATGCTGAATGCTACATCCCCAGCGTCTCCTTCATCACGCGAAGGACGTAGGGGTTCGGGCTGATGCGGCGGTTCTGGACGAAGAAGGACCGGTAGTCGTCCTCGTGGTCGCCGACGACGCGGTTGAAGTACTCGTTCAAGACGGCGCCGACGGCGCCGGCGCGCGAGACGCCCTCGGTGCAGTGGACGAGGAGCGGCAGGGAGCCGTCGTCCGCGAAGCGGAGGATCCGGTCGGCCATTTCGTGCGTGAAGAGCGCGAGCTTCGCGCGTTCGGCCGGGTCGTCCGGGATGCCGTAGCAGTCGTCGAACACGAGGCAGAGCAGGTGCGGCGACGAAAGCGACTCCGGCGAGAACGGCGGCTCGGAGTCCCAGCCGCCCGCCGACTGGATCGAGATCACCCGGTTCGCCTCCAATAGCCCGGCCTCCACGGAGGTTCCGCGGATGTCCTCGAAGTAGGTTCTGGGCAGGCAGGCGATCTTCATGGCGACAGGCGCGAGACTTCCAGAACGCCGGACGGTTGTCAAGTGTGTCGTTCAGCCTTTCGCCTTCCTCCCGCCCGGGCATGTGGTCTCATCCGCGAGTGCGTGTCAGGGCTTCGGCTCGCAGGCGAACAGGACGCCGGTGCCTTCGGGGGGCAAAGGATAGGCGGTCGGCGCGAAGCTGACGACCTTGCGGCCACGGGCCGCGGAAGCGCGTTGGCGTTCGATCATCGCTTCGAACAACTTTCTGGCATCGTGGCCATAGCGCGCCGATAGTTTCCGGCGGATGGCGTAGACTTCGTCCATCGGGTCTGTCGTGTCAGAGTACATATCCGAATTCCCCCTTTCGTTCAATGAAGTCTGCCGGCGTGATGATGACGGGACAGGTGAATCCCGCTTTCGTGACGATTGCCGAAGTTTTCGGCAATGTCACGGGATTCGCCATGTGCCTGCAGTTCCAGGTCAGCAAGACGTCCATGCCGTGGACGGCGGCCGTTGCGATGTGATAGGCATCCGTCGTTTCATCGGGAGGGACGGCATGGGCCGCAATGAGAGACATTGCAAGAACCGAAATGGCCGGAACGGAAACATCCAGCAACGGAAACGCCTCGATGCTGCGGATTCTTTTTCGGGCGTCCTCGGCATTTCCTTCCTCCGCCTCGTCCCCGACGTATTGCGAGACGAAAATGTCGCACGTCGGCGCAATGTCCTGCCACCATTGCAAAGTGGCTGCCTGCTTGAGTGCAACATGCGCAACGGGCGTTGGACGCCCGTTCAGAAAGCTCCAGAACGACGTCTCGCAGTAGACCTTCAGCTTTGTCTTCGGTTCTTCCATGGCAATGCGCGGGGGCGATTCCCGCAGCAACGGCGAAACTACCACATCGCCGGAGGGAACGCAAGGGGATTCGCGGGATCAACCGCGGACGGACCCGCGCGGACGCGGCGATTCGCCGCGTCCGCCGGGGACTTGCGTGGCGGGGTGCGAACCCCGCCACGCGCGAAACCGCTTTCGCCGGCGGCGGCGGTGTGGTAGACTTGCGGGCATGAAACACCTCGCAACGACCCTCCTCGCCATGAGCATCTTCTCCCTTTTCGCCAAGGCGGACACGAACGACGTGGCCGCCGCGCGGACCGACGCGTTCGAAGCGCCGAACGGGAAAACCGTCACGTTCACGTGCATCAAGCACGCCAGCGTCCGCATCCAGTACGACGGGCTCGAGATCCAGATCGACCCCGTCGGCGCGAAGTGCGAGCCGGCGACCGACTACTCGGCGTTCCCGAAGGCGGACCTCGTCCTCGTCACGCACGAGCACTTCGACCACTTCGACGCGGCCGCCATCGCCGCGCTCCGCAAGGACGGCACCGCCGTCTACGCCAACCCCGCCGTCCGCGGGATGCTCGGTTCCGGAATCGCGCTTGCGAACGGCGAACACGCGCACTTCGGCGACGACGTCTCCATCGAGGCCGTCCCCGCCTACAACACGACGCCGGGCCGCGAGAAGTTCCACCCGAAGGGGCGCGACAACGGCTACGTCCTCGATCTCGGCGGGTTTCGGATCTACATCGCCGGCGACACCGAGGACATCCCGGAGATGGCGGACGTGAAGGACGTCGACGTCGCGTTCCTGCCCGTGAACCAGCCCTACACGATGACGCCGGAGCAGGCCGCCGCGGCCGCCAAGACCGTCCGGCCCAAGGTGCTGTTCCCGTACCACTACAGCCAGACGCCGATCCGGAAGGTCGCCGACCTCCTCGCCGGCACCGGCATCGACGTGCGCATCCGGGACTACCGGTAGGGCCGAACACCATGACCTCCTACAAACTCGTGATGCCCGGCGACCTGAACCACTACGGCTTCCTCTTCGGTGGAAAGATGCTGATGTGGGTGGACGAGGTCGCGTGGATGGGAATCGAATCGCACTGACCGTCAGATCGGCAGCGTCGTTTGAACGGGGAACCCCGACAGGTCGCCGGCCTTTTCGCGAATCCAGGCGAGGAGACATGAAACGACGTGCTCGACCTCCGCATCGGAGAGCGGACGTCCCGCCGGGATGCCGTGCCACTTGAAGAGGCACCCCCGGCAGCAGGTCGCGGTGGCGTGCTGCGCGATGAACACGGGGTGCCCTCGCATGGGCGTCTGGCGGCCGTCGTTCCTTGGTGACGCCGGCGCAAGCCGTTCGCGGACGATCGTCTCCGCCTGCGAGCGGAGCGTCTTCCACCCGGCGCGCGCGACATAGGCCCGGTCGGCGTCGCCGAGTTTGAACCGCGACCGGAACTTCGACCCGGCCAAGCGCGTGCGGAGCCGTTCCCAGGAGGGGGTCACGCCTTCGGCCCTGTCGCGGCGATGTTCTTTCCGCGAATCTCGCGGCGAGGCGCGCAGTCGGGAAAGCTTTTCAGGACCCCGAGGTCGATCGGGAAGCAAAGGCGCGTCGCGTAGGCGGTGTCGACGGAGCAGTCCAGGGCGCGGCCCGGGGCGACGGCGGCGAAGACCTTGACGAAGCCGTCCGACACCTCGGCCCGGAAGAGGTCGTCCCGCCGGCGTTCCTCGAAGACGACGTCCGTCGCGCCTGCGTCGCGCTCGACGCGGATGCGTGCGAAGGCGCCGCCGTCCGTCGCGCAGGCGAAGGCGCAGCAGCCGTCCTCCGCTTCGGCCACGACGGCCGCGACGAGGATTTCGCGCGCCTCGGGCGCGGCTCCGCAGCGCATACGGTAGTGGGGCGTGTCCTTCTCGAGGAAGGTCAGGCGGCGAAAGTTCTCGCGGCGGAAGGAGTAGGCCGAGAGGATCCGGACGTTCTCGACCCGCGCGTTCGGGCCGGGCGCCGTAAGGCTGGCGGTGCGCCCCGGATGGGCGTCGTCGCCGGCGACGTAGACGAGGCCGCCGGAGAGGTGGACGTTCGGCGGTTCGGCAAGGTCGTCCGGCACGAGGAAGACGCGGGCGTCGGCGCGCTTGCACCCGCGCGCGGTTCCGTCGTCCCACGACATGAAGTTCTGGATGGAGAGCGTGTTGCGGTTCGAGGTGAGCTCCACGAGTGCGAAGGCGGTGTCGATGTAGACGTTGGAGCCCATGAAGTTCGCGTCGCCCTTGCCGAGGACGAGCCCCCGCGTCGTCTCCCACCAGACGCCGTCGTCGCGATCGGAGAGGCAGCCCGTCCAGACGTGCAGGTTGTCGGCGTAGACGAAGGAGGCCTCCTGGTGGATGCCGATGCGCGTCCCCATGATCTCGACGTTCGAGAGGCGGTTGTCGCCGATGCGCCCGCCGATGTGGATGCCGACGGAGGGGAACGGATGGTCCTCCGCGCCGAAGATGGTGAGATTGTCGAGGAAGAGGGGGCGCGACGCGAAGCCGGGGACGTCGTCGGCCTTGCAGGCGAGGATCCCGTAGCCGCGGACGTCGAAGAGGCCGACGCGCTCCACGAAGACGGGGCCGTCCTGGACGCAGGGGTTCACGAGGATGGCGCACTCGCGGCTGTGGCAGACGATGTTGAGGTTGGAGACGGTGAAGCGGCCGCTTCCGCCCAGAACGATGACGCCGGTTTCGGAGGCGATGTCCGTCCCGTCGTTTTCGATTTCCGACAGGAACCAGGTATGCGTCCCGTCCGCCTGCGGGGCGCGGGCGTACCCCTCGCCGAAAAGCGGGTTCTTGGCGAAGATGGGGGCGGCGACCCGGTAGACGCCGGCGGGGAAGAAGAGCGCGTGGTCGGCCGTGTGGCGGTTGACGATCGCCGAGACGTCCTCCGTGCCGTCGTTGCGGACGCCGAGGTCCAGCACGTTGATTGCGCCGGCCGGCGGGGCGGCGCGGTCCGGAGCGCCGCCGGAAGCCGGGACGGACGTGTCTCCTCTCCCTCCGGAATGGAGGGACGGGCGGGGTCGGGCGGATGGTTTTCGCATGGTTTTCTCCGTTCGCTGCTGTGCCGCGCATTCTATCAGAATGGCGGCCGGCCGCAAAGCCGTGCTTTTCCGCAGGACGGCAATGCGGGATGGCGAGGCTGTCCCGGCGCTTGACTGGCCTGGCGCGTCACGGGAGCGGCCGCGGACGGCGCGGGGGGCGACCGCCGGGACGCCGCCGCAGGGGACGCGTGGCGGGGTCCGCACCCCGCCACGACGATGGCAAGCTGCCAAGTTGCCGTTTTCGTAAAAACGCTTTTTGCGGACTGCGAGATGTGATAGACTCCGCGCGAATCCGGACGATTCGCCATGGGACATGCGAGGAAAATCGAAGACCTGCTGGAAACCGCCGGCCGCACGGCGGCGGGTTCGATGCAGGCGCTGCGCGGCGCGCTGGAGTTCACGGGGCGCGTCGCGGCGGCCGCCCTCTCCGGCATCGTCCGCCCCCGCTCGTTCCGGCTTCCGGACTTCGGCGCGGTCTTCCTGCGGACGGGCGCGGAGGCGGTCCCCGTCACGCTCCTCGTCGGGTTCCTCCTCGGCTTCATCATCGCCTATATGTCCGCCGCGATGCTCAACAAGTTCGGCGCGGAGATCTACGTCGCGAACCTGATCGGGCTCGCGCTGATCCGCGAGCTCGGCACCATCGTCGCGGCGATCGTCATCGCCGCGCGCTCGGCGTCGGCCTTCGCGGCCGAGATCGGCACGATGGTCGTGAACGACGAGATCGCCGCGATGCGGACGATGGGCATCGACCCCGTCCGCCACCTCGCGCCGCCGCGCCCTTCGCGGACTCCAGTCCGCGCCCAGCCGGTTCCGGGCATGAAGTTGTAGCAGAGCAGCGGGATGCCGAGCCGTCCCATCGACTCGAGCAGTTCCCGGTAGCGGTCGAGGGTCTCCTCGCGGCGGGCCGCGGCGGCGGGGCCGCGGTCGCCGTCCGTGCCGAACTCCTTGACCGGGGACATGTCGAACGGGTCGCCCTCGAGGCCAACGACCGTCAGTCCGGCGTCGGTCAGGCGGGAGACGATGCCCGAAAGCGTCCCGAAGCGCCACGGGTCCGGAAGCCCCGTGAGGTCGGGATGCACCTTCACGACGACGTCGGTGACGCCCATCTGCGGTCAGAGCGTCCAGAGCGGATGCGGAGTCGGCGGGACGAATTCGACGAGCTTCATGGCGGTTTCAAGCCTCGATGCGGACGGTCGCGAAGGCGAAGGGCCCGATTTCAAGCGCGCCGTCGGGGAGAGGCGCGCGCGGCCGTTCGAGAAGGTCGGCGAGAACGAGGCGCGCGCCGGGGACGAGGTCCTGGCGCACGGTCGCGCGGACGGCGCGGCCGTCGGTCTCGCGGAAGCGCGCGACGAAGCCGCGGCCGTTGTCGGCCGCCTTGAGCGCAACGAGCTCCGCGTTCGGCGCGTCGCACGAGACGCGGTGCGCGACGTCCGGGTCGGCCGCGAGCGCGCCGACCTCGCGCGCGGCGAAGGCGGGGATGCGCGCGGCGCGCCAGTCGCCGGCGTAGGAGGTGATGACGTAGCGGAAGCGGAACGAGGGCGGCTCCGTCCAGTGCCACCGGAGACCGTCGCCGAAGGCGATGCTCCACATCGCGGCGGAGGCGGGGTCCGTCTCGCGGCCGTAGGCTTCGGCGCCGTGCTGCCGGCCGAACTCCATCGCCCAGGTGTCGGGCTGGACGAGCGCGACGCCGCACGCGCCGTCCTCGACCGCGCACCAGTCGCGGATGCAGGCGTAGGAGTTGGCGACGTGCGGGAGGGCGTCGCGGAACGGGTCCACGACGGGGCCGTTGAGCTGCGCGGCGAAGCGGGGGTTCTCCAGCGCGAACGGGAAGGCGTAGTGGCCGTAGCGCCTCAGGCGCTCGCCGTCGATCAGATCTGCGGCGCCCTCGATGACGTTTTCGATCCGGATCGCCTTGCGGTCTTCCGCGAGCCGCACCGAGGAGGCGATGCGGCGGGCGCGGAGCGCCGCCGGATCGCTCCACGAGGCGTAGCGGTCGCGCGTGTAGTGCAGGACGTTCGCCGGCGCGGCGAGCAGCTCGCGGCCGAGGTCCTTGTCGAAGATCGAGAGGATCGCGCCGTCCTCGCGGACGCGGATGCGGTACCAGCGGTTTTCCAACGAACGGGGGGCCGAGCCCCCCGACCCCCCCGGAGGCCGATTTACAGCGCCGCAGGCGCGCTCCGCCTCCTCGATCCAGGCGCGGCGCTGGTCCCAGGTGTCGTAGACGCGGCGGCCGGAATAGCCGCTGAAGCCGTAGGAATGGTCGTCGAAGGAGACGAGCGCCGCATAGCCGCGCTTGAAGCGCTCCCGGGGAACCGGCGCGCCGGACGTCGCGGCGGCGACGGCGGCGCGCGCCTCCGCGACGGGCAGGGCGCGGTCCGCGGCAAACTTGCGCGCGAGCAGGTCGGCGAAGGCGGGCGTGGCGCGGTCCCACGCGCAGGGCAGGTCGCCGCGCAGGACGGGAATGCGGTCGCCCCAGCGCGATTCCAGCCGCTCGAACGGCTCGTCGAGCGAGCCGACGGTGCGGAAGACGGGCGTCGCCCACTTCTCGTTCCACGCGGCGAAGGCGTCGGCGAGGCGCGTCGACGGGACCTCGTCGTCGTGGTAGTCCGGGAAGAGCCACGTGTCGTAGGGAACGGCCGCCTCGAGCGCGGCGAGCCGCTCTGCGGTCGTGCGCTCCCACTTGTCCATGTCGGGCCTCCAGTCGGCGGGGACCGGCGGCGCCTGCTCCGGGAAGGGGTGCGAGGGCGGATCGATGAAGGCGGTGCCGAGGCCGAACTCGCCGCCGCCGATGTAGGCGCGCTCGTTCGTCCAGACGAGGACGCGGCTCCGGCCGTCGGGCGCCTCCCACCAGAAGACGCACGGGCGGTCGGGCGAGGTCGCGTCCGCGAAGAGCGTCCGGCCGTCGAGCCCCATCGTGTAGGCGTTCGGCCAGTGCGTCAGGTAGCGGACGCCGGCATCGGCGAGGAGCCCGACGAGGGCGCACGAGACGCCGGGGTTGTCGGCAATCTGCGCGGTCTTCGTCCGGACGCCCCACGCCTCCTCCATCGTGCGCTTGGCGTAGAGCGAGCGGCAGAGCTCCTCGAAGCCCATCGCGTGCGTCGTGGAGCCGCACCAGTTGCCGCCCACGTCGAAACGCCCGCGGCGGTGCAGGCCGAGCAGGTCGCGCACGGCCGCCGGGTCGCGCGCGGCGGGGTAGCCGAGGAAGCTCCACCAGCCCTCGGCGACCCAGCGGAACGCGGCGGGGTCGCCGTCCGGCCGCGCGTCGGCCGCCGCAAGCGCGCGGACGCGGTCGAGGCGCAGCACGGCGTTGCGGCGCTGGACGTCGGGGGAGCGGTGCAGCCCGAGGTCCGAGTGCGCGCTCTTGACGCCGTAGACCGTCCAGCGCCGCGGCGGCGGCGTGCCGGGCGGCAGGTCCGCCTCGGGGACGAGCTCCCAGACGGCGTCCGCGCCGCTTCCGCGCCGCACGAGCCGCCGCCCGTCGCGGGTCACGAGGGAGAAGGCTCGGAACGCAGGCTCTCCGGTCCTTTTTGACGGTCTGTCCATGACGCGGGGGCTCCTTCGCTAACGGACTACGACGACGGTGCCGCTCGAGCGCGGGCCGTCGAGGGTCTTGTCTCCGATGCAGGGCCGGTGCGGGGCGACGCTTCTCGATTGCCCTTCTTCCCGGATACGCGCAAGGACGGCACGGAAGGCTTCAACGGTTCGGGGAGCGGCGGGACGCAGGTCGCGGAGGGGCGTCGCGAGCAGGGCGGCGCGCAGCGCCTCCGATTCGGCCGCGAGCGCGGCGCGGTCGAGCGGCGTCCGGTCGCCGGCGTCGAGCTTGCGGCGGACGGCGCGGGCGAGGCTCGCGGCCAGGGGCGCGCACCAGCGATCGACCGCCTCGAACTGGTGCGAGAGGCAGTAGGCGTTCGTCGCGTTGTCGACGAGCGTCCGGGGGAAGTCCGGGTTGGCGACGCGCTCGACCGCGTCCAGCCGTTCCAAGGATTCCCGTAGCGAGTAGTCCGTGTGGAGCGCGAGCAGATCCGCCAGCGAACGGAAGCCGGCGGCGAAGGCGTCCGCCGCCTCGCGCGCGGCTCGGGCCGCCGCGTCGTCGCCTCCCGCCCAGGCGCGAAACTCGCGGATCGTCTCGCGCCGCCGCCGCTCGACCGTCCGGTCGAGCAGCGTCCGGGCCAGGTCGACGGAGTCGCGCGCCGCGAAGGCGTCGCTCCACTCGATCCGCGCGAGGAGGGCGAAGGCGGCCCGGGCCTCGCGGAGCGGCTTTTCCGCATTCGGGGGCGGGGGTTCGTCGGGCCAGTCCTCCGGGAGCCGGTCGAGATGGAACGCGAGACGCGAGGCGCAGTTCCCGCCCCAGCCTTCCAGCGCCCCGACGGGCAGGACGAGGCGCCAGACGGACTCGAAGAGCGCCGCCTGCGCGCCGTATCGGTCGCGGCAGAACGCCGGCAGCAGCGCGTCGGCCGTCTTCCCGCCGGGCCGCCAGGCGTTCTCGGAGAACCAGCGCAGCGCGAAGACGTCCGTGTGGCTCGACTCGGGCCAGAAGAGGAAGCCCTTGCAGGCCGGGTCGTTTTCGGCGACCGCCAGCCGATTCTCGAGGAGCGGGTAGTTCGCCCGGACGTCGAGCGCCTGCTCGTAGGCGAGGAACGCGCCGAACGTGTAGGGGAACCGGCCGACCACGCCCCAGTCCGTGAACGCCGTCCGGGTGCGGTCGGGCCGGGGAACCGGGGCGGCGTCCGCCTCGTAGTCCCAGAGGACGACGCGCTCCGGATCGAGCGCGGCGAGGGCCGTGCGCACCTCCTCCGGCGTCCAGCCGTAGTGGAAGTCCCACCCGGCGAGCAGGACGGGGGCGCCGGGCGCCCTTTCGGCCGCGAGATCCGTAAGGCGGCGCAGCACGTCGGTCTTGAACGCGAGGTTTCGGGCACGGTCCGCGAAGACGGTCCGCTCGCCCAGTCCGATCGTGTGCAGGAGGTCCGGGCTGCAGTATCCGCTCTCGACCGCGGCCTCCGTAAGACGCCAGTAGGCGTCGAGCCACCTTCGGTCCCGGATGTCGAAGACGAGTCCGTCCGGCTCTCCGTAGTCGCCGCCCGCCTGCGGGAGGAAGGCGGGCTTCTCCCTCTCCAGGAACTCGCGCGGCGTGCGCGAATACCAGTGCGTCATCGTGCCGAAGTCGGCGGGGATCCGGAGCCCGCGGGCGAACGCATAGTCCGCGACGGCGCGGCGCAGCCGGCCGCGGAACTGCAGCGGCCAGAAGGGCGACCGGTCGTCGTAGCCCGTCCCGGCGCCCGGCAGGGGTTTGGAGGGGTCGGGATAGGGCACGACGTCCGGGAAGGCGCGCTGCCAGAGGTCGTCCATGCCGATCCGCGGCAGGATGCAGTTGAGACGGCGCTTGACGCACCAGTCGATCTCCCGCCGCCAGTCGTCGAACCCCCAGTGTTCGGCCTGGAAGCGCGTCAGCCCGCGGTGGGCGAAGTAGCGGATGGCGCGGTAGCGGAAGCGGGACTCCTCGTGGACGTCCAGCCCGGAAAGGTCGATCGCCGCGCGCCGCGGCACGATGTCGCCGTCCCAGAACCAGCGGCATCCGGCGCGCCGCGCAAGCAGGTCGTAGACGCCGTAGAGGACGCTGCGCGGATTCGAGCCGGTCACCGTCGCCCCGCCGCCCGACGAAACGATCGCGTAGGCGTCGTTCCCGGATTCCGATACGGACGGATCGACCGCGAGCGAGACAAGCTCCTCGGGCGCGTCCGTTCCGGTGGCCAGGCGGTGGTATTTCGCGAATTCGGCGCGCGCGACCGCAAGCGGCGCGGGATCGGTGCTCGGTTCCATGGGGGGGGCGGGAGACGTCGTGCGGACGAGGCTCCATTATATCACGTTCCGCGGCAGTATTCCAGATAGGGGCTCGCCGCGGCCGCGTGGCGGGGTCCGCACCCCGCCACGCGCGCCCTTGAAGCGGGCGCCGCGTCCGTGGTAGACTTCCCCCCATGAACACGACGACCGCCGCGCAGCAGAGGGCCGCCGCGAAGGAGTTCGCGGACTTCTGGAAGGGCAAGGGCTACGAGAAGGGCCAGACCCAGCCCTTCTGGATCGGGCTCCTGCGCGTCCTCGGCGTCGAGAACCCCGACCGCGGCTACATCGAGTTCGAGGACCGGGCCCACATCGACGCCGCCCACGGCTTCATCGACGGCTACGTCCCCGCCACGCGCGTCCTCGTCGAGCAGAAGTCCATCGGCAGGAACCTCCGCGCCGGCATCGCCCAGTCCGACGGCTCCGTCCTCACCCCCTACCAGCAGGCCAAGCGCTACATCGTCGACCTGCCCCTCTCCCGCCACCCGCGCTGGGTCGTCACCTGCAACTTCGAGTCGTTCCTCGTCTACGACATGGAGCGCCCGAACGCCGAGCCCGAGACGATCCTCCTCGAAAACCTCCCCGACGAGCTCTACCGCCTCTCCTTCCTCGTCGAGACCGAGGCCGACTTCATCCGCCGCGAGGAGGAGATCTCCAAGGCCGCCGGCGACGTCGTCGGCAAAATCTACGACGCCCTCCTCCGGCAGTACCGCGACCCCTCCAACCCCGCCTCGCTCAAGTCGCTCAACGAGCTCTGCGTCCGCCTCGTCTTCCTCTTCTACGCCGAGGACGCCGGCGTCTTTCGCCACCTTCAGTTCCGCGACTACATCCGGCGCTTCCCCGCCCGCGACGCCCGCCGCGCGCTCATCGACCTGTTCAAGGTCCTCGACACCCGGCCCGAGGACCGCGACCCCTACCTCGAGCCCGACCTCGCCGCCTTCCCCTACGTGAACGGCGGCCTGTTCGCCAACGAGAACCTCGAGATCCCGCAGTTCACCGACGAAATCCTCTCCCTCGTCGTCAAGAACGGCTCCGAGGAGTTCGACTGGAAGGACATCTCCCCCACCATCTTCGGCGCCGTCTTCGAGTCGACCCTCAACCCCGAGACGCGCCGCTCCGGCGGGATGCACTACACGTCCCTCGCCAACATCCACAAGGTCATCGGTCCGCTCTTCCTCGACGGCCTGACCCGCCGCGTGGACGAGGCGCTGGGCGATTTTCCTCACGCAAAGTCCGCAACGTCCGCAAAGGAAAATCCAGAAGACACTTCGCGGACTTCGCGAACTTCGCGTGAGACGAAAAACAAGCTCCGCGCGCTGCAGGACGAGATGGCGTCGCTGACGTTCCTCGACCCCGCGTGCGGGAGCGGGAACTTCCTCACCGAGACCTACGTCTGCCTGCGCCGGCTGGAGAACCGCATCATCGCGGCGCTCCAGGGCGGGCAGGGACAGTTCGACCTCGAGGGCGACACCGTCAAGGTCTCCATCCGCCAGTTCCACGGCATCGAGATCAACGACTTCGCCGTCGCCGTCGCCAAGTCCGCGCTCTGGATCGCCGAATCGCAGATGCTCAACGAGACGCAGGCGCTCCTCCGCCGCAACATCGACTTCCTCCCCCTCAAGACCTACGACGGCATCGTCGAGGGCAACGCGCTCAAAATCGACTGGCCGTCGCTTTTGAGTGACGAGAGACGAGTGACGAGTGACGAGTGTCGCGCGGCACCGCCGCGCTTCGACTACATCATGGGCAACCCGCCGTTCGTGGGCTACAAATACCAGAACGAATCACAAAAAGACGACCTTTCCGTCGCAATGCCGTCATTTTCCGGCAATGTCGACTATGTTGCAGGTTGGTACGTCAAAGCAGCCGACTACATGGTTGCTCACCCCGCCACGCGCACCGCGCTCGTCTCAACCAATTCGATTACACAAGGCGAGCAGGTCGCTTCCGTCTGGAAACCGCTCGTCGAACGATTCGGAGTATCTATCGACTTCGCGCACCGCACCTTCCGTTGGGATAGCGAAAGCAACAGCAAAGCTCACGTGCATTGCGTCATCGTCGGCTTCTCTTGTGGAAACGGCTCGCAGAAAACGGCAAAGAAGCCCCTCTTCGACGGCGATCGAATGACGCTCGTCCCGCATATCAATGCCTACCTTCTTCCTGCGCCGAATGTTTTCATCGAAAAACGGACAAAACCAATTTGCGATGTCGAGCCGATGATTTACGGAAGCGAACCTCGCGAAGGTGGTTTTCTCCTGCTTGATGAAGCACAGAGAAGCGAATTGCTGGATGAATCACCATTCGCGGAAAAATGGATCCGCCGTTTTGTCAGTTCGGATGACTTTTTGAACGGAAACGTTCGTTATTGTCTCTGGTTTGAGCCCAACGATCTGCGCGAAGCAGATCGGTCTGCGATTATTCGGCAGCGCTTGATTGATTGCCGGGAATTCCGTTTGAAGAGCAAACAGACGCAGGCACACGCAGCCGCAGAAACGCCGGGATTGTTTGCTAGCATTCGACAGCCGCGCACAGACTATTTGCTCGTTCCAATCGTTTCATCGGAATCGCGCAGGTATATTCCAATTGGTTACATGCCGGCGAACATCATCGCGAGCAACGCCTGCTTCACGATGCCCAATGCAAGTCTCTACACCTTCGGTGTCCTTGCATCAAATGTCCACAATGCCTGGATGCGCGCGGTAGCGGGTCGTTTGAAGAGCGACTACCGTTACTCTAACACCATCGTCTACAACAATTTCACGTGGCCTGAACCGACGAACGAACAAAAAGTGCGTATCGAGGAAACGGCCAAGTCCATTCTCGATGCTCGGGCTCGGTATCCCGATTGGTCCCTTTCCGAACTCTACAAAGAGACGATTATGCCGCCGGACCTGCGCAAGGCGCACCAGGAGAACGACCGGGCGGTGATGGCGGCCTACGGCTTCCCCGTGAAGACGACCGAGTCCGAATGCGTCGCGGAGCTCTTCAAGCGCTACCAGGCGCTCGCGTCGAAAGGAGGGGAAAAATGAAGAATACGGTTCTTGCATTGTGCCTCCTGCATTGTGCCTTGTGCATTCCCTTCGCCTCCGCGCGGACGCCCGAGCAGGCCGCAAGCGATCTGTTCACGGTCACGAACCGGATTCTCCGATTGGAGCACGGGGAGGACAGGGACGATGCGTTCCGCTATTTTCTCGCGAGCGGGAAAATGACGCCGGACGAGCTGTCGTCGACGCTCGTTCTCGCGGCCGAGTCGCTCGCGGGTGCGAAGAATCCGCTCGACGCCGATTCGCGGCGCTTCGCGGTAAGCGCGCTGGGCGGATTCGGCACGACGAACGCCCTGCCGTTCCTGGAACGGACGATGCGCGAGGGCGACGCCTTCTGGTCCGTCGCGGCGATGTGGGCGGCCGTGAACCTTTCGCATCGCGAACCGGCCGCCCTGGAATGCATTTCCGGCGTCCTGCGCGACGGACGTCCCGGCGATGCCGGCTTCCGGCGGGACGTCTATTCCCGCGTGGCCGTCTCGCTCGACTACGAAAAGCCGGACAAGACGAGAAGGAACGCCCTTTGCGGCTTCCTTCGCGGGGCGACGGCGTTCGAGACGGACGCGGCGGGGCAGCTCGACGAACTGCTGTGCCGGGTCGAGCCGGAATTCAGGGACAGTCCGGAACGGCTCCGAATGGCCGTCCGGCTTGCGGAAGACGAGCGTGCGCGAGGTGTGACGAACGGAACGTTCCGCGCGCTGGCGTCATCGTTGCGCGCGAAGGCGGACGCCGCCGAATCCGGGGCGGAAGAGGCCGAATGAGATCGTTCGTTCCCGCGCTCCTTCTGTCCGCCGCTCTTCTCGGTTCCGTCCGTGCGGACACCTACCTGAATCCGTCCGGAATTCCGCTCGGCGGGACGGCGGCGTTCGCCGTCTCCGTCAACCCGCCGGCGTTTCCGGACTCGCTCCTCGTCTGGCGGGAGACGCCGGAGGGCGCCGTCTCCTACCCGAACGGGCGGACGGGGCGGCAGGTGGTCGTCCGCGGAGAGCGGGAAGGAGACGTGGAGCTCCGGCTGGAGATCACGGGATTCTCCGGGCCCGCGCCGACGATTCGGGCGCGGGTCGTGCAGCCGTCCGTCGTGGACACGCGCGTCTACATCGTCTGTTCCACGAACGGGCACGCCGCGACGACGACAAACCAGGTCGAGGCCCTGTTCGAAGAGGTGAACGACATCTGGCGGCAGGCGTGCGTCTCTTTCCGTATCGCGGGCTTCGAGTCGGTGACGAACGATCTCTGGCTCCGAATCCCCAAGTCGAACGGAATGCGTCCTCTCGGGGAAGCTCTTGTGGACTACGCCCACGGGACGGGCGGATTGGAATGCTATTTCGTGGATTGGCTGGAAGACGCGAACGGTGTCAACTTCGAAGGCGGAACGGTCGTCTCGACCAACGGAAACGCCCGGACGACCGCACACGAACTGGGACACGCCTTCGGGTTCTACGACATCTACGACTGGTATGCCGGCGCGCCGAACGGCGCGACCGGGGTCGTCGCACGGGCGATGATGGAGGACGACTGGGGAAGCGCCTCGGAGGAAGGGTTCTATCCGCGCGGACTGCAACAGGCCGATCTCGTCAAACGTCTTCTGATGTACGGACACTCCTCTTCCGACAAGGCCGACATCCCCTACGGCGACATCGAGGGCCTCTGGTACGAAAGCGTCTGGGATCCGACGAACCGCGTCTGGCTCAAGGACTGGCACCTTTCGCCCGCCTACGTCGGTTTCTTCCTCCATTACAACCCGCACCCATTCCACCGATGAACGACGAACCGACGATGCCGCCGGACCTTCGCAAGGCGCACCAGGAGAACGACCGGGCGGTGATGGCGGCCTACAACTTCCCCGTGAAGACGACCGAGTCCGAATGCGTCGCGGAGCTCTTCAAGCGCTACCAGGCCCTCGCTTCGCAAGTTTGAAGCCGCCCGCGCCGCGCGGCGCGGCGGCTTCGGCGCTTCACCGGCGCGTAGCGGGGGGCCAACTCGCCGAACGAAAATTCGCCAACTCGCCGAACAAAGAAAAGCCAACTCGCCGAACGTTCTGTCAACAAACTCCCGAACGTTTGATCAACAAACTCCCGAACGAAAAATCAACAAACTACCGAACGGATTGACGATTTCCTAAAAAACCGCCGAATTTGTGCGTCCATCTCCGCAACGGCGCCTACGGTCTCGTCGAAATCAAGCTCGGCGGCGACCGGCTTGTCGCCGAAGGCGTGGAAAACCTGCTGGCGTTCTCCGGCGAGGACGCGGCGGCCTTCGCGCGGGCGGGGCAGCGTGCGTCATGTCCGCCCGCGCGCGGCTGGCGGGAAGAGGCGGTCCAGGACGGCGATCTCGCCGTTCTCCTCGCAGGGCGGGGCAACGAAGCGCGCTGCGGCGAGCGCGGCCGGGTGGCCGCCGGACATGGCGTAGCTCCGGCCGCAGGCGGCGAGCATCGTCGCGTCGTTCTCCCAGTCGCCGAAGCAGACGCACCGAGCGGGGTCGGCGCCGAGCGCCTCCTGCAGCCGTCGGATCGCGGAGCCCTTGTCCACGCCCGCCGCCATGAAGTCGATCCAGCCCGGCTCCGCGGAGACGGCGCTCACGCGGGCTCCGAAGCGCGCGCGGAGCGCGTCGAGCTCCGCGTCCGGGCGGCGGTCGCGGTTGCAGACGAGCACCTTCCTGATGCGGTCGTTCCCCGCGGCGGCGGCCGGGTCCAGCGCGACGACGAGAGGGAAGTAGTAGCGGCGGAAGAGCGCCGCGGCCTCCGCGCCGTGCTCGCGCATGTAGCACGCATCGGCGCCGACCAGCACGACGTCGACCGTCTCGATGCGGCCGGCTTCCGCCGCCAGCGCGCGCCAGAGCGCCGGCTCGAGCGCGCGCTCGAAGACGAGGTCCGGCCCGTGCGAGAGGCGGGCCCCGTTGTCGGACGCGATCCAGATGCGGTCGCCGTGCTCCGGGAAGAGCGACCGGACCGATTCCGGCGTCCGTCCGGAGGCGACGGCGAAGGCCGCGCCTGCGGCGAGAACCCGGTCCAGCACCGCGCCGAAGCCCTCGGGCACGCTCCTCGTTCGATAGTCGAGAAGGGTCCCGTCGAGGTCGGTGGCTACGAGCGGTATGTCATTCATGGTGCGGATTCTACCAGAATGCCGTTGCCGAAGCAAAACAGGCCCGATGCGGTCCGTGAGACGCGGCCCTTGACTTTCTGCGGCGATTTGATTAGATTCCAGGACCGTCCACAAGGATGATAGTCAAGAATCTGAATCATTTTCCGGAGGAACGGACATGGAACTGAAGGAGCTCGGCGTCTGGGGGCGCAATCCGCCCGAGGACTGGATCCAGAAGGCCGCCCAGCGTTGGGCGGTGCTCGCGAAGCGGGCCGCGCTGGCCTACATGGACCTCTTCCGCGCGTCGCCCCTGCCGCGCGCGGAGACGGAGGTGCTCGCGTTTGTCTGGGAGAATCCCGATTCGGCCGAGCCCGCGCTCCTCGCCGGCGCCCTTCGCGTCTCGCGCCAGTCGATGACCGGCCTGCTCGACAAGCTCGAACGGGGCGGCTACCTCGAGCGGACGCCCCACGCGGCCGATCGACGCCGCAAGACGATCCGCCTCCGGAAGAAGGGGCTCGCCGTCGTCCGCGGATTCGCCGGCGGCGTCGTCCGCCGCGAGGCCGCCCTGTTCGGAACCCGGTCCGAGCGCGAGGTCTCGGGCGCCCTGGATACCCTCGACCGCCTCCTCTCCCTCGTGGAGCAGTGGCACGCGGAGCATCCGTTCGACAAAGCGAACAGCTAACAACTAACAACTAACAGCTAACAGTTAACAGCTAACAGTTAACAGCTAACAGTTGGAAGTGAAGAGTGAAGAAGTGAAGAGTGAAGAAGCGAAACTCTGCGGCCTCTGCGGCCTCTGCGTGAGAAACAACCTCTGCGGCCTCTGCGTTCTCTGCGTGGGTCTTCTCTGCGCCCTCTGCGTGACGGGGTGCGTGTCCTTCGACGCGACGGACGCCCGGCGTTCGCAGACCGAGGCGTTCACGAACGAGCTGTCGCGGCTGGAGGCGGCGTGGCTCGCGGAGCCGCTCACGCTGGAGCGCTGCGTGCGCATCGCGATGACGAACAACTACGAGGTGCGCAAGGCCGACCTCGACGCGCAGCTGGGCCGCTTCTCGCGCGACATGGCGTTCTCCGCGTTCCTTCCGCAGGTCTCGGCCTCGGCGACGCGGATCGACTACGACAGGAACCCGGTGCTCAACTCGCAGCGCTTCACGAGCGGCGGGGTGGACGTGGGGCTCGCGCTCCTGATGCCGTCGACCTGGTTCCTCTACGACGAGGCGCGCCACGGCCGCGCGGCGGCGGAGCTCGCGGCCGGCTACGTGCGGCAGGGCGTCGCGCTGCAGACCACGTCGGCCTACTACGACGTCGTCGTGCAGGAGAGGCTCGTCGCCGCGCACGAGCGGCAGCTCGCGGCGGCCCGCGAGACGGCGGAGCGCGTGGCCGGCCTGGAGCGCGAGGGGCTCGCGCGCCCCTGGGAGCGCGACCAGGCGGCGCTGCTCGCCGAGACGCGCGAGGCGGAGCTCGGCGCCGCGCGCCGTCGGCTCGTCGTGCTGCGCGGCGACCTGATGCGGGCTCTCGGGCTTTCGCCGCTCGCGGCGTTCGAGCTCGCGCCGCCGCCGGAGGCGGACGAATCGCCGCTCGAACCGCTGGAGGGCCTCGTGCTGCGCGCGCTGGAAACCAACCCGCAGCTGCCGATCGCCGACCGGCAGGTGGTGATGAAGGAAAACGCGGTGCGCCGGGCGTTCTGCGAGTTCCTGCCGAACCTCTCCGTGTTCGGACAGTGGAGCTTCACGGGCAACGAGGTGATGAACCCGCCGAAGCACAACTTCGACTGGGGCTTCCGCGGAACCTGGGACCTCTTCAACGGCTTCCGCTCCGTCGCCGACGTGCGCGCGGCGAAGGCCGAGCGCGAACAGGCGGAGCTGTCGCGCGAAAGCACCTTCCTCTCGGTCATGGCCGGCGTGGTCTCCGCGCGCGCCGCGGTGGAGGACGCCGCGGCCGGCGCGGCGGTGCGCCGCCGCGCCTGGGAGGTCGCCGCAGGCAAGGCCGAGGACCTCATGGCCCGCGCGAAGGAGGGGCTGGAACCGGTTGCCGACGCGCTCGACGCCGAAGCCGCGCGCGACCTCGCCGAAGCCGAATACCTTCGCGCCGCCTTCACCGAACGGGTCGCGAGGGAGAACCTTGCGTTTGCGGTAGGGGAAACGAACAACGAATAACGAACAGCTAACAGCTAACAACGAACAACTGCCGGGGGAAGAATCCCCCGGACCCCCTCGAAAACGAACAACGAATAGCGAACAACGAGGAACCGGTGATGGAAGACAAAAGCATCGTCAGGAAGAAAAGCAAGGCGTTCGCGAGCCGGATCGTCAAGCTCGGACGCTATCTGCACGACACGCAGAAGGAGTTCATTCTGTCCAAGCAGGTGATTCGCAGCGGAACGAGCATCGGGGCGAATCTCGCCGAAGCGCAGTATGCCGCGTCGAAAAGCGACTTCGTCAACAAGTTGCGGATTTCGTTGAAAGAGTGTTCCGAAACGATGTACTGGCTCGAGCTTCTCGAAGAAAACGGCTATCTGGGAGACTCGGAGTTTCTTTCGCTGAAAGACGACTGCCGAGAATTGCTGAAGCTCCTCGTTTCCTCCGTCCGAACCCTGGTCGAAAAACCCTCCGAAACACGCCTTCCCCGGAGACGAACTTCAAGGACCCCTCCGTCCGACATCGCACACTCGTCCGATCCGGCATCTTTATCCGATCCGACTTCGTCATCCATCCAGACTCCTAGTAACCCGTGGGCTTTACCCATTGATCCCTTCGAATGACTTGCGGGGGTCCGGGGGTGTCCCCCGGAAGTTGTTAGCTGTTCGTTGTTAGCTGTTAGCTCGATTGCAAAACCATGAAACTCTCCATCCTTCCCATTTTCCTCATTCTTCTCTCCGGCTGCTCAAAAACCGACGATGGCAAGGAGCCGACGCTCGCCGACGAACCGCTGCCCGTCCGCACGCTGGCCGCGACGAACGCGGTGTTCGAGCGCGCCACGACCGTGCAGGGGACGCTTGAGTCGGTCGACTCCGCCGTCGTCTCCGCCCGCATCCACGGGCCGCTGCTGCGCGTCCGCGTGGATCTCGGCGACAAGGTGAAGGCCGGCGAGACCGTGCTCTTCGAGGTCGACCCCGCCACGGTCTCCAACCAGGTCGTCATCGCCCGCGAGGCCGCCGCCACCGCCCGCGCGCAGGTCGCCGTCGCCGAGGCCAACGTCGCCAAGGCGGGCGCCGTCGCGCGCAAGGCGGTCCGCGACGCCGAACGCTTCGCCCGGCTGCACGCCGAGGGCCGCGTCTCGGACAACGAGCGCGAGCGCGCCGACACCGCGCGCGAAACCGCCGAGGCGGACGCCGCCGTCGCCGAGGCCTCGCTGCTCCTCGCCCGCCAGCAGGTTTCGCAGGCCGAGGCGCAGCTCTCGATCGCGGAGCGGCAGCTCTCCGACGCGACGCTCCTCGCGCCGTGCGACGGCGTCGTCTCCGCCCGCCTCAAGGAGCCGGGCGAGATGGTCGGCCCCGGGACGCCGGTCGTGAAGGTGAACGGCACCGCCGAACTGAAGGCGCTCGCGTTCCTGCCGGCGCGCCATTTCGCCGAGATCGTGCCGGGCGAGACCGCGGTCGAGGTCCGGGCGAACGGCGGCGAGGCCGTCAAGGCCGTCGTCGCCGCGAAGTCCCCCGCGATCGACGAGCGCCTGCGCGTGTTCGAAATCAAGGCTCTCGTGGCGGGGTCCGCGAGCGCCGCGCCCGGCGCGATGGCCGACTTCCGCGTCGTGTTCGAGCGTCGCGAGGGCGTCTCCGTGCCGCAGGAGGCGGTGCTCGCGCGCGCCGCCGGGACCGTCGTCTTCCTCGCCGGACCCGACGGCGTCGCCAAGGAGACGCCCGTCACGGTCGGCCTGCGCGACGGCGGCCGCGCCGAGATTCTCTCCGGCCTTCGCCCCGGCGACCCCGTGATCGTGCAGGGCCAGACCCAGCTGTACGACGGGCGAATAATCGCCAGTACAGCTGGGAGTGAAGAGTGAAAAGTGAAGAGTGAAGAGTGAGATTGTGCAGTTCTTCAGTCCCAAAACACTCTTAATTCTTAACTCTTAACTCTTAACTTTCATGAGGTAAAGCATGTTCCTCACCACCGCCGCAACCAAACGCCCCGTCGCGACGAGCGCGCTGCTGCTCGCGCTCGCGCTGCTCGGGCTCAACTCCTACCGCAAGCTTTCGCTCGAGAGCCTGCCGAGCGTCGACGTCCCCTACGTCACCGTCACGACGATCTGGCCGGGCGCGTCGTCCGAGGACGTCGAAAAGGACGTCGCCAAGCGCATCGAGGACGCCGTCTCGGGCGTCGAGGGGCTCAAGCACACGTATTCGACCTGCTTCGAGAACGCGGGCAACACGATCGTCGAGTTCGCGATCGGGACGGACGTCGACGTCGCCGCGCAGGACGTGCGCGAGAAGATCGACGCCATCGTCGGCGAGCTGCCCGCCGGCTGCGAGCGGCCGGCGATCGCGAAGCTCGACATCAACGCCGCCGCGATCGCGACGATGTTCCTGCGCGGCGGCCTCACGCCCGACGACCTCTACTGGGAGGCCGTGAACCGCGTCCACGACCGCCTTGCCTCGGTGAAGGGCGTCGCGGAGGTGAAGGTGATCGGCGGCGAGGAGCGCGAGGTGTGGATCGAGCTCGACCGCGACGCGCTCGCCGCCGCCGGGCTTACCGCGGCGCAGGTCGCGCAGGCCGTCGGCCGCGGCGTGCTCTCCGTCCCCGGCGGGCGCGTCCGCGAGGCCGGGTCGGAGCTCGCGGTGCGGTTCGACGCGGAATACCATTCGGTCGACGAGATCGGCTCGCTCCAGGTCGCGGGCGCGGACGGCGCCCGCCGCTACCTGCGCGACCTCGGGACGGTGCGCCTCGCCACCGAGGAGCCGCGCCAGCGCGCGTTCCTCGACGGCGAGCCGGGCGTCACGGTGAAGGTCGTGAAGAAGTCCGACGGCAACACCGTCGAGACCGTCCGCGAGCTGAAGCGCCGCGCGGAGGAGATCCGCCGCGAGCTGCCGCCGGGCGTGGAGCTCGTTTGGCTGCAGGACGACGCGCAAATCGTCCAGGCCAACGTCGACAACACGATCGCCGACATCGGCTCGTCGGTGCTGCTCTGCGCCGTCATCCTCTTCGCCTTCCTCGTCAACCTGCGCTCGACCTTCGTCGTCGCCGTGACGATGCCGGTCACGATCGTCGTCTCGCTCTTCTTCCTGCAGCTCTGCGGCCTCACGCTCAACCTTTCGACGCTCCTGGCGATGGGCCTCTCCGCGGGCATCCTCGTCTCCAACTCGATCGTCGTGCTGGAGAGCGTCGTCCGCCGCTTCGCGTCCGCAGGCACGTCGCGCGAGGCGCGCCGGGCGGCGGCGCGCGAGGGCGCGGCGGAGCAGACCGTGGCGATTCTCGCCTCGGCGGGCACGAACGTCGTGGTGATGCTGCCGATCGCGATGATGACCTCGCTGATGGGCAAGTTCTTCGTGCCGTTCGCGACGGCGACGCTGATCGTGAACGCCGTCTCGATCTTCGTCTCCTTCACCCTCACGCCGATGCTCTGCGCGCTCGTGATGAAGCCCGAGGCGGAGCAGACCGGCCGCCTCGCGCGGTGGGGCCGCGCTTGGGACGCCACCCTCACGCGCTGGGGCGGCGCCTACGGCGCGTGGCTGCGCCGCGCCGGCGCGCACCGCGGCGCGCGCGCCGCGGCGGCCGGCGCGCTTCTCGCGCTGCTGGCCGTCTCGATCGCGTTCGGGACCCGCGGGCTCGGCTTCGCGCTGCTGGAGAACGACGACTGGGGACGCGCGTTCGTGCGCCTCGAGTTCCCGGACTACTACGACCTGGCGCGCACGCAGGCGGCGACGCTCGCGATCGCGCAGCGCGTCCGGCAGGACCCCGATGCCGTCTCCGTCCTCGCCACGCCGGGCCGCGCGGACGCCCTGGCCGGCCAGGCGAGCGAAGGCGTGTACCTGGCGCAGATCGAGGTCGTGTACAAGCCCTCCGAGGAGCGCCCGGGGCGCGGCATCGACCGCATCCTCGAGGCGTTGCGCGCGCAGCTGCGCGAGGAGCCGGACCTCATCGCCACCGTGACGATGCCGAGCTACGTGAGCGGCATGTCCTCGACCATCCAGTACAACCTCAAGGGCCCGGACCTCACGGTGCTCACCGACCGGGCGCAGCGTCTCCAGGCGCTCGCCTTCGCGCTGCCCGGCCTCGCGCAGATCGACACCACCGCGCGCGACGACAAGCCCGAGGTCCGCATCCGGCCCGACCGCGCCGTCCTCGCCGACATGGGGCTCGACGCCGCGGCCGTCGGCACGATGGTGCGCGCCGGCGTGGACGGCGTCGAGGCCGCGTCGTTCAAGGAAGACCTCAAGACGATCGACGTGCGCGTCAAGTTCGCCGAACGCGAGGGCGCCGCGCAGATCGGCGAGCTGCCGATCCCCGCCGCGCCGGGGCTCCCGGTGCCGCTCTCGGCCTTCACCGAGGAGGTCCGCACGGGGCAGAAGGTCATGATCTTCCGCCACGACAAGGAGCGCGCGATCCTCTTCGGCGGCAACGAGCGCCCGGGCTACGCGGCCGGAACCGTCGGCGACCAGCTCCAGGCGCTCGCCGACGAAAACGGCATCACCGGCGACGGCTACTCGCTCGCCGCCGTGGGCGCCTCCGAGATGATCGGAGAGTCCGTCGCGGACTTCGGCGAGGCGATGCTGCTCGCCGTCGCGATGACCTTCCTCGCGCTCGCCGCGATCCTGGAGAGCTGGCGGCGGCCGCTGCTCGTGCTCGCGACCGTGCCGATGGCGCTCGTGGGCGTGCTGTGGGCCTTGCAGCTGGCGGGGCTCGCCGTGTCGATCTTCGTGCTCCTCGGCGGCGTCATGCTGATCGGCGTCGTCGTGAACCCCGCCGTGCTGATCGTCGACAAGGCCGCGCGGCTCGAAGCCGCGGGGGAGGGGAGGGCGGACGCCTTCTGCCACGCCGTCGCGCAGACCTTCCGCGCCGTGGTGATGGTCATCGTCGCCTCGGGCCTCGGAATGCTGCCCATCGCGCTCTCGACCGGCATCGGCGCCGTCAACCGCGTCGGCATCGGCGCGGCCTCGGTGGGCGGCATCCTCGTCGCCGGCGCGCTGACGCTCCTCCTGCTGCCCTTCCTCGGCATGGGCCGCGCCCGCCGGCGCTAGCGCCGCCGCGTTCCGGCAAGAGGGTCCCGTCGCAGCCGCCGGGACGTTCTCCTGCCTTTCGCCGGCGGGCGGACTATGGTAGACTTCGCGCCATGCAACAAGTCCCGACCGGCGGACCCCGCGCGCGGCTGCGCTTCGGCCGATTCGACTACGCCGCGTTCCTCACCTTCGCCTCCTACGCCGCCTCCTCGCTGGCGATCCCCGTCGTGCTCGTGGAGATGGCGGAGGACCTCCGCTTCCCGCTGCTGGAGGGCGGCATGGCGACGGGCGGCTCCTTCCAGGTCGTCCGCAGCCTGGCAATGTGCGCGTCGATGGTCTTCGCGGGGTTCGCCGCCGCTCGCTGGGGCAACCGCCGCTCGCTCGGCGTCGCCGTCGGAACGATGGGCGTCGGGCTCCTGCTCTGCGCCTTCGCGCCGTCCTACCTGCTCGTCCTGCCCGCGCTGCTGCTCGCCGGGCTCGGCGAGGGCGTCGTCGAGGGCCTCGGCACGCCGTTCGTCCAGGACATGCACAGGGACGACCCCGGGCGCTACGTGAACTTCACGCACGGCTTCTGGTCGCTCGGCACCTTCGCCTTCGCGCTCCTCGCCGGCGCGGCGCTCGTCTGGCGCGTGCACTGGCGCGCCATCCTCGCGACGGTCGCGCTCGTCGCGCTGCTTCCCGTGCTGCTGCTCTTCCTGCCGTCGCGGACGCCGTATCCGGAGCGCGCGCAGGCCGACCCGCCGTCGCGCACGTGGCGACGGCTCGTCGAGCTGCTGCGCACGCGGCGCTTCTGGCTCTTCTTCGCCGCGATGTTCTTCGCGGGCGGCGGCGAATACTGCCTCACCTTCTGGTCGACGAGCTTCGTGCGCCTGAACTTCCGGACGAGCGCGTTCGCCGGCGCACTTGGCACGGCCGCCTTCTCGGCCGGGATGTTCCTCGGGCGCACCGGCTTCGGAAGCTACGTCCCCCAGCGCCATCTCAAGCGGCTCGTCGTGACCGTCGGGCTCTTCGGGGCGGCCGTCTCCGCGCTCGTCGTCCCGTTCGCGCTGCACAGCGACGCCCTCCCGCCGGGCGCGGTGAAGCCCCTGCTCTTCCTGATGCTCTTCCTCTGCGGCATCGGCTCGGCGCCCTTCTGGCCGAGCATCCAGAGCCTCTGCGTCGACCGGCTCCCGCACCTCGACTCGACGCTCGCCTTCATCGTCCTGTCCTGCGCCGGCGTGCCGGGATGCGGCTTCTTCACGTGGCTCATGGGCCTCGCGGGCGACCGCTTCGGCCTCGCCCGCTCCTTCGCGCTCGTGCCGCTCTCCTACCTGATCATGGTCGCCCTCGTCCTGGCGGCCGCGCCGGCGCGGCGAGGGCGCAGCGGCTCGAACGGCATGGTGCGTCTGGCGGGGATCGAACCCACAACCTTCAGCTCCGGAGGCTGACGCTCTGTCCAATTGAGCTACAGACGCAAGGGGGTCGGAAACGGGTCGGGAGTCTAGCCGAAACCGCTCGCGGACGCAAGCGTTTTCGTGCGCGTCTCCTAGCGGACCTCGACCTCGGCGCCGGAGACGTAGAGCGTCGCGCCGGGGGCCCAGGGGGCCTCGCGCAGCTTCGCGTTGGGCTGGAGGTCGATCTTGCCGCGGAACCACGGGTGGGTATGCCCCTCCTCGTGGCGGAACGAGCAGCGCTCCAGGACGACGCCGCGGACGTTGCCGGACCCCGCCACGACGCCGGGGTTCTCGCAGACGAAGGACGAGTCGCGGATCGCGACGCGGTCGATGCGGCCCGTCGACTCCGCGGCGCAGACGACGAACGGCTCGCCCTTGCCCCACCATCCGCCGGCGTGGATCTTCGTCTCGGCCTCGATGCGCTCGAACGAAATGTCGGAGACGCTCCCGCCGTCCTTCGCGAAGACGCAGATCGCGCGGTTGGACCTCTCGACCTTGATGTCGCGCACGACGGCGTTGCGGACGGTCGAGTCGAGATGGCCGAAGCGGATCGCGGCGGAGCGCGACTGCATCCGGCAGCGCTCGACGACGATGTCCTCGCAGACGGCGTCCGGGTTCGTGATGCATGTCGCGGCGAAGCAGTCGTCGCCGCAGAGGAAGGTGCAGTCGCTCACGCGGATCTTGCGAGAGGCGCTGAAGTGGACGCCGTCGCAGTTCGGGATCTGGCGGTGGTTCTCGACCGTCACGCGCTCCAGGGCGACGTCCTCGCAGTTGGAGAACGTGAAGGTCCAGCACGGCGCGTCGAGGACGGTGACGTCGTGCACGCGGACGCGGCGGCACGAGTCGAGGAAGATCGGCTGCGTGGGGCGCTTCACGATCGCGCAGACCATCTGCTCGCGCACGTCGGGCTCCACCGTGGCGGGGTCGATCTCGCGCGGGCAGTAGTGCGCGAAGTCCCAGTCCATGAACGCGGGGCCGTTCATTTGGATCGTGCCCCCGCCGCGGATCTCGATGCCGTCGCCGCCGAGCGCGTAGAGAAGCGACACGGTCTCGCCCATCTCTCGGTGGTGGTAGCCGCAGTCGCGGTAGTCGGCGATGTCGGGCGAGCCCTCGAGGACGGCGTCCGGCGCGATCTCGAGCGCGAGGCCGCCGTGCAGGCCGAGCGTGCCGGTGCGGAACGTGCCGCCGGCGAGGCGGACGCAGTCGCCGGGCGCGGCGGCGTCGATGGCGCGCTGGAGCGCGGCGGTGTCGAGGGTCTTGCCGTCGGCGGCGGCGCCGAACGAGCGGGGGTCGATGGTCTTGCTCATGCGCCGGAGTCTAGCAGACCCCGCCACGCGGCGCAAACCGCGGATTGCGCTTGAAATCGCGGGGGGCGTGCGCTAGACTTCCGCCCCGTTCCGCCGCCCGCGAGGGCGGGGCGCGGCGCGACGGCGCGACGCGGGTCGGCCCGGCGGCGGAAGAGCGCACACGCAACGGCACGCATGAGCACCGACAAACGCCAGTTCAACATCGCGATCTGCGGGTTGGGCGGCATGGGCAACTGGCACCGCGAGACGATCGCGAAGATCGAGGACCTCCATCTCGTCGGCTCGTTCGACATCCGCGAGGAGCGGCAGGCGTTCGCGCGCGAGCACGGCGTCGAGCCGTATCCCTCCTACGAGGCGATGCTCGCCGACCCGAAGGTCGACATCGTGACGCTCGCCGTCCCGAACGACCTGCACCGCCCGATGGCGATCGCCGCGCTCCGCGCCGGCAAGAACGTCGTGTGCGAGAAGCCCGTCACGCTCTCGTCCAGCGACCTGCAGCAGATGATCGACGTCGCGGACGCGACGGGGATGCTCCTCACGGTCCACCAGAACCGGCGCTGGGACGAGGACTTCGTCTGCGCGCGCAAGGTGATCGCGGCGCGGACGCTCGGCCCGGTCTTCCGCGTCGAGAGCGCGGTGCTCGGCTGCCGCGGCATCCCCGGCGACTGGCGCCAGGAGCCCGAGCACGGCGGCGGGATGATCCTCGACTGGGGCGTGCATCTCCTGGACCAGATCTGCCAGATGTTCCCGAAACGGAAGATCCGCACGGTCTACGCGACGGTCGACCACGTGACGAACGAGCTGGTGGACGACGGGTTCTACACGGACCTCGCGCTCGACAACGGCGTCGTCGCGCACGTCGAGGTCGGCACGAGCCACTTCATCGGCAAGCCGCGCTGGAAGATCTTCGGGCGCGACGGCTCCGCGGAGATCGACTGGGGCTGCAAGGGGCGCATCGTGTGCGTCACCGACCGCAGCAAGAACGACGCCGTCCCGATCCGCACCGCCGCCGGTCTCACGAAGACGATGGCGCCGCGCACGGACGACACGATCAAGGAGCTGCCGCTCCCCGCCGTCCACAGCGACATCCGCGACTACTACCGCAACGTGATGGACGCGATCGACGGCCTCGCGGAGATCGAGGTGAAGCTCCCGCAGGTGATGCGCGTCATGAAGCTCATGGAGGCGATCCGCCGCTCGGCGGAGGAGCGCCGCATCGTCGAGTTCGAGGCCTAGGGCGCGCCGGTCCTCGCTACCGGAGGAAGAACGCGGCGAGCGCGGCGTTCGCCGCGTTGAAGCCGGCGTGGGCGCCGACGGAGGCGGCGAGGCCCCAGCGCCGCCAGAGGGCGCAGAGGAGGAGCGCGAGCGCGAAGAGCGGGAGGACGGCCGGCACGGAGAGGTGCAGCGCCGCGAAGAAGAGCGACGAGAGGACCGCCGCGCGAACGGGCCGCCCCTGCGCCGCGAGGCCGCCGAAGAGCATCGCCCGGTAGAGGATCTCCTCCGCGAGCGGCGCGAGGACGATCGCCGCGAGGACGAGCGCGGCGACCGCGGCGGGCGGCGTGGCGGGGTCCATCAGCCACGCGACGGCGGGCTGCGGCTCGGGCGCGAAGCCGAGCGGTTCGACGAGCGCCTGCGAAAGCATGAACAGGCCGGCCATCGGAACCGCGGCCGCAAGCCCGGCGAAGAAGCCGCAGGCGAGCAGGGCCGAGGAGCGGCGGAGGCCGCCGAGCCCGAGGACGCCGCGGAGGCCCGGCCACGGGCGCGGGCGGGAGACCCACGATGCGATGGCGAGCCCGGCGACGAGCGGCACCGCGGCGCCGCCGAGCACGAACAGAGGATCCGGCGCCCCGGCGGGTCCGCCCGGGGCGCGCCGCAGGAGGGAGGGCAGCGAGCACGACGCGAGGAGGAGGCCCCAGAGCGCGGCGGCGCCCGCGGCGCGGAGCCCCCAGACGGGCGGCAGCGCGCGGGGCGGCGTCACGGCGCCCGGCCTCCGGGCGCGGCGCCGGGCGGGCGGCGCGGACGCCGCACGGCGGCGAAGGCGCGCGGCGGAACGAGCGCGCGGGCCTGCGGGCAGAGGCGGAAGAGCAGGTCGAGCGACCAGAGGCAGCGCAGCAGCTGCCACGGCGTCGCGAGCAGGGCGAAGACGACGAGCAGGAGCGTCGGGAGCCCCGAGAGCATCGCGCCGAAGACGAGGGAGAGCGCCTGCCCGAGGACGAGCCACACCGCGAGCGCGAGCGCGCCGAGGAGCAGCAGGTAGCGGACGTACCACGCGCCGAGCGAGCCGACGGCCTCGCACGCCGCCGCGACGAAGGTCCGGCGCAGCAGCACGACGCGGGGGACGACGAAGTCGCGCAGGAAGCCCATCGCGACGGCGTCCGCGAGGAGCGTCACGGCGACGGCGAGCCCGAAGGAGGCGAGGGCGTCGATCCCCGCGCCGCCCTCCGGCAGGCGCGAAAGGGAGAGGACGATCCAGCCGAAGACGCCGGCGTGCAGCGCGAGGAGCGCGAGGCGGCAGAGCAGGACGCCGCGGAAGATCGCGCGGGAGGGGACGCGGGCGTCGAGCCACGAGAGCAGCATCGGCTCGTCGCGCCGGTAGACGCGCTCGACGAAGAGCGTCCAGCTGCGCGCGAGGAACCAGGTGCGCATCGCGCAGAAGACGAGGAGCAGCAGCGCCGCGCCGCCGAAGACGGAGAGCCGGTCGCGCGCCCGGGCGCTCCGCGCCCAGGCGACGGCGCGCGCGGAGGCGTCGCGCAGCGATTCGCCGAGGTCGTCCGCGAGCGGCGCGTAGTCGGCCTGCGCGAGGCCGCGGCGGAGCGGGCCGGCCCAGCGCTCGGGGAGCGTGAAGAGACGCGACTCCAGCACCGCGCCGAGCCCGGCCGACTCGGCGGTCGCGCGGAGCGTCGGCGAGGCGACCGGGACGAGCGACCACTCCGACTGCGCGCCGAGGAGCATCAGCAGGACGGCGACCGAGAAGGCGATCCAGCGGCCGAGGGAGAACGGGCGCATCAGCACGACGCGCGTGTTGGCGAGGGCGATCCGCAGCGAGAAGAGGCAGCTCGGGCGCGGGTCGGGCGCGCGGTCGTCGGGCGTCTCCGGCTCGAACGGCGAGCGGTCGCCGATGATCCGGACGCTGGGAGGCGGGGCGGCGGACGCGGCGGCGGACGCTGGACCAGCGGCGGATTCCGGCGCGGCGGCGCCGGCCGGCGCGTCGCGCTCGCCGGGGCCGGGAGGGGCGTCCCCCGCGGGCTTCGGCGGCGGGAAGAGCGTCTCGAGCGTCGAGGCCTTGCGCCACTCGGCGCCGTAGCCGGGCGTCCAGACGAGGTCGTCCGGCCCGAACGCGCCGGCGCGGGCGGCGGCGCGGAACTCGCTCCACGGCATCGGGCCGCGGCGCTCGCCGCCCTTCGCGTAGTACCAGGCGACCATCGGGCTAGCCCTCCGCGGGCGCGGCGGCGGGCGCCGCCGAAACGGGCGCCGGCGGCGGTTCGGCCGACGCGGGATCGTCCTCCCCCGTGCGGAAGGCGCGCTCGACGAGGCGGTCGACGAGCGGGAGGGCGACGCGGCCGGAGACGGACTTCTCGAAGACCGTCTCGCGGACCTCGGGGATCGGCAGGAGCCGCGCGAAGGAGAAGACCATCAGCAGGGCGATCGAGAGCGTGAGCGCGGCGAGGACGGCGCCCGCGATGCCGTCGACCGGCTGGCCGACGAGCATCCGGAGGAAGCGGTGCGCGCCCCAGCGCACGAGCGCGCCCATCACGGCGGCGAGGAGCACCGCGGCGGCGAAGGCGAGGATGCGCGCGCCCTCGCCGTCCTCGGGGAAGATCTTCTCCTTGATCGGGGCGTAGGCGAGCGCGACGATCGCGAGCGCCGTCGCGAACGCGAAGAGGCGAGAGAGCTCGCCCGTCAGGCCGCGGACGGAGCCGACGACGACCGCCACGACGAACAGGACGGCGCAGACGGCGTCGATCCAGCCGGCGGCGGAGAGCGAAGGGACGGAGGCGAGGAACATAATGCTGAATGCTGAATGCTGAATGACGAATGACAAAGAAGACTATTCGAAGCGCTTGTCGCCGGGGAAGAGGAAGCGGCCGCATTCGGCGATGTTGGCGGCGGTGCGGGCATCGCCCTTCAGGCGGGCGAAGCGCTCCACGCGGGCGAGGGCGGCGGAGTTGGAGCGGTCCAGGTCGTAGGCCTGGCGGGCCTTCTCGTAGGCGAAGGCGGGGGACTGCGCGCGGGCGGCCTCCATGAGGAGCCGGTCGATCTTCTCCTGCAGCTCGGGCGGGCGGCGCGCGGCGAGCTCCCCGAGGCGCCGGATCGCGTCGGCGCGCTGCTCCGCGCAGGCGAGGGAGCGGGGCGAGACGAGGAACTTCTGCAGCAGGCGCGCGGACTCCGTGTGCTCCTCCGGGGCGGAGCGGCCGGGCAGGCGCCCCGAGGCGCGGAGGACGGCGGCGTTGTAGAGCGCGACGGGATCCTCGGGGTCGGTCGTCAGGGCCTCCTCCAGGAGCGCGAGGGCGGTGCCGGCGTTGCCGCGGTCCATCTCGCAGGCGGCGAGGCCGGCGACGAGGCCGGCGAGGCGGTTCGCCTTGCCGAGCGCGGCCTGGTAGTCGTTCACGGCGCCGTCGAGATTGCCGCGCCGGCGGCGCGTCTCGGCGCGGGCGACGAGGGGCGCCCAGTCGTCGGTGTCGCGGGAAAGCTCGACCGCGCGGTCGAAGGCCTCCTCGGCGGCGCGGTTGTTCCCCGCGCGGAAGTAGGCCGTGCCGAGGTTGTAGAAGACGGCGACCTCCTGCGGATGGGCCTTCGCGGCGGCGCGCAGGAGCACGGCGGCGCGCTCGTAGTCGCCGGCGCGAAGCGCCTTCTGGCCGTCGGAGGCGGCGTTGGGCGGGACGCGAGGGCAGCCCGTCGCGGCCAGGCCGGCGACGAACGCGGAAAGGAGGATGGCGCGAAGATGCATGGCGGGGACTTCTCCGGAGGGGCGGGGCGCCGGATGCGCGCCTCGCGGTGTCGGTTTCGCGGCGCCTATCCTAGCATGCGCGCGGAAAAAAGTCCAACCGCCCCCGGTCCGGCGCGAATGCGCTTGCACGCGCGAGCGCGGATATGGTAGTATCCGCCGCGCTTCCGGCGCGCGTCGCGCCGGAAGGACCCAACAACAACCCGAAAGAAAGAGGCTCCACATCAGCCCGCTCCCCTACCGCCCTCCGATGGGCCCCCGCCCCAACAACAACCAGCGCGACATCCGCGGCCGGCGCCCCGGCGAGGAGTTCACGCGGACGAACCAGCAGATCCGCGTCCCCGCGGTCCGCTGCCTGCTCCCCGACGGATCGCAGCTCGGCGTGATCGCCACGCGCGACGCGCTCGACAAGGCCCGCCAGATGGGCCTCGACCTCGTGGAGGTGAGCCCCAACGCCCAGCCCCCGGTCTGCAAGATCATGGACTACGGCAAGTGGAAGTACGAGGAGGACCGCAAGAAGAAGGAGGCGCGCAAGAACCAGGCGCGCACGCAGCTCAAGGAGGTGAAGTTCCACGCGAACACCGACGTGGGGGACTACCAGCTCAAGATGCGCAACATCCGCTCCTTCCTGGCGGAGGGCAACAAGGTGAAGCTCACGCTGATGTTCCGCGGGCGCGAGAACGCGCACAAGGAGATCGGCGAGGAACTCCTCAAGCGCGTCTGCGCGGAGCTCGCCGACGTCGCGAACGTCGAGCAGGAGCCGAAGGTCGTCGGCCGCAGCGCCACCGGCCTCATCGCCCCGAAGTCCCAGAAGGGCCGCGCCTAGGCGCAGCCCCCTCCCCTCCCCCGCCCGCCGCGCCCCGCGCGGCGGGCGGGCGGTTTGCCCCCGGGCCCGGTTTCTGGTAGAATCCCCGCCCATCTGAACGAACACCACGGAACACCACATGAAGATTCTCGTCACCGGCGGAACCGGGTTCACCGGCAGCCATCTCGTCAGGCACGTGCTGCGCGAAGGCAACAAGTGCGTCGTGCTCGACAACCAGAGCTCCCCCAACCCCGAGAAGGAGCAGCTCCTCGAGGAGCTCCGGCGCCTCGGCGCCGAGGTGATCATCGGCGACGTCACCAACCCCGACGACCTCCGCCGCGCCGTGGCGGGGTGCGACGCGGTCTACCACCTCGCCGCCGCCTTCCGCCTCATCAACGTCTCCCACGAGATCTACGACAACACCAACATCCACGCGATGCGCTCCCTGCTGCAGATCTGCAAGGAGAGCGGCGTGAAGAAGGTGGTCTACTGCTCCACCCAGGGCGTCCACGGCGACATCGCCTCGCTCTCGGAGAAGCCCCCGCGCCCCGGCTCCGAGGAGTCGCCCATCAAGCCCGAGGACTACTACCAGTACACCAAGTACGAGGGCGAGAAGGTCGCGCACGAGTTCCTGAAGGAGAACCCCGACTTCGACATCACGATCCTCCGCCCGACCGCGCTCTACGGCCCCGGCGACCCCGCCCGCTTCCTGATGATCTACAAGCAGGTCAAGAAGGGCTGGTTCCCCTTCTTCGGCAAGGGCGAGGCGTTCTACCACCCGGTCTACGTGGAGAACTTCTGCGACGCCTTCACGCTCGCGATGTCGCACCCCGCCTCGAAGGGGCAGACCTACATCATCGCCGACGACAAGTTCTTCTTCATCAAGGACATCGTCCAGAAGATCGCCGACATCGAGAAGGCCGACGGGATGATCAAGCGCTGCCGCATGGTCCACCTGCCGTTCTACCCGATGTACTGGCTCTCGTTCCTCGTGGCCGGCATCTGGAAGCTCCTCCCGGGCGACCCGCCGCTCTTCCCGCGCCGCGTCGACTGGTACCGCCAGAACCGCGGCTTCGTGATCGACAAGGCCCGCCGGGAGCTCGAATACGAGCCCAAGGTGAAGCTCGACGAAGGCCTCAAGCTCGCCTTCGACTGGTACAAGGAGCACAAGTACCTCTAGCCCGCCGGCTCCCCGCGACCGTTCGCCGGCGGGCGCCCCGCCCGCGCCGCCAAACCCGGATCCGTCCCATGAAACGCCCCCTCCTCGCCCTCCTCGTCCTCGCGGCGGCGCTCGCCGCCTCCCTCGCACCGGCCGCCGGCGGAAAAGGCCCGCTCGCCGGGCGCAAGCGCCCCGCGAACGCGGCGCCGACCGTCATCACGTCCGACCAGCTCGAGTTCGACTACCAGAACTTCGTCGCGCTGTTCGACGGGCACGTCGTCGTGAAGGACCCCGAGTTCGTCCTCAAGACCGACCGCATGCTCGTCACGTTCGAGAACTCCAACGACGTGAAGCGGGTCGACTGCATCGGCAACGTCGACATGGTGAGCGACGACATCCACGCCGTCTGCGGCCGCGCGATCTACACGCGCGAGAACGCGCTCGTCGTGATGTCCGACGAGCCGGTCGTCATGAAGGGCCCCGACCAGCGCGTCGCGGGGCAGGTCATCAACATCTGGCTCGACGACGAGCGCGTCGAGGTGAAGAACGGCGCCGCCGTCGAGGCGAAGCCCAACTCCTTCAAGAAGCCCGCCGGGGACGGCGGGCCGGCGCCGGCCGGCAAGCCCGCGGAGGCGCAGGGCCCCGCGAAGGGGGAGGCGAAGTGAGCGAGGCCGCGGAGCCAGCGGCGGGCGGCCACACGCTCGAGGCGCAGGGCATCTTCAAGACCTACAGGGGGCGCACCGTCGTCCGCGGCGTCACGATCCACGTCGACAAGGGCGAGGTCGTCGGGCTGCTCGGCCCGAACGGCGCCGGCAAGACGACGAGCTTCTACATGATCCTCGGGCTCGTCCGGCCGGACAAGGGCCGGGGCCGCATCCTCTTCAACGGGACGGACGTGACGCGCTACCCGGTCTACCGGCGCGCGCGCGCGGGCCTCGGCTACCTGGCGCAGGAGCCCTCGATCTTCCGCAAGCTCACGGTGGAGCAGAACATCTGGGCGATCCTCGAGACGACCGACCGCACCCGCGAGGAGCGGAAGCGGCGCCTCGACGAGCTGCTGGAGCGGTTCGACCTGGCGAAGGTCCGGAGGCAATACGCCTACACGCTCTCCGGCGGCGAGCGCCGCAAGCTCGAGATCGCGCGGTCGCTCGTGCAGAACCCCTCGGTCCTGATGCTCGACGAGCCGTTCGCGGGCGTCGACCCGGTCGCCGTCGAGGGCATCCGCTCGATCGTGGGCGACCTCAAGGCGGACGGCATCGGCATCCTCATCACCGACCACAACGTCCGCGAGACGCTCTCCATCGTCGATCGCGCCTACATCCTCATCGACGGCACCGTCATCAAGGAGGGCCGCCCCGACGACATCGTCGCCGACCCCGTCGTCCGCTCGCGCTACCTCACCGACGACTTCCGCATGTAGCGCGCTTGCGGGGCGGCGGGCGTTCTGCTAGACTTGCGCGCCATGAAACGACCCCTCACCGCCCTTCTGCTCCTCTCCTCCGCGTGCCTCGCGGCCGCGCAGGACGCGGCGGCCTCCGCGCCGGACGGCGTGCCCGCGCTCGCCAACCCCACCCTCGGCGAGCTCTTCCGCGCCGGCGGCCCGCTCATGTGGCTGCTGCTCGCGTTCTCCGTCTTCGCCCTCGCCGCGATCGCCTGGCTCTTCGCCACGCTGCGCGCGGGCGCCACGGCGCCGCGCTCCCTCGTGCGGGACGCGCTGGACAAGATCCGCCAGGGCGACCTCGGCGAGGCGCGCAAGATCTGCGAGGACCGCCCCTGCCCGTTCGCCCGCGTCGCGATCGCCGCGATCGACACGGCTCGCGGACTCCCCGCCGGCGACGTCTCGGCGGCGCTCTCCGCCGCCGTCGAGGGCGAGGGCGCGCGCCAGGCGGCCGTTCTCCAGGGCCGCGCCCAGTGGCTGCTCGACGTGGCGACCATCGCCCCGATGGTCGGGCTGCTCGGCACCGTGCTCGGCTTCTTCGCCGCGTTCCAGGGCATCGGGAGCGACCTCGTCGCCTCCGCCAAGCCCGTCGTCCTCGCGCAGGGCGTCGCCCTCGCGATCATCACGACGATCGCCGGCCTCCTGGTGGCGATCCCCTGCCTGGTCTTCTACGCGTGGTTCCGCCGCCGCGCGGAGCGCCAGGTCGCGCTGCTGGAGGGGCTCGCCTCCGACCTGGTGACGGTCCTCCTCTCCCGCCGGGGCGCCGTGCGATGAAGTTCCGCGTCCCCAGGCCGGAGCTCCCGGGCTTCCAGCTCACGCCGATGCTCGACGTGGTGTTCCTGCTGCTGTGCTTCTTCGTCACGACGTCGGTCTACTCGCAGTGGGAGAACGAGGTCGAGATCCAGCTGCCGAGCGCGGACTCGAGCGTCGTCCCGAACCGGCTCCCCGGCGAGATCATCGTCAACGTCGCCAAGGACGGCGCGATCCGCGTGAACGGGCGCACGCTCACCCCGGAGGAGCTCGGCGAGAAGTGCCGCGCCCTCGCGGCGGCGTTCCCGGGCAACCCGATCGTCGTGCGCGGCGACCGGGCCGCCTCGTGGGAGTCGGTCCTGCGCGTGCTCGACATCTGCGCGAAGAACGACCTCTACAACGTCAACTTCGCCTCCGCGATCCCGGACGAGGCGGCGGACGAGCCGCCTCCCGCGCGCGTGCGCGAACCTTGACGCCCGCGCGGCTTTCGGCTATCATCCCGCGCCGTCGTTCCGCCGTCGCGGGAAGGACCCCGAGGGGCCCCGCCGCGCACCGCACTTCCAACCGAGGATACACCATGCCCTACACCGCATCCGATCTCCGCAAGGGCCTCAAGCTCCGCTACGAGGGCCAGCCCTACACCATCACCGAATACTCCTTCACGAAGCCCGGCAAGGGCCAGTCGATCTACACGTGCCGCCTCAAGCACATGCTCACCGGCAACACGTTCGTGAAGAACTTCCGCGAGATCGACACGTTCGACGAGCTCGACCTGGAGGAGAAGACCGTCAACTTCTCCTACGAGGACGGCGACCAGTTCGTCTTCCTCGACGCGGACAGCGAGCAGATCAACGTCCCGGCCGACATCCTCGGCGACAAGAAGTACTTCCTCGAGGACGACCTCGAGTGCAAGATCCTCTTCCTCGACGGCAGCCCGGTCGAGGTCACGTTCCCGACGTTCGTCGAGCGCAAGATCGAGTGGTGCGACGCCGGCGCCAAGGGCAACACCGCCGCGGGCAAGGTCATGAAGAACTGCCGCGTCGCCGGCGGCTACGAGCTGAAGTGCCCGATCTTCGTGAACGAGGGCGACTGGATCCGCATCGACACGCGGACCGGCGAATACGCCGACCGCATCATGGGGCGCAAGTAGTCCCATGCGCGGGCCGGGCGCCGTCTTCCCGGCTTGGCTCCGGGCGATCGGGGCGGCGGCGCTCGCGCCGGCCGTCGCGGCCGCCCTCGCGCTTCTGGGCGCCCCCCTCCCCTGCCGCGCCCTCGGCCCGCACGAGGTCGCGCTGCTCGTGAACGAGGCCGCGCCCGGCTCGGCGGAGCTCGCCGCGGCCTGGGCGCGGCTCCGCGGCGTCCCCGCGGCGAACGTCGCGCGCGTCTCCGTCCCGCCCGGGACGAACGGCGCGCCGCCCGTCGCGATCACGAAGGAGGACTTCGTCTCCCGCATCTGGGAGCCGGCGAACGCGCAGCTCGCGGCGGCGGGCGTCGCGCCGCACGTCCTCGCGTGGGTCTACTCGAGCGGCTTCCCCGCGCGCGTGGCGGACACGCCCGCGACGCTCGCCCGCGCCGGGACGTCCGATCTCTCGCTCTGCGGCGCGACGTTCCTGCGCGCCCGCTGGCCCGCGGACCCCGCCGCCGCGGTCGAGCGCGCGGGCTACGCCTCCCCGCTCTTCGCCGGCCCCGCCGGCGAGGGCGGAGCCGCGCGTCCGCCGGAGGCGCTCGACCAGTCGCGCAACGCGCTGCTCGACGCCATGCCGCTTCCGGCCGCGATGCTCGCCTGGACCGGCCCGCGGGGGCAGACCCCGGAGCAGGCGCTCGCCGCGCTCGGGCGCGCCGCCGCGGCGGACGCGACCTTCCCCTCCAACGCGCTCTTCCTGCGCCTCCGCCCCGGCGACCCGCGCTCCGACGCGCGCGCGTGGGAGTTCGCAGGCGCCGCCGCCGCGCTGCGCGCGCTCGGCGCGGCCGTCGAGATCTCGTCGAACGCCCCCCCGGCGGCGCTCGAGCCGCTCGACGGATACCTCGACGGCGCGCGCGCGGTCGCGCCGCTCCCCGCGCTCGCGCCCGGCGCGTTCGCGGACCACTTCACGAGCTTCGCCGCCGCGTTCGACCAGCCCACGCAGATGAAGGCGACCGCCTGGTTCGGCGCCGGCGCGGCGTTCACTGCGGGGACCGTCGCCGAGCCCTTCGCGCGCTGGGAGAAGTTCCCCGCCGCGCACCTGCTCGTCCGGCGGCGCGAGGGGCTCTGCGCGCTCGAGGCGCTCTACGCCACGGTGCGCTGCCCGCTGCAGCTGCTCCCGCTCGGAGACCCGCTCTCCGCCCCCTGGACGCCGCGGCTCGAGCCGCGGATCGACGGCCTGCCGGAGGGCGGCGCCGCCGCCGCGCCGCTCCTCCTGCGCGCCGTCCCCCCCGCAGGCGCGCCCGAGACGGGCGTTCGCTACGACTGGCTCGTCGACGGCCGCCCCGCCGCCCGCGGCGCGACCTTCGCCTGGAACGCCCCCGCCCTCCCTCCCGGAATCCACGAAGTGCGCCTCGTCGCGCGCGTCCCGCAGCCCTCGGGCGTCCGACTGCAGGGCTTCGCCCGCGCGGAGGTCGAGGTCGCCGGAGACCTCCTGCCATGAAGAAGCTCCTTCCCTGGGCGGCCCTCGCGCTCGCCGCCGTCCTCGCCGTCCTCTCGGCCTGCGCGCTGCGCCGCGCGCACCGCATCACCGACCTTTCGCGCATCGACCGCCGCGCCGCCGCCGACCAGCTCTTCCGCGAGGCGCGCGACGCGCAGCTCGACGGAAACGCCACGCGGGCCCGCGAGCTCTACGAACGCCTCGTCTCCGAGGAGCCGGCCAACTCGCTCGCCCGCCTCCAGCTGGGCATCCTGCTGCAGGACTCCCTGAACGACCCGATCGAGGCGATGCACGAGTTCGACGCCTACCTGCGCCTCGCCCCGGAGTCCGAGAAGAGCGAGATGGTCGAGGAGCGGCGCCGCATCGCCAAGGACCAGGCCGTCCGCCTCTACGGCAAGGGCGGCGACGCCGGCGCGCCCGTCGACATCGGCGCCGAGGCGAAGAAGGCGGTCGCGGCGGTGCAGGCGAGGCTCGACGCCGCGCAGGCCGCGCTCGCGACGGCGGAGGCCGAGCGGGAGGACTTCCGCCGGCAGGCCGCGCAGCTGCAGCGCCAGGTGGCGTCGCTCCAGAAGCGGCTCGACGCGTTCCAGGGCGGCGGCCCCTCCTCCGCGCCGACGCACAGTCTCTCCGAGGTCTTCCTTTCGGACCCCCTTCCGGACGGCGAGGCCGCCGCGGGCGGAGCGCCGGCCCTCCTCGACGCGCCGCGCACCTACCGCGTCAAGCGCGGCGACACGCTCTGGAAGATCGCGCAGCGCGCCTACGGCGACGCCTCGCGCAACGTCGACATCCGCAACGCCAACCTCGACAAGATCGGGCCCAAGGACCAGCTCGTCGAGGGGACGATCCTCGTCCTGCCGTAGCCCCGCGGCTCGCAATCCGCTTGCGCGCGAGGGGGCGGGCGTGCTACAATCGCGCGCGTCATGCCTCCCACAGACACCAACCAGGGGGAGAACCCCCAGAAGACCTCCGCCGGGCCGAAGCGGAAGGGCCACGCCAAGGGCCCGCCCGCCGACGTCGTCGGAATCGAGGTCGGCGCCGGCCGCGCCGAAGGCGCGCCGGCCGTCCGCCTCCACCGCTCGCCCGAGGGATTCCTCCGCATCGTCGCGGCGGGGTTCGTCCCCGTCGTCTCCGACATCGAGTCCATCCTGGCCATGCCCGCGGACATGCGCGGCCCCTGGGCGCTCCCGCCCGCGTTCCGCGCCCCGTCCGCGGCCCTGGCCGTGACGGCGCCGGACGCGCTCGTGCGCCAGTCCGACTCGGTGGAGGACGCCACGGCGGACTTCGACGCCTCCACGCTCCGCACGAAGGCCTCCTCCACCGGCAAGAAGGGATCGCTCCCGTTCGTCGCCTTCATGCCCGAGGAGCTCGCCCGGCGCGTCGCGCGCCTCCTGCCGGAGGGGCGCAAGCCGACGGCCGTCTCGATCCAGGTCTCGCCCCTCGCCCGCGTGAACGCCTTCGCCGCGTCCCCCGCCCTCGGCTCCGCGGGCGGGACGGCGGTGCTCGTCCAGATCGCGGCGAACACGACGACGATCGCGCTCTTCGCGAAGGGCGCCGTCGCGCTCTACCGCGAGCTCCCGGTCGGCGAGGAGGACTCGCTGCACGCCGTCGCCGGCCCGATGAACGTGGACAACGCGACGGCGAAGGAGCTGCTCGAGGGCGGGCTCGTCGACCCGGCGCCGTTCCTCGGACCGCTCGTGATGCCGATCTTCCGGCAGGCCGAGCTCTCCACCGACTACGTGCTGCGGCGCAACGGGCTCGTCGTGGAGCAGTTCTTCGTCGCCGGTCCGCCGGCGCTCGCGCCGCACTGGGCGGCGATCTTCCGCGACCAGACGGGCCGCGAGGCGAAGGTCTGCGACCCGATCGCGGACTTCCCGCAGGAGGAGGGGGCCTCCCTCCCGCCCGACTTCGACAAGACGTCCGGCCTCTTCGCCGCCGCCCTCGGCGCGGCCGCCGCGGCCATGCAGGAGGAGGAGGAGGAGACATGAGCCGCCTCGTCCACGTGAACCTGCTGCTCGACGACGAGCGGCGCGGCCACAGCCCGATCCGGGCCCGCGTGATGGTTCCGATGTTCTCGATCCTCGCGCTGGCCGGCGTCGGCGTCTGGGCGGGCCTGTCGCTGCTCTCCAACGCGATGCTCGCCTCCGGCAACGCCCGCGCGGAGGCGCAGATCGCCGAGCAGGTCCAGACCGTGAAGCGCTACGAGTCCGTCGTCGCCCGCAAGGCCGCGCTCGAGTCCGAGAACGACCAGCTCGACGCCTTCCTCCGCGGCCGCGTGCTCTTCGGCCACGCCCTCGCGGCGATCGCGGAGGCGGTCCCCGAGGACACGGCCCTCGCGCGCCTCGACCTCGCCTACCCGGCCTGGCTCGCGGGCCGCGCGGCCGTTCCCCGCGGCACGGCGGGCAAGGGGCCGCCGCCCCTCCCCGCCGCGACGCTCCGGCTCCATGGCGTCACCACCCAGCCCGGGGACGTGGAGGACCTCCGCGACGAGATCCGGGACGGCGCCGCGACCAACGCGTTCGTCTCGGCGTTCGTGCCCCCCGGGTCGTTCCGCGGGGACATCGCGGCGCCGGGCACCTACCGGTTCGAGATCGTCGCCACGGGCGTGCCCCGTTCGTTCAAGCCGGCTCCGAAGCCCGCGCCGCGGCGCGGGTCCGCCGCCGGAGGAGGAAGCCAGCCATGAGCCCCTCGGGAACCTTCAAGCAGCCGAAGAAGCCGGACCCCGTCGCGCTCTGGTGGAAGGGCCTCTCGCGCGAGACGCGCGCCGCGGTCCTCACCACGGTCGCGTGCCTTGCCGGCACCGCCGCGATCATCTGGTTCGCCATCCTCCCCGCGCTCGCCGCGCGGGAGGACCTCGCCGCGAAGAGCTCCGAGCTCGGCGCCAGGCTCGAGAACATCCACCGCGACGCCCAGCGCACGCAGAAGCTCGAGGAGGAGACCGACGCCCTCGCCGCGGAGGTTTCCAACCGCTGCGAGCGCCTCGTTCTCGAGCCGCTCGTGAACTCCCTCTCCGAATCCGCCTCCGCGAAGCTGCGGCCGCTCGCGGCGGCGCACGGCGTCTCGTTCGTCGCCGCCGCGTCCGAACAGACGCAGCAGCCGGTCGCCGACCCCGGCGCGCAGCCGCCCTCCCCGCCCGCCGACGCGCGCTACTTCGCGCGCCAGCCGGTCTCCTTCCGCGCCTCGGCCGCGTGGTGGGACCTCGTGGACTTCCTCGGCGCCGTGGCGGAGGCGCTTCCCTCCGCGACGCTGACGTCGCTCGCCGTCGTCCCGCGACCGGACTCCCCCGACGCGCACGACGTCTCCTTCACGCTTGAATGGCCCGTCGAGGCGCCGCGTCCCGCCAAGGGGAAGGGAGGAGCGAAATGATCGCCCGAACAAACGCCCTGCCAGCGGCCCTGCCGCTGCTTCTCGCCGTCTCCGCCGCGCTCGCGGCGCCGCCGCTCGCCATCCATGTCCCGCGGCCGACACCGGAGCAGGAGGCGCTCATGGCCGCCGAACACGAGGCCGCCGAGGCCCTGGAGCAGACCCCCTTCGCCCTGGCGGACGCCGAACGGGCCGCCGAGGCCGCGCCGGCCTTCCCGGCCCCGCCCCCGCCGCCCCCGCTGCCGCCGGAGGCATCCGGAATTCCCGGGGTTCCTCCGCCGCCTTCGGGCGCGGCTCCCGCCGGCGCGTCGTCCACGCTCCGCCCCGGCGCCGCGTCCGCGGCCGCCGCCACCGGGGCGGCGGACGATTCCGCCCCCTTCCGCCGCGATCCGTTCTGGCCGGTCTCCGTCGCCCGCGAACGCAAGGCCGCGCACGATGCGCGCATCGCCGCCGCGATCGAGGCGACCAAGCGCGCCGCCGCGATCCAGAAGGCGCGGGACGAGGCCGCCGCGAAAGGCCTGGACGTTTCGGAGCTGGAGGAGGACGACCTCGTGAAGCTGGGCGGCGGCGCGTCCGCCGCCCCCGCCGGCCCGAAGTCGCCGGCGAAGGTCGGCGGCGCGACCGACGAGGAGTGGGAGGCCGCCGAGGCGAAGCTCCCGCCGCGCTCGGGCTACCTGGGCGGGAGGAAGCCCGCCCTCATGCTCAAGGGCGACAAGTCGCCCCACTACGCCGGCGAGAAGCTCTGCGTCACCAACCGCAACGTCGTCTTCACGTGGCGCATCTCGTCCGTCGACTTCCGCGCCTACACGCACGAGCTCAGGCGCCTCAAGGCCGTCCCCGTCCAGGGGGACTGAGCGCCGCCGCTCCGCGCTTCCCCGGGACCGCATTTTCCGCTTGCGTTCCGGGGGGCGCGCGCCTATAATCCCGCCCCGTTCTTGCCTCTTGGTGTAATGGTAGCACAACTGACTCTGGATCAGTTTGTCTAGGTTCGAATCCTGGAGAGGCAACCATTTTTTTACCCCGAACGCAAACACCAAACATCCCTCCAGGAGAAAGCACATGGCCAAGATCAACTTCGGCGGCGTCGACGAGCAGGTCGTCACGCGCAAGGAATTCTCGATGACGAAGGCGCGCAAGGCGCTCAAGGGCCAGACGATCGCCGTCGTCGGCTACGGCGTGCAGGGCCCCGCCCAGGCGCTCAACATGCGCGACAACGGCTTCAAGGTCATCGTCGGCCAGCGCAAGAGCGACCGCCCCGGCTCCTCCTGGCAGCGCGCGCTCAAGGACGGCTGGGTCCCCGGCAAGACCCTCTTCTCCTACGAGGAGGCCGCCGAGAAGGGCGACATCGTGCAGTTTCTCGTCTCCGACGCCGCGCAGCGCGAGATCTGGCCGAAGATCAAGCCGTTCCTCACCAAGGGCAAGGCGCTCTACTTCTCGCACGGCTTCGGCTACGAATACAAGGAGCAGACGGGCATCGTCCCCCCGAAGGACATCGACGTCATCATGGTCGCGCCGAAGGGCTCGGGCCTCAACGTCCGCCGCAACTTCCTCTCCGGAGCCGGCATCAACTCCTCCTTCGCCGTGGCGCAGGACGCCACGGGCAAGGCCCTTGAGCGCACGCTCGCGATCGGCATCGCGATCGGCTCGGGCTTCCTCTTCCCGACGACCTTCCACAACGAGGTCTCCTCCGACCTCACCGGCGAGCGCGGCTCCCTCATGGGCGCGCTCTGCGCGATGATCGAGGCCCAGTACGAGACGCTCCGCAAGCACGGCCACTCCCCCTCCGAGGCGTTCAACGAGTCCTGCGAGGAGCTCACGCAGTCGCTCATCCGCCTCGTCGACGAGAACGGCATGGACTGGATGTACCAGAACTGCTCGGCGACGGCGCAGCACGGCGCCCTCAAGTGGCGCAAGATCTTCAAGAAGGCCGTGAAGCCGGTCTTCGAGAAGCTCTACCGCTCGGTCGTCAACCGCACCGAGTGCAAGGAGGTCATCCGCGACTGCGGCAAGAAGAACTACAAGCAGTGGCTCGAGAGGCAGCTCAAGGCGATGCGCGAGAGCGAGTGCTGGGCGGCCGGCGCCGTCTGCCGCAGCCTCCGCCCGCACGAGCCGGAGAAGGCGGGCGCCAAGACCGCCGCCGGCGTCGGCGGCCGCAAGGTCAACTAGCTTGAGCCGGACCCGCATCTTCATCGACGGCAGCGCCGGCACGACCGGCCTGCGCATCCGCGAACGCCTCGCCGCGCGCGAGGACCTGGCGCTCCTCGCCCTCCCCGAGGAGCGCCGCAAGGACCCCGCCGCACGCGCCGAGGCGCTTGACGCAGCCGACGTCGCGTTCCTCTGCCTCCCGGACGCCGCCGCGGTCGAGGCCGTCTCGCTCGTGCGCAGCGAGTCGACCGCGATCATCGACACCTCCACCGCCCACCGCACCGCGCCCGGCTGGGCCTACGGCTTCCCGGAGCTCGCCGGCGCGCGCGACCGCATCCGCGCCTCGAGGCGCATCGCCAACCCCGGCTGCCACGCGAGCGGGTTCGTCGCGCTCGTCGCGCCGCTCGTCCGCGCGGGGATCGTCCGGCCCGACGCCCGCCTCTGCTGCTTCTCGCTCACCGGCTACACCGGCGGCGGCAAGAAGATGATCGCCGAATACGAGGCCGCGGAGGGCCGCTCCCCGCTCCTCGGCGCCCCGCGCCAGTACGGCCTCGGCCAGTCGCACAAGCACCTGCCCGAGATGGCCGCCGCGACCGGGCTCGAGTCGCCGCCCGCCTTCTGCCCCGTCGTCGCGGACTTCCCCTGCGGCATGGAGGTCACCGTCCCGCTCTTCGCGCGCGACCTGCGCGGCGCGCGCGCCGACGTCGCCGACGCCCTCCGCGCCGCCTATCCGCCGGACTCGGGGCTCGTGCGGTTCGCCGACGCGCCCGACGAGGGCGGCTTCCTCGCCGCCAGCGCCTTCGCGGGCCGCGACGACATGCAGGTCGCGGTCTTCGGCAACGACGAGCGCATCCTGCTCGTCTCGCGCTTCGACAACCTCGGCAAGGGCGCCTCCGGCGCCGCCATCCAGAACCTCAACCTCCTGCTCGGCGTCCCCGAGGACACGGGGCTCGTCCGCTAGGGCGGTTCCACGAGACATGCGGCCGCCGTCCCGGCGGCCACGGATTAGGCGGAACCGCCCTAGATCTCGGCGCGGGCGGAGCCGTCCTCGCCGACCCAGGCGGGGTCCTTCGTCCAGACGGCCGCGCCGGCCGCGAGGGACGCCGGGACGTCGAGGATGCGCTGGTTGCCGCTCCCGCGGAAGAGCAGGAGACGGTCGCGCCGCGCCTGCACGAACGGGCCGTCGACGAGGATGTCGATGCGCTCGAGGAGGCGCCGCACGCCGGGCTCCTCCTCGGCCTTCTTGAGCAGCGCCTCGAACACGTAGCCCGTGTAGCACGCGATGTCGTAGCGGGGCCGCAGCAGGTCCGCCAGGTCCGCGAGGGCGTCCGCCTGCGCGAACGGCTCGCCGCCGGAGAACGTGACGCCCGTGTCGAGCTCGGTCGCGACGATGCGGTCGCGGATCTGCGACGGCGTCACGACCTCCGCGTCCCCGTCGAACGGCCAGGTCTGGGGATTCTGGCAGCCGGGGCAGTGGTGGGGGCAGCCCTGCACGAAGACGACGCACCGCAGGCCGGGGCCGTCGGCGATGCCGTCGCGGTCGAAGCCCGCGAGGCGGATCGTCCTCTCCGTGGCGGGGTCGGCGCCGCCGCTAGGCGTCGGCTCCGCCACGGCCGTGCCCTTCGGCGTGCTTGACGCGGTCGTGCTCCTCGGCGCGCTTGGCGTCGTTGAAGCGGTCCAGGGTGCCGACGAGGTAGCCGGTGATGCGGCGGATGCGCTCGAACTTGATCAGCTCGTCGCTCTCGCGCCGGCCGCACTTCGGGCACACGTCGCCGATCACGCCGTTGTAGCCGCAGACGGGGTCGCGGTCGACCGGGTGGTTCACCGAGCCGTAGCCGATCCCCGCGTCGTGCATCGCGCGGATGATCGTCTCGAAGGCCTTGGTGTTGCGCGCCATGTCGCCGTCGAGCTCCACGTAGGTGATGTGGCCCGCGTTGGTGAGCGCGTGGTAGGGCGCCTCCTTGCGGATCTTCTCGATCGCGCCGATCTTGTAGTAGACCGGGATGTGGAAGGAGTTGGTGTAGTAGTCGCGGTCGGTGACGCCGGGGATGATGCCGTAGCGCTTCTTGTCCATGCGGATGAAGCGGCCGGAGAGGCCCTCGGCGGGCGTCGCGAGGCACGTCCAGTTCAGCTTGGTCTTCGCGGCCATCGAGTCGCAGAAGGCGCGGATGTGGCGGACGATCTCGAGACCCTTCTCCTGCATCGCGTCGCTCTCGCCGTGGTGGTGGCCGTAGAGCGCGATCAGCACCTCCGCCAGGCCGATGAACCCGATCGAGAGCGTGCCGTGCTTGATGACCTCGCGCACCTCGTCGTTCCAGTGCAGCTTGTCGGAGTCGAGCCACACGCCCTGGCCCATGAGGAACGGGAAGTTCTTCACCTTGCGGCGCGCCTGGATCTCGAAGCGGTCCAGCAGCTGCTGCGCCACGAGGTTGAGCATCCGGTCGAGCCCCTCGTAGAACTTCGCCTCGTCGCCGTGCGCCTCGATGGCGAGGCGCGGCAGGTTGATCGAGGTGAAGGAGAGGTTGCCGCGGCCGGTGCTGATGGCGCGGTCCGGGTCGTGGACGTTGGCGAGCACGCGCGTGCGGCAGCCCATGTAGGAGACCTCGGTCTCGGGGTGGCCCTCCTTGTAGTAGGAGATGTTGTAGGGCGCGTCGACGAACGAGAAGTTCGGGAAGAGGCGCTTGGAGCTCACGCGGCAGGCGAGCTGGAACAGGTCGTAGTTCGGGTCGCCGGGGTTGTAGTTGACGCCGTCCTTGACGCGGAAGATCTGGATCGGGAAGATCGGCGTCTCGCCGTGGCCGAGGCCCTTCTCGGTGGTGAGCAGGAGGTTGCGCATCACCATGCGGCCCTCGGGGCTCGTGTCCGTGCCGTAGTTGATCGAGGAGAACGGGGTCTGCGCGCCGGCGCGGCTGTGCATCGTGTTGAGGTTGTGGATGAGCGCCTCCATCGCCTGGTAGGTCGCCTCGTCCGTCTCCGCGTAGGCCGTCTTGCGCGCGTAGGCCAGCGCCTTGCCGACGGCGGCCTCGGGGAGGCCGGACGCGACGAGGTCCGCGCGCAGCTCGGCGTCGAACTTCGCGCCGCCCTCGAGCGAGGGCTTCTCGCCGGACCTGGCCTCGGCCGCCGCGAAGCGCGCCTTCATCGCCGCCGGGTCGGGGACGGCGGCGCCCTCGGGGGCGAGCAGCGAGAGCGCCTCGGAGAGATCGACGCGGTAGCGCTTGGCGAAGGTCTTGGCGACGCCCGGGGCGAGGCCGCGGTCGAACTGCGCGACGGACTGGCCGCCGTGCTGGTCGTTCTGGTTGGACTGGATGGCGATGCACGCGAGAGCCGCGTAGGAGCGGATGTCGTTGGGCTCGCGCAGGTAGCCGTGGCCGGTCGAGAAGCCGCCGTGGAAGAGCTTCAGCAGGTCGATCTGGCAGCACGTCATCGTGAGCGCGTAGAAGTCGAAGTCGTGGATGTGAATCCAGCCCTCGCGGTAGGCGCGCGCCTGCTCGGGGCGGAGGAGGAACTTCTCGTTGTACTCCTTCGCCGCGGTCGCGCCGTACTGCAGCATCGTGCCCATCGCGGAGTCGCCGTCGACGTTCGCGTTGTCGCGCTTGAGGTCGCTCTCCTTCGAGTCGCGCGAGGTGATCTCGTCGAAGATGTGCATGAGCTGCGAGTTCTTCTCGCGGGCGGTCGTGCGGTCGGCGCGATAGAGGATGTAGGACTTGGCGACGTCCTCGAAGCCGGCGCGCATGAGCGCGACCTCGACCGCGTCCTGGATCTGCTCGACGTTGGGGACCTGGTCGGGATACTTCTCGTTGATGACCGCATCGACCGCGTCGCCGAGGCGCTCGGCCTCCTCGGCGCCCTCGTGCCCGGACGCCTTCATCGCGCGGGCGATGGCATTCACGATCTTGGCTTCGTCGTAGGAGACGCGGCGGCCGTCTCTCTTCAGGATCTCGGTGACCATGGAAGGTGTGTTCCTTTTTGGCTGTGCGGACGTCCCTCTTCGGGTGGGAGCGGGCGGTCCGCGGGTGGTTGGTTGGAAGGTGGGTTGGTTGGTGATCGGATGTTGAAGCGGCTCCGGCGGGGCGAGGGAAAAACAGACGCGGGGCGCTCGTGCGCGCCTCCGCGAACCTTTCCACGGACACCCTGCCGGCTGTTCTCCGGCGCGCGTCCGCGCCCCCGGCTTTCGCCAGAGGCAGTGCCCCGCTAGGCGAGGTCGGATTGAACCACAGACGCCCCCGCGGTTCAAGCCCGGGATTTGCCCGCAAAGGTCCCATTGTCGCGCAACCCGTTGAAGACCGCCGACTTACAACATGAAAAATATTCCACACTACCGGTAGCGGCGCAGAAACACCCCGCGGCACAACATCTGGTGTCCGCCGCCGCCCGATCGGTCGGCATGCAATCGGAGATGCCAAGCCCCATCCGATCCCTTGATCCCGCCCCGATCCGCGGCTCGAAACCGCGATTGCTCCGCAACGCCATCCTGGCGGAAACGCTTCCCGCATCGCACGCCGCTTCGCGGCTATGCGGAGAAGCGTTTCCGCCGGAACCGTCGGGCCGCCTTGGCGAAAGCCGGTTCCGCCCGGCCGCGAAGCGGCCCTTGCGGAGCGGACCGGCTTTCGCCAGGAATCGCGTCGCGAAGCGATTGCGGTCTTTCCCGCGCAGATTCGTACTTCGCGGGCGCGCGTGCGCTTGACACGCGACGGACGTTTTGCTAGATTCCCGCGCCGCACTTCGACAACCCCCTTTCCCACCGAGGAGACCACGTGAGCGTCATCGACCAACTGCTGGACCTGCAGGAGCAGGATTCCGTCATCAAGAGCCTGGAGAAGCAGGTCCACGACATCCCCAAGCGCCGCAAGCTCGAGCAGGAGAAGCTCGACGACTACCGCCGCGAGCTGGAGCAGGCGCGCGAGACGCTCGAGCGGACGCAGCGCGTCGAGGCCCAGTCGCAGCTCGACTCCGACCATCAGGCCGACCAGATCGCCAAATACGAGAAGCAGCGCCAGGAGGTCAAGACCAACAACGAATACGCCGCCCTCGGCCGCCAGATCGAGAGCTGCCGCCGCGTCAAGGCCGAATACGACGAGCGCGTCGAGAAGGCCCGCGCGCACATCGAGGCCGTGCAGGAGAACATCGCGCTGTTCGAGGCGCGGCTCAAGGAGGAGAGCGCTCAGGTCGAGGCCTACGTCGACGAGCTCCGCGCCCAGCTCGTCGAGGCGCAGGAGAAGCTCCTCGCCGCCCAGGCGGTGCGCGACGAGAAGGCCAGGCCGCTGCAGGAGCCCGGCAAGCGCCGCTTCCTCGACTACTACGACCGCCTCCGCAAGAAGTACTTCCCCGTCGTGTTCCGCGTCCGCGAGGGCAACGGCTGCCCGGGCTGCCACATGGTGCTGCCCGCCTCCAAGATGCAGCAGGCCCAGCGCAACGCGAAGCTCGCGGACACGCCCGAAAAGATGAACCTCGTCGCCTGCGACTACTGCGGGCGCCTGATCTTCAAGTAGGAGGAACGCAACCTTTCGTGTCGAACCGGCGGGCGACGGATCGCCGCCCCGGGCGCGCGGGCGACCGCGCGGCGCAGGGACGGAGGAAAGTCCGGACTCCGCAGGGCAGGGCGTCCCGCCGGCGACGGCGGGAGCGGCGCGGGCAAACCGCGCCGACGGAAAGCGCCACAGAAACGAGACCGCCCCGGGGGCGACCCCGGGGCAAGGGTGAAACGGCGGTGCAAGAGACCACCGTGCGACGCGGCGACGCGGCGCGCAAGGCAAGCCCCGCCCGGAGCAAGATCGAATAGGGAACGCGCCCCGCGGCCCGCGGGCGGCCCGGCCGCAAGGCCGGACGGCGTTCCGGGTCGATCGCGAAGAAGAATGATCCGAGCCGCCTTCGGGCGGACACAGAATCCGGCTTATGACCCCGCCAGTCCGACACCTCTTCCACGGCCTCGCCGCGATCCTCGCGGCGGCGGCCGTCCTTTCCCTCGCGTTCGCGGCGCGGACGTTCCTCTCCGGCGGTCCGGCGCAGGCCGCGGCCCCCGCGGCCGACGCGCCCGCGGCGCCCGCCGCCGCGCCCGCCGACCCGCTCGCGGGCCTCGCGGACGTCCTCGCGCCCGCCGCGCCGGCCGACCCCGGCGCGCTCGCGCGGCGCTTCCGCCTCGCGGGCGTCGTCCGCGGCGCCGCCCCGATGGCGATCCTCGACGATCGCGTCGCCGTCCGCCAGAGCATCGCGACGCTCCGCGCCGAGGTCGCGCCGGGGATCGTCCTCACGGACGTCCGCGACGACGGCGTCACGCTCGCCGGCCCCGACGGCGAGGAGGACCTCGCGATCGAGCGCGCCGCGCCGCGCGCCGTCGCGGCCGCCGCGGCGCCGGCGGCCGCCGCGCCCGACGCGCCGCCGCCCGAGCCGGGGTCGCGCGCCGCCGCCGCCGCGCGCTTCGGCGGCTACGAGGACTTCCCCGGGCGCTGGGTCTACGACAAACGCAAGGTCCTCGACTACTACGAGGAGCTTCGCGCCGAGCCCGAGCGCCTGCTGCAGGTCTTCGACTCGATGGATCCGGTCTGGGTCGAGGACGGCGACGGCGAGCGCCGCATCGAGGGCTACCGCGTCGGCGTCGAGGGCGAGGCCGAGCTCTTCGCCGCGGCGGGGCTGAAGGACGGCGACGTCGTGAAGAGCGTGAACGACCTGGCGATGACGCGGCGCGACCGCGCGGAGCGGATGATCGCCGCGTTCATCGAGGGCCGCGGCACGATGTTCGTCCTCGAGATCGAGCGCGACGGCCGCACCTTCAAGCAGGTCATCGACTTCGAGGAATAGCCCGTTTGCCCCCTTCGCCGCCCTCTGCTAGAATGACGCCCATGAACCATCGTCCGATCCTCCTCCTCTCCGCCCTCCTCTGCGCCGCGTTCGGCGCGCCCGCGGCGCCCGCCGCCCCCGCGGGGGGCGCCGGCGGCCTGGTCGACGGCCAGGTCGCCGTCGTGAACGGCCGCGCGATCGCGTTCTCCGAGGTGGTGCGGGAGGTCCCGCTCCACGCCGAGGCGCTGCGCGCGGAGGGCGCCGCGCCGGCCGACCCCGAGGCGCTCTTCCGCGCCGCCTTCCGCCGCGCGCTCGACGAGGCGGAGGATCGCGTCCTCGTCCTGCAGAAATACGAGCAGGGCGAGATGCGCCTGCCCGAGCACGCGATCGACCGCTACGCCGCCGAGATCCTCCAGACGCGCCACGGCGGGAACCTCCAGGAGCTGCAGCGCCAGCTCGCCGCGCGCAACATGACCTACGCCGAATGGCGCGAGGACCTGCAGCAGCGGATGATCGTCGCGTCGATGCGCCAGACGTTCGTCGACGGCAGCGCGGCCGTCTCCCCGAACGAGATCGCCGCCGCCTGGGAGGCGCGCCGCGCGGAGCTCTCGCGCCCCGCGCGGATGCACCTGCGCGTCGTGTCCGTCCCGGCCGCGGACACGAACGCCGTCGCGTCCTTCGCCGCGCGCCTCGCCGCGGGCGAGGCCTTCGCCGCCGTGGCGGCGGACCTCGCGCCGGGGCAGGACGGCGACTACGGCTTCGTCGGCGGGGACAACGCGCTCGCGCCGATGTTCATGGACGCCGCGGCCGCGCTGGCGGACGGCGCCGCCGCCGGCCCGCTCGAGCTGGCCGGCAAGGCCTACTTCCTCCACCGGATCGAATCCGAGGAGGCGCGGACCGTCCCGCTCGCCGAGGCGTGGGAGGACCTGCGCGAGGACCTGCTCGCCGCCCGCCGCCGCGAGCTCTTCAAGACCTGGACCGGCCGCCTTCGCGCCGCCGCGTCCATCCGCGAGACCCTCCCCTGGAAGGAGTAGGCGGCCGGGCGGACGCCGCGGCCGGACGCGGGAAAAGAGGAAGGGGCGGCGGAGGATCCGCCGCCCCTTCCGGGTCGTTTGTCGGTTCGGTCCGTGCGGCCTAGAAGCCGTAGGCGGCGCCGAAGGAGGCGATCCACTCGACGTCGTAGGCCTCGTCCGTGAGGACGTCGTCGTCGATCTGCGCCACGTAGGTGCAGCCGACGTAGCACTTGCCGACCGTGAGCTTGGCGGTGACGTCCGCGCAGGCGAGGCCGGAGTCGAGGTCCGAGCCGTCGACGTCGTCGTTGTTCACGTACCAGATGTCGGCCGAGACGCCGATGCCGATGTCGCCGACCGCGGTGCCCTCGGCGATCGTCTCGGAGTGGCCGATCTCGAAGCCCGCCTCGAGCTTGCCCTTGCTGTCGCCGCCGACGCGGTACTTGGCCTTGAAGGACGGATTGAGCCAGCAGTCGTAGCCCATCGCGAAGACGATCAGGTTGTCCGCCTTCCAGTCGTAGCCCGGGTAGTCGTATTCGACGTAGCTGAGCGACCAGGAGAAGTCCTCGTCGGGCGTCCAGAGCGCACCGAGGTCGAGGCAGACCTCGAGGTCGATCTCCTCGAAGCGGCGCTTGTGCTGGTTGTTCTTGTACTTGTATTCGTTTCCTTCCTCGTCGACGACATACTCGTCGTATCCTTCGAGGTCCATGCAGCCCCAGACGTCGAACGAGATCGGGATCTCGGTCTCGCCGGCCTTGATGCCGCCGACCCAGAGATTGGGCATGGCGACCCAGCCGTCGAGGCAGGTGGCGCCGGTGGCGACGTAGGCGGACTTGAAGTCGATGCTGACTTCGGCGTCGGCGGCGAAGGCCGGGACGGCGCAGATCCCCGCGAGCGCGAGGGAGGAGGCAAGGAGGGTGGACTTCATGTGAAGCATGTTCCTTTGTTGTTGGTTTTCGTGGTTGGTTCCGCCGTCCGGCGGTGGCGCTCGCGCGGAATGCGCGCGAACGGGGCATATTATGGGCGAAACGGGCGAAAAAGGGAAGAGAAAAATACGCCTTTCCTCCGCGGGGGCGTTCTGGTAGGATGGCGGGCCCATGGAAACGCCACACGCCGCCTTCGACAACGACAAGTACATCGCCCTGCAGTCCGCCGCGATCCGCGAGCGCGCGGAGCGCTTCGGCAACAAGCTCTACCTCGAGATCGGCGGGAAGCTGCTCAAGGACCTGCACGCCGCGCGCGTGCTGCCCGGCTTCGAGCCGGACGTGAAGCTGCGGATGCTCCAGACGCTCGGCGACCAGATCGAGTTCATCGTCTGCGCCTACGCCGGCGACATCGAGCACCAGCGCTACCGCGCCGACTTCGGCACGACCTACGACGCCGAGGTGCTGCGGCTCGTCGAGGACGTCCGCGCCCGCGGGCTCGCCGTGAGGTCGGTCGTCCTCACGCGCTTCGACCCGTCGATGACCGCGACCGCCGCGTTCGCCGAGCGCCTCCGCCGCGAGGGCCTCTCGGTCTACCTCCACTCGGCCATCCCCGGCTATCCGGCCGACGTCGACCGCATCCTCTCCGACGACGGCTTCGGCCGCAACCCGATGGTCGAGACGACCGCGCCGATCGTCGGCGTCATCGCCCCCGGCCCCTCCAGCGGCAAGCTCGCCACCGCGCTCTCGCAGGTCTGGCACGAGAACCGCCGCGGCGTCGGCGCCGGCTACGCCAAGTACGAGACGTTCCCCGTCTGGAACCTGCCGCTCTCCCACGCCGTCAACATCGCCTACGAGGCCGCGACGGCGGACATCGAGGACTTCAACCAGATCGACCCGTTCCACCTCGAGGCCTACGGCGAGACGACGGTGAACTACAACCGCGACGTCGCGGCGTTCCCGATCCTGCGCGCCCTCCTCGAGCGCCTCCTGCCCGCCGACCAGGTCTACCGCTCCCCGACGGACATGGGCGTCAACAAGGTCGGCTTCGCGATCGCGGACGACGAGCGCGTCCAGGAGGCCTCGCGCCAGGAGATCGTCCGGCGCTTCCTCAAGGGCGGCTCCGACCTCGCCCTCGGCCGCGCGACCGAGGCGACGATGAAGCGCCTTCGCTCGATCATGGCCGCCGCGGGCCTGAAGGACACCGACCGCCCCGTCGTCGTCCCGGCGCGCGAGGCCGCCGCCGCGGGCGCGGCGGCCGGCAAGGGCTTCGGCGGCATCTGCTGCGCCGCCGCGCTCCAGCTGCCGGACGGCTCGATCGTCACCGGCAAGAACTCGAGCCTCCTGCGCTCGCCGGCCGCGACGATCCTCAACGCCGCCAAGCGCCTCGCCGGTATCCCGGACTCGCTCGAGCTGCTGCCCAAGACGATCGTGCAGTCGGTCGCCGACATGAAGTCGGGCCTGCTCGGGCGCCGCAGCTCCAACCTCAACGTCGAGGAGCTGCTGATCGCGCTCGCGATCTCCGCCAACATGAACAGCGTCGCGGCGCTCGCGCTGCAGAAGCTGCCGCTCCTGCGCGGCTGCGAGATGCACATGACGCACCTCACCTCGGCCTCCGACGCCTCGGGGATGCGCCGCCTCGGCCTGCGCGTCACCTGCGACCCGCTGTGGCCGGACAAATCCAAGCTCGTCAGGAGGTAGCCATCCGATGACCCGTTTCTCCATCGTCACGACACTCACCTTCGTCCGCGCGCCGCTCGTCCTCGCCGGCTGCGGCTTCGCGCTCGCCAACCTCGCCGCGCCCCACCCCGCGCTCCTGGCCGCCGCGATCCTGCTGATGGCGGTCTCCGCGCTCACCGACCTCTTCGACGGCAAGCTCGCCCGCAAGTGGCGCGTCGCGAGCCGCCTCGGCGCCCTCGCCGACCCGCTCATGGACAAGGTGTTCTACCTCGCCACACTGCCCTGCGCCACGTTCATCGCGCTCTGGTGCGAGGACGCGGTCCACGCCTCGATCCTGCTCGCGCTCGACGTCGTCTCGATGCTCCGCGACCAGTGGTCCTCGTTCCTCCGCTCCGTCGGGAGCGAGTTCGGCGCCGACGTCCGCGCCTCCTTCGCGGGCAAGCTGCGCACGTTCCTCGCCTTCCCGATCATCATCCTCGTCCACCTCCAGCTCGGCCTCCGGGCGCTCGCCCTCCGCAACCCGGCCTTCGAGGGGATCCCGCTCGCGCCCGACGCCGCCGTGTGGACGCTCGAGGGGTTCCTGCTCCTCCTCACGGTCTGGTCCGGCGCCGTCTACACCGCGCGCTTCTGGCCGTTCGTCCGCCGCGCCGCGCACCATGGCTAGATACCGCATCCTCGTCGCCTACGACGGGACCGACTTCTCCGGCTGGCAGCGCCAGGCCGACCGCCGGAGCGTCCAGCAGACGATCGAGGAGGCGCTCCTGCCGCTCTCGCCCGGCGGCGCGCCGGTCGACGTGAACGGCAGCGGCCGCACCGACGCCGGCGTGCACGCGCGCGGGCAGGTCGCGCACTTCGACCTCGCGCGCGAGATCGCCGGCCCATCGCTGCGCCGCGCGCTCAACGACCGGCTGCCGGAGGACGTCCGCGTCCTGCGCGCCGAGCCCGCCCCGCCGGACTTCGACGCGCGGCGCTCCGCGCACGGCAAGGAATACCGCTACCGCGTCTGGAACGCCGAGGTCGCGGACCCCGTCCTGCGCCGCTACCGCCTCCGCGTCTCCCGGGCGCTCGACCTCGCCGCCATGCGCCGCGCCGCCGCGTCGTTCGTCGGCGAGCACGACTTCGCCGCCTTCACCGCCAACCCGCAGCGGCCCGTCGAGTCGACCGTCCGGCGCGTGTTCTCCGTCGAGGTCGCCGCCGAGGACGACTCCCCCGAGGTCGAGATCCGCGTCTCGGGCGAGGGCTTCCTCTACAAGATGGTGCGCTCGATGGCGGGCTTCCTCCTCGCCGTCGGCACCGGCAAGGAGCGCCCGGAGGCCGTCGCCGAGGTCCTCGCCTCGCGCGTGCGCACCGCGCGCGTCGAGAGCGCGCCCGCGCACGGGCTTATCCTCTGGCGCGTCTGGTACGGCGACGCCCGCGTCCTCCCGCCCTCCGACCGCGACCTCTTCCCGCCCTTCGGCCCTTCCCCCGCGCGGTAGCGGCCGCGCTCCGCGCGGCCACGGCTTTTGCGGAACCGCCCTAGCCGTGCAGCGAGCAGGGGCCGGAGACGCAGCCGCCCCGGCACGACATGACCTCGAGGAAGTTGCACGGCAGGCGCCCCGAGGCGTAGAGCCGGATCTGCGCGACCGAGCGGCGGTCGAGGCCGTCGACGTATTTCGCGTCGAGACGGAAGCCCTCCGGGAGCTCGGAAGCGAGGCCCTGCAGGACCGACTCCGTGACGCCGCAGCTGCGGGCGTAGTTGCGCGCGTCCTCCCGCGCGGGGCGGTCGAGCTTCGCCGGGGCGAGCGCGGAGGGGACGATCCCGCGGGCGGCGAAGACCGCGCCGAGCTCCTCGAAGGAGACGACGTAGTCGACGCTCCCGCGGCGCAGCGCCTCGTCGCGCTTCGCGATGCAGGGGCCGATGAAGGCGACCCGGTTGCCGGGGCGCCGCTCGCGGGCGATGTCCGCGGCGAAGGCCATCGGCGAGGGCGTGTCCGAGACGAACGGGAGCGCCTGCGGGACGTGCTTGCGCGCGAGGTTCACCCACGACGGGCAGCAGGACGTCGTCATCAGCCGGGCGCCGCCCTTCATGCGCTCCACGAACTCGCGCGCCTCGTGCTCCGTCGTGAGCTCGGCGCCGCGCGCGACCTCGATCGTGTCGTCGAACCCGAGCCCGCGGATCGCGGCGAAGAGCTGCTCGACCGTCCCCTCGAACTGCCACGCGGCGGAGGGCGCGACCACCGCCGTGATCCTCTCGCCGTCGCGCAGCGCGTAGAGCAGCTGCACGAGCTGCGACTTCTCCATGATCGCCGAGAAGGGGCACGAGGAGAAGCACGCGCCGCAGAAGATGCACTTCGCGAAGTCGATCCGCGCCTGGCCGTTCGCGTCCTTGCGGATGGCGCCGACGGGGCAGGCGGCCTCGCAGGGCACCGTCACCTCGACGATCGCCCGGTAGGGGCAGACCCCGGCGCACTTGCCGCAGCGGACGCACTTCGCGGGATCGATCGAGGCGTGCATGCGCTCGACCGAGACGGCGCCGGCGGGGCAGTTCCACGCGCAGGGGCGGGCGAAGCAGCCGCGGCAGTTGTCGGTGACCGCGAACGCGCGCTCGCGGCAGCCGTCGCACCCCGCGGAGCAGACCGTGAGCGGATCCCCGCGCGGCGGCGGGGCCTCGCGCATCTCCTCCAGGTAGCTCCGGAGCGTGCGGGCCTCGTCCGTCTCCTCCTCGCAGGAGAAGCCCATGAGCGCCATGAGGCGGTATTTGAGCACGGCGCGGTCGTGCCAGACCGACGAGCGGCTGCACGGCCCGCCGCGCGGGCGCATCTTCACGGGGATGCGGTCGATCTCCTCCTCGAGCGTCCCGCCGTCGAACGCCCGCACGAGGCGTTCCATCAGTTCGCGTCGGATGAGTTCGGCACCGGTCTTCATGTCGGAGGGGGATGGGGCGTTCCGCGGTCGGGCCGCCCATTCTACCAGTCCGCGCCGCTCCGCGCAACCGCTTGCAATCCGCGGGGGGGATGTGATAGACTGCGCCGCACTTGCCGCGGGTGTAGCTCAACGGTAGAGTGGCAGCCTTCCAAGCTGTCTACGTGGGTCCGACTCCCATCACCCGCTCCATTTTCCGATCGCCCGAGAAAGGACCGTTCCCGTGAAGACCTTCCGCTTGTTGTCCGGCGCGCTCGCCGCCGCCCTCGTCGCGCTGCCCGCCCTCGCGGGCGATTCCGCGCCCGCCGCCGATCCGGCCGCGGGCGCGGAGGCGGCGGCCCCCGCCGCCGACCCCGAGGAGGCGTTCTACCGCCTCTTCGCCGAGCTGCAGGAGAAGTTCGAGGCGGGCGACCTGGAGGGCGTCGCGGCCGGATTCAAGGCCGCGCTCGCCGACCCCGTCCACGCGTCGAACGCGCCCCGGATCTTCTCGGTCTACCTCGGCTTCCTGCTCCAGACCTCGCAGCTCGAGGAGGCCAAGTCCGCCTACCTCGGCGCGCTCCGCACCGACCCCGCGTGGGCCGAGCCCTGCTCGGGCTACATCTACGGCTACCTCTCCGAGACCGGCGACCGCGCGGGCGCCCTCGACTGGGCGCGGACGATCCTCACGCAGGACGTCCCGGAGCCCTACCGCGTCTCCGCCACCGAATGGCTCGCGACCGGCCTGCTCGCCGCGGGCGACCGCGCCGGGGCCTTCGCCGCCGCCACGAACGGCCTGGCGCAGTTCCCCGCGGAGGCGTTCGCCCCCGTCGCCGAGCGCTTCGCGCAGTCCGCGCTCGCGTCGAAGGACCTCGGCACGGCCGAGGACTTCCTCGCCGCGATCGAGGGCCGCGAGGGCTACGCGCCCGCCGCCGCCTGCCTCCGCCTGCGCCTCCTCGGCGCGCGCGGGAGGTTCGCCGAGGCCGCCGCCGCCCTGCCCGGCCTGCGCGGCCAGGCGCCCGATCCGGACCTGCTGCGCGCGCTGCGCGACGTCTTCTCCGCCGCGAAGGCCGCCAAGGACGACGCCGGGCTCGACGCCGTCGCCGCCGTCGGCGCGCTCGACCCCGCCTTCGAGGGCGCCTCCGGCATCCGCCTCGCCTCCGCGCGCGAGTGGCTCGGCGTCCCGCTCCGCGGCGAGGGCGGACCGGCGCTCTACGCCCAGCGCTTCGACCGCCTCCTCTCGCTCGACTTCCCGCCCTCCCAGCTCTACGGGCTCTGGACGCGCTACTTCTACGACGTGCTGGACGACCTCGACTCCCTCCGCGCCGTCGCCGCTTCCGGCCGCGAGCTCAAGAAGCGCCTCCCGGACGACGCCGACCGGGAGATGATGCGCGTCTACGAGCTCGACGCGGACTTCCTCCTCAAGGACTACGACGGCTGCCTCGCCCTGCTCGACGAGGGCATCCCCGACCACGATCCCGCCTGGCACGAGATGATGAAGACCAAGGTCCTCGCGCACCGGGCCGAGGCCGCCGGGGACTGGGCCGGCGCCGCGAAGGGCTACGCCAGGTTCCTCGCCATGCTCCCCGAGGAGGAGCAGCAGGACCCCACCACCGGAATCGTCTACAGCCGCCTCACCCTCGTCGGCAACAACCAGCGCCGCATCGCCGGCCTCTGGGAGAAGGCGGGCGACGCCGCCAAGGCCAAGGCCGCCCTCGCCGCCGCGCGCGACGCCTACAAGAAGGCCCTCGCCGGCAACCTCGCCGGCAAGGAGACCGCCGAATACATCGAGAAGCAGCTCAAGGAGCTGGACGAAGAATAATGCTGAATGCTGAATGCTGAATGCTGAATGCTCGAAAGACCATACAACCATCAGACCATCCGACCATGAAAACGACCGAAAAGAACCTCTCCTCCGCCCGCGCGGGCTTCACGCTCGCCGAGATCCTCGTCGTCATCGTCATCCTCGGCATGCTCGCCGCCGTCGCCGTCGTGAAGACGCAGGGGCTGACGGGCGAGGCGGCCGTCACCGCCACCCGCGAGAGCATCAACGCGATCAAGACCGCCGCGGACATGTACGAGATCCGCACCGGCAAGTATCCCGACTCGATCTCCGCGCTCACGCAGCCGATCGGCGACCGCCCGGCCCCGCTCGACGACAAGAACACGAGGGACGCCTGGGGCAACGACTTCCAGATCCGCAAGACGGACAAGGGCGTCGAGATCCGCAGCGCCGGCCCCGACGGCAGCTTCAACTCCGCGGACGACATCACGAACTAGCGCCCCGCGATGCGCCCCGCCCCGTCCCGCCGCCGCGCGCGGGGCTTCACGCTCGTGGAGCTCCTGCTCGTCGTCGCCGTGCTCGGGATCCTGGCCGCCGCGGTGACGCCGGCGATCTCCACGGCGCTCGCCGGCGGGCGCCTCCGCACCGCCGCGCGCGAGCTCGCCGGCGCGGGGCGCTACGCGCGGACGATGGCGCTCCTGAACCAGACGCCCGTCGATCTCGTCGTCGACCTGTCTGGCGGGCGCTTCTCCGTCGTCGCCCGCGACCGCGAGGAGCTCTCTCGCTTCGGCCTGAGCGACCTCGCCGCCGCGACGAACGACGTCGGCTACACCGAGGAGCTCCTGCGCACGAGCGCCCGCCGCGCCGCCTCCCTTTCCGGCGGCTTCGGCCTCGCCGTCTCGCGGCAGGACGCCGACTCCGGCGCCGCCACGAACCTCCTCGACCGCCTCGCCGCCGAGTCCGAGGACGGCGAGGCGCCCGACCTCCCCTCCGAGGTCTCGCTCGCCGACTCGGTGAACGTCGACCGCGAGCTCGCGGGCGTGCGCGTAATCTTCGACGGCTGGCGCGACAACCCCTCCTCCCGCCGCCGCCGCGACGCCGACGAGGACCGCTCCTCCGGCGTCGAGGAGGGCGACTTCACCGTCCGCTACCGCGCCAACGGAACGGTCCGCCCGCACCGCTGGATCGTGTGCGACGCGGAGAATCCCTCCGACCGCCTCTCGATCACCGTGAACGCCGTCGGCCGCGCCACCGTCGAGGCCGAACCCTAGTCCGCCTCGCGGTTTTCGCGTTTTTTCGCTTGCATTTTGCTCGGAGTTGGAGCAAAATATCGGGGCAACGTCAATTTGAGCCCCATGCCCGACCTTCCGAACAAGCGAAACTCCCGCTTCGACTTCTCCCTGGACGAAATCCGCTCCTGGGGCGGCGACCGCCAGTTCGTCGAGGCGCTCGAGCAGTATGCGAACAAGGGCGACGTTCTGAACCCCCGCTTCGAGAACGGGATCGGCGAGGCGGACATCCAGCACGCCGGCCACGTCCTCCACACCCGCTTCCGCACGCTGCCCGGCAAGCGGGGGATGGTCGAGAACCTCTGCCCCTGCGCCTCCTCGCAGCGCGACGGCCGCATCTGCGTCCACATGCTCGCCGCCGCGATCGGCCTGGCGCAGCTGGCCAGCGGCGAGCGCAAGGAGCGCCGCTCCGCCATCGCCCGCCGCGCGGGCGCGGCCGCCGCGGCGGCCGCCGCCGGACGCGGCGGCATCGTCGTCGGGCGCGGCACGGGGGCCCACGGCCGCTCGCGCCCGCCGCGTCCCGCCGCCCTCCACGGCCCCCGCCCCGCCCTCTCCCCCGACCGCCCCGAGATCGGATTCTACGTCCCGGACGACTGGTTCGACCGCTTTCTCGCCAAGGGGACGCTCCCGCTCGTCGTCTCCATCAGCCGCGACAAGCCGCGCCCGGTCGCCATCCGCGACATCGCCGCGCACAAGGTCGAATACGAGGCGACCCCGGAGGAGGACGACATGCTCTTCACCCTGGAGCACCTCTTCCCGCCCTCCTCCCCCGATTCCGCCAAGCCCGCCCTCCCCCTCGACGCCCGCAAGTTCGCCGAGGTCCTCGACCGCCTCGCCGAGGACCGCCTCCCGCTCCGCACCGTCCGCGGCGAGCCCGTCTCCGTGAAGCCCGTCGAGCGCGCCCTGCGCTCGGAGCTGGTGGTGGAGCTGGAGAAGGAGACCGGCTCGCTCCTGCTTTCGGTGAGGGCGGTCGTCCCGGCGACCGCCGACCTCCACGCGCACGAGGAGGTCCCGCCGGACGCCCCGCCCGCGCCGCCCCCCGCGCCGCCGCGCTTCCTCGTCTTCCGGGACCCGTCCGACTGGCGCCGCGACCGCGTCTACGCCTTCGTCGGCAACGCCCTCTGGCCGCTCCGCGACCCGATCCCCGCGGCCTACGGCGCCGTCTACTTCCAGCCGACCTACCGCATCCCGCACCGCGAGACGATCGACTTCCTCCGCCGCGAGATCCGCGGCGAGGGCCCGATGGTCGGCAACATGCGCAGCCTGCGCGACATCCTCGGCCCCGGCGGCATCGACAACCGCGTCGACGAGGACGCCTTCACCATCCGCCCCGGGCGGCCCAAGTTCACGCTCGGCGTCACCGGCAGCCCCGCCTCGCTCGTGCTCTCCCTCAAGGCGACCTACTCGGGCCTCCCGGCCGCCGCCCCCGTCCGCTCCGCCGCGCCCGAGAACGCCGACGACGCGGCCGCGGCCGACGCCGCCGCGCCCCAGCAGGCCGCCCCGCCGATCGTCGTCGACGTCGTCTCCGCCAAGGCGACCGACCAGTTCACGATCGCCGATCCGGACGACCCGTTCCTCTTCTACGCGCGCAACCTCTCCGCCGAGCGCCGCGCCCTCGGCCGCCTGGCCAAGCTCGGCCTCGCCTTCGCCACGCCGCCCGACGCCCCGCCCGAGGAGCAGACCTGGACGCTGCCCGCCATCGTCGGCGACGACAAGGTCCTCGACTTCTTCGCCGCCACCGCGCCCTCCCTCCAGCGCCACTACTACTGGCGCGTCGTGCTCGACAAGGCCCTCCACGCCTGGCAGCGCACGTTCGTCCGCGTCGGCCCCCGCGTCACCATCGCCAACAACCCCTCCGCCGCCGCCTTCGAGTTCGGCTACACGCTCTCCAACGCGAGCGGCAGCGTGACCCTCACGGACGACGAGTACCGCTCCGCCGGCGACCACTCGTTCGTGAGCCGCAACGGGCGCGTCATCCTCTTCGACCGCGACGCGATCGACGACCTCAACGGCATCCTCGACGAGGTCACCGTCGGCACCCGCGGCCGACCGCGCAAGAACCGCAAGGACGGCCCCGGCGCGATGCGCCGCGTCCTCTCCGTCCACACGCACTTCATCAAGAAGACGCTCGACTCGCTCGCCTCGTCCGGCGTCGTCCTCGAGAGCGCCCCCGAGAGCTGGCTCCACGAGGCCGACACCGAGCAGGTCCTCGCCGAGCTCAGGCCCGCCCCGCTCGTCGAGCCGATCAAGTCCCTCCTGCGCCCCTACCAGACGACCGGCGTCGCGTGGCTGCGCTACCTCGAGGCGCGCGGGCAGTTCGGCATCCTCGCCGACGAGATGGGCCTCGGCAAGACGATCCAGACGCTCGCCTGGCTCTCGCTGCCGCGCGTCCGCGGCGAGAAGGCCCCGGCCCTCGTCGTCTGCCCCACCTCGCTCGTCTTCAACTGGATGCACGAGGCGCGCCACTTCGTGCCGCACCTGAAGACCGTCGCGATGTCCGGAAGCGAGCGCCACGCCGCCTTCGCATCCCTCGCCGAGGCGGACATCGTCGTCACGAGCTACGCGCTCATGCGCCGCGACATCGAGGAGTACCGCAAGATCCGCTTCTCCGCGGTCGTGCTCGACGAGGCCCAGAACATCAAGAACCGAAACACGCAGAACGCCAAGAGCGTCAAGCGCCTCAACCACGACGCCGCGCGCCTCGTCGTCACCGGCACCCCGATCGAGAACTCGGTCGCCGACATGTGGAGCATCATGGACTTCCTCATGCCCGGCTACCTCGGCCACTACGAGTCCTTCAAGCGCAACTACGAGGAGCCGCTCCTGCTGCCGAAGGAGAACGAGGCCCACGTCGAGGCCGCCGAGCGCCTGCACGACAAGATCGAGCCCTACCTGCTGCGCCGCCTCAAGAAGGACGTCGCCACCGAGCTCCCGCCCAAGATCGTCAAGACCTCCTGGTGCGAGCTCTCGTCCGCCCAGCGCCGCGTCTACAACCGCATCCTCGAGCGCTCCCGCCGCGAGGTCACCGGCTCCGTGAAGGCCGTCGGCTTCGAGAAGAGCCGCATGATCATCCTCACGGTCCTGCTGCGCCTGCGGCAGGTGTGCTGCCACCTGGGGCTCGTCGACGAGACCGGCGAGTCGGACGCCCTCCCCTCCGGCAAGCTCGACCACCTCAACGAGATCCTCGACGAGGCGATGAGCGAGGGGCACCGCGTCCTCGTCTTCTCCCAGTTCGTCAAGATGCTCCACCTCCTCCGCCGCGAGCTCACGGAGCGCAACATCCCGTTCTGCTACCTCGACGGCGCCTCCAAGGACCGCATGGAGCAGGTCGAGAAGTTCAACCGCACCCCCTCGATCCCCGTCTTCCTCATCTCGCTCAAGGCCGGCGGCGCGGGCCTCAACCTCACCGGCGCCGACGAGGTCGTGCACTTCGACCCGTGGTGGAACCCGTCCGTCGAGGACCAGGCGACCGACCGCGCGCACCGCATCGGCCAGAAGAACACCGTCTACGCCCTCCGCCTCATCACCGCGAACACGATCGAGGAGCGCGTGCTGCAGATGCAGCGCCGCAAGCGCGCGATCATCGACCAGGTCGTGGGCGGGGACGAGGCCACGATGGCCAAGCTCACCTGGGCCGACGTCCAGAAGCTCCTCGACATCGAATGACCGCCCTCGCCGCCTCCGCCGTCCTGCTCGCCGGGCTCTGCTTCACCGGCCTCGCGTTCGCCGCGCTCCTCGCGCTCGAGCGCGGCGCCGCGGCCTACGGCGCCGGCTACTCGTCGCGGACCTCGCGGGCCTTCGAGGACCTCTTCCTCTTCATCCCCCCGAGGCGCCTCGCCGAGATCGCCTGGATCGCCGCCGCCGCCGTCGCCGCGCTCGCGTTCCTCGCGCTCGGCGGCGTGGCGGGGTCCCCCGCCGCGATCCTCGCGCGCGCCGCGGCCGCCGCCGCGGCCGGCGCGCTGATGCTGCTCGCCCCCTCGCGGCTCGTCGTCCTGCTGCGCGCCCGCCGCCGCGCCCGCATCGAGGCGCAGCTCGAGACCGCGCTCGTCGACATGGGCGGCGCCCTCCGCTCCGGCTTCTCGATCGTGCAGGCCGTGGAGCGCGTCGTCGAGGACGGCGAGGGGCCGCTCGCGGAGGAGTTCGGTACGCTCCTGCACCAGACGCGCGTCGGCGTCCCGTTCGAGGAGGCGCTGCAGAACCTGGGCGAGCGCGTCGGCTCGGAGGACCTCTCGCTCGTCGTGATCTCCGTCGAGACCGCGCGCCGCACCGGCGGCAACCTGGCGGAGATCTTCGAGACGATCTCGGCCACCATCCGCGAGCGCATCCGCATCCGCAACCGCGTGCGGACCCTCACCGCGCAGGGGCGGATGCAGGGCGTCGTCCTCTCGCTGATGCCGATCGGCATCGGCGTCGCGCTGCACTTCCTCCAGCCCAGCATGTTCGGCCCCTTCCTCCGCTCCGCCGCGGGGCTCGGCACGCTCGCCGCGGTCGCCGTCCTCCTCGTCCTCGGAGCCCTCTCCATCCGCAGGATCGTGAACATCGACATCTAGCATGAGCACCCCCCGATTCAATCCCGGCTCGCGCGTCGGGAACCATTCGATCCGCAAGTTCCTCGGCTACGGCCCGCTCGGCGAGCGCTACGAGGTCTTCTACGGCTCCACGAACCACCTGCACTGCCTCACGGTGCCGCCCGAGGGCGTCGCCGACCCCGGCTACGCGGCCTACCTGAAGATGGCCGCGCCGCTCTTCCGCGAGCCCTGCCTCGACCACCCCTTCGCCGCGGGCGAGGACGGCGGCGTCCCCTGGCTCCGCTCGGAGCTCCCCCCCGGCGCGCCCGAATGGACGCTCGCCTCGCCGCTCGACCCCAAGCTGCTCCCGAAGACCGACCGCGCCGAGGCCACCTCGCGCGACGGCAAGCGCCAGTATCTGCTCGTCCCGACGCTCGCCGACCTCATCAAGTCCGCGGGCCCCGACCTGGCGCAGAAGGACCGCGACCGCGCCCTCGGCGACGTCTTCCAGGGCCTCGCCGCGCTCCATGCCGCCGGCATCCCCTGCGGCCCCCTCCGCACGTCGGAGATCGACCTCGACCGCTTCGCCCGCACCCCCTCCGCCGTCGCGCGCATCCGCTTCTGGGGCGTCGTCGACGACGGCGGCCGCCCCCTCCCGGAGGTCCTCGCCGCCGACCTCAGGGGCGCCGCGGAGTTCGTCCTCCTCCTCGCGGCCGCCTGCGGCCGCCCCTCGCGCACCGACGCCGCGCTGCGCGACTTCGCCCGTTCGCTCGACGCCGGCGCGTTCCCGACCGCGGTCGAGGCGCGGGCGGCGCTCGAGAAGCTCTTCCGCGAGACCGGCTCCTCCTACTCCCGGCACCGCGACCCCGACGCCGCCCCGAAGCCGCGCTTCGTCCCGCCGGACCCGGCGGAATCCGAGCGCCCCGGCGGCGCGCCCCCCGCCTCCGCCGCCCGCCGCCGCGCCGCCGCCGCGCGCCGCCAGGGACCCTCCGGCCTCGAGCTCGTCTCCGCCGGCGGCGAGGTCGCCCGCCGCACCGTCCAGTTCCTCCGCGGCGTCTTCCTGCTGCTCTCCATCGTCGGCGTCGGCGTCGGCGTCTACCTCTACCTGCGCTGGAACGACGAACGCCTGCGCCGCGAGCACGCCATCGTCTCGGTCGACACCTACAACTCCGTCTCCGTCATCCCGCTCTCGCTCACCGAGGCGGCCGGCGGCGCCGGGACGTCGGGGCTCGACGGCCTCTTCGAGCTGACGGACGACCAGCTGGCGGCCGAGGCGGAGGCCGGCAACGCCCTCGCCATCGCGCGGCGCGCGCTCGAGTCCGTCCTCGCCGCCGCGCCCGCGGAGCGCCGGGCCGCGGCGGACGCCGCCGCTCCCCTCCTCGCGCCCCTCCTCCCCGGCCTCGCCGAGGCCGGGAGGGACGACGTCTCCGCCGCCTATCTCCACGGCTACGCCGCCCTCCTCGGCCTCGGCGCCCCCGCCGACCCCGAGGCCGCGTTCCGCGAGCTCGACGACGCCGCCACGCGCGGATCGGCCCGCGCCGCGCTGCTGCTCGGCGACTGGTTCGCCTCCGAGACGCCCCTTCCCGCCGGACGTCCCGACGACCGCCTCGCGCGCGACCGCGAGGCGCTCGCGCGCTACCGCGCCGCCGGCGGCGAGCTCTCCGCGCCGACGCCGCTCTGGCGCGCCTCCGCCGACCGCATCGCCGCGATCCTGCGCCGCGCGTCGTCCGCCTCGGACTTCGCCGGCGACTGGGGCGCGTGGCTCCGCTCCGCCGCGCTCTCGGGCCATATCCCGTCCATGGCGGTCCTCGGCGGCGGCGGCCCCTTCGCGCCGGCCACCCCGGCCGACTCGCTCGAGTGGCTGCGCCGCATCGATCGCTACCCGGGCGCGCTCCCGTGGGTCCGCGCCTGGGCGCAGGTCCGCATGGCGGCGATGTTCGCCGAGGGCAGCGGCGTCCCGCGCTCGGACTCCTCCGCGCGCCTCTGGTACGCGCGGGCCGCCCAGGCGGGCAACCGCACCGCGATGCTCGCCACGGCCGAGTTCTTCGCGACCGGGCGCGGCCGCAACGACGGCCGCCCTGACCCCGCCGGCGCCGCTGAATGGCGCGAGAAGGCCGCCGCGGCCCCGCCCGAGCCGACCTTCGACCCGCCGCTCCTGCCGCTTTCGCTCTAGAGCGGTTCAAGAAAAAGCGTAGCCACGATCCGCCCTGTTCTGCCCGTACTCCGGGCTCCCAAAACGCGGTGTTCCCGAATGCGTGGCCACTCGGCGGGGCGCTCGCGCGGCGGCCTCGCGGGTCCCGGTCGCTCGGCGGGTTCACTCCCGCCTTCGCTCCCGTGGCCTCGCGACTCCGCTCGCGGGAGCGCCCCGCCTCGCTCTTCTCCAC
>Ga0310695_10000876_pt1 | contig 73649 bp, 59 predicted proteins | sample RumenRJG_04DNA_FD_203882 | JGI IMG/M metagenome (GOLD analysis project Ga0310695, IMG submission 203882) | Bovine rumen microbial communities from Lethbridge, Alberta, Canada - RJG_04 (v2) (version 2) | ecosystem: Host-associated > Mammals > Digestive system > Stomach > Rumen | place: Canada... | reverse complement strand
CCGAGGGCAGAGCCCTCGGCAGGGTCTGGGACAGAGTCCCAGCGGGGTGCAGGGGCAGAGCCCATGCCGGGGTGCAGGGGCAGAGCCCATGCCGGGGTGCGGGGGCAGAGCCCATGCCGGGGTGCGGGGGCAGAGCCCATGCCGGGGCATTGTTCTCAGGAAAGCATATTGTTTACGGCGCTGACGAGTGCCTTTATTGAAGACGTGATGATATCGTTGTCGATACCCGTTCCCCAGTAGCTTTTGCCGCTGCCGGTCACTATCTCCACGTAAGATACAGCCTTAGATGCCGAACCGACTTCGAGTGCGTGCTCGGTGTAGGCATTGATATTGAAATCTGCCCCCGTATAAGAACGGAGCGCGTTGCTGACCGCGTCAAGACGTCCGTTACCGGTGTTAGTGGCAGTTACGCTCTTTCCATTGTATCTGAACGATACCGTCGCTTCTATTCCGTCACGCTGTACGAAATGGGTAGAGGTCACATCTATCGGCGAGACGATATCGACGAAGTTCTTCTTGAATATATCGTATACCTCATCGGGGAGGAGTTCCTTGTGTTTCTTGTCGGATACGTCCTTGACGAGGTAACCAACTGTTTCACGCATCTTCTTAGGAAGGTCATAGCCGAAGCGTGTTTCAAGAATATAGCCTATGCCACCCTTGCCGGACTGGCTGTTGATGCGTATTACATCTGCGGAGTACTCGCGTCCGATGTCGGCGGGGTCGATAGTGAGGTATGGGACGTTCCAGTATTTGCTGTGTCCTTCTTCACGCCACTTCATTCCCTTTGCAATAGCGTCCTGATGTGAACCGCTGAATGCCGCAAATACAAGCTTTCCAGAGTATGGCTGACGCTCATAGACGTTCATTCGTGTAACTCGTGTATAGAGTTCGTTCAGCGACGGTATATCGCTGAAATCGAGTTCGGGGTCTACTCCCTGTGAGTACATATTCATTGCGAGAGTGATGATATCAACATTTCCCGTACGTTCGCCGTTGCCGAAGAGAGTTCCCTCTACACGGTCTGCGCCGGCGAGAAGGCCCATTTCGGTATCTGCAACTGCACAGCCGCGGTCGTTGTGTGGGTGGAGCGAGATTATGAGGTTCTCGCGGTTGTGGAGATTCTCGCACATATACTCTATCTGCGCCGCGTAGATGTGCGGCATAGAGAGCTGTACTGTTACCGGCAGATTGATTATGACCTTGTCGTCGGGAGAAGGCTTCCACACGTCGAGTACAGCGTTGCATACCTCGACCGCAAATTCGGGCTCGGTGCCTGTGAAACTCTCAGGGGAGTACTCAAACCGGAAATTGCCCTCGTACTTTTCACGGTACTCTTTGCAGAGCTTTGCTCCTGTTACGGCGATTTCCTTTATTTCTTCCCTGCTCTTGCGGAAAACCTGCTCACGCTGTGCGACTGATGTTGAATTATAGAGGTGGACTATAGCATTTTTACAGCCTTTGAGTGCCTCAAATGTCTTTTCGATAATGTGTTCGCGCGACTGCGTGAGTACCTGTATCGTAACGTCGTCGGGAATGAGATTTTCCTCAATGAGAGTGCGGCAGAAGTCGTATTCAGTCTCTGAGGAGGCAGGGAAACCTATTTCTATTTCCTTGAAGCCGATATCGACGAGTTTCTGGAAAAATTCGAGCTTTTCACCGAGACTCATCGGTATTACGAGTGCCTGATTACCGTCGCGCAGGTCTACACTGCACCATACCGGCGCTTTGTCAATGTACGAGCGCTTTACCCAGTTCATAGCTGTTTCCGGAGCCGGAAAGAACTGACGTGTGTACTTGTTAACGTTTTTCATAGTTGCCATAAAATAACCTCCGTTCTGTCGATTGCATAGAGGCAATAAAAAAGTCTCCTCCATGCATTGCATGGAAGAGACGAAGTTTGCATATAAATACTCCGTGGTACCACTCTTCTTGACGTAGAATTACGCCCACTCATCTGCGCCTATAAACGCATATCTCTGTAACGGGAGAATCCGTTCAAGCCTAATCGCAAAGCTTTCAGCCGACTGCTCAGGGAGGAGCTATGACCCGAATCAGTATGCCGTCTTGCACCTTCCGGCGGCTCTCTGTGAAAACATCCGCGGGTTTTATTTCCCTTCATAGCATTTATTACTGGTATTATACAATGCAAAAACAATTTTGTCAAGTGTTTTTTGAAAAAATCAGAAAGACTGCGACAGATATTATTACGTGTTTTGCTGTATTAGTATACCTGCTCCAGCCAGCCTATATCATCATTTATATTTTTGATAAGATATTCTTCAAACGAAGCACCGGCTTTTTTCCCGATATCGCCGTACATTGCGTAAAAAGTTCCTTCGGAATCCATAAAAATATCTGGGATAGATGTTGAAACACCAACAGGATAGAGGCTTGCTTTATAATGAGCATTGTATTTTTCGATAAATTCATGTTCGTAACCATTATCTATCGGGTTTGTTGTAATGATTATATCCGAGCAGTATTTAGCGTTTTCAGGCTGTTTTGTACGCTTCAGCCAATTTGGGAGATATAATTCAAGCGGGATTGTTATTTTCAAGCCGCCGAATTCTCTGAGAAAGCGTTTAACAGTATCGGGCGGCACATATCCTTCGCCAGCATACCATTCCATATATTCTGAAATGTCCGTATTTCGTCCCTCATACCAGCCGGAGCTGGTTAGTATTTTTTTTACGATGTATTTCATATCAGCCACTTTTCTGAGTTCTGAACAATTATTTATTCCTTATCTTCAAATTCGCTTTTCAGCAGGGCATAGATGTAGAAATCGCTGAACACCGTTTTGTCGTCTTTACGCGGGAAGAGTTCCCTGTGCAGGGCTTCGCGGCGCATACCTACTCTCTCGGCAAGGTTTACCGATTTTACGTTGCGGGTGTCGATCTCAGCGATGATACGGCGTACCTGAAGTTCGGAGAATGCGTAATTCATAAAGCCTTTTATGCTCTCACTTGCATACCCCTTGCCCTGATAAGCGGCGGCAAAGGTGTAGCCTATTTCGTAAGTGCCTGCGCCTTTCCGTGAGAAATAAATCTTGCCGATAACCTTGTTTCCGAGTACGACAGCAAAGAATTCCTCGCTCTCGGAATAGTTTATGGCTTCCTGGATACAGGCTTCACGGGTGAAAGTCGGATACGGTTCAAAATATGTTACGTCGGGGTCGGCAATGATGTCAGCGAGGTCGTTATAGTCGGCGGGGTTGAATTTCCTTACCGCAAGACGTTCTGTAGTGAAAAGTATATCCATAGTTTTTCTCCCTATATGCAAATATCCCGCTCATAAAGAACGGGATACCTGTTATGATTGTTAATTAGTCAACGAGCGGATTGCCGTCAGCATCTGTGTTGATCTTACCGATGAGGATAAGGATGCCTTCGATCTCACCCCAGAGAGCGCCGAGTCCGCAAGTACATACAGAAACGATGATCTGGATGATAGCTCTTTTGGTATTGCCGAGGTAGAAGTTGTGGATTCCGAGACCTCCGAGGAAAAGTCCGAGAAGTCCAGCTACAAGTTTCTTTTTAGGTTCCATAAGTATTTCTCCTTTCAAATCCGTGATAATTAGAATAATCAGAGCTGAGGGACTTGCCTTCACACTCTGTTAACATTCAGTATATCACAATGTTTTCACAAAATCAATATCAGTAATAACTTTTCTGCATATTTCACAATTATGTGTATAATTACGCGGCAAATTGACTGATTAATTCACAATCCGCTGTTAAAAATAGACAGAAACTATTCATAAATATGATTTTTTTGAAATAATTTTATTTTTCATATTGACGATTTATGTAAATAATGGTAAAATATTAGTATGCCGCATTTATATGCGCATAATAATTTATAAAACAGGAGGCACGAAAAATGAAATACGAAATTATCGGACAGACAGTTCCTGCTGTAGAAGTTACTCTCAGTCAGGGCGAATCAATGTTTACTCAGTCAGGCGGAATGGTATGGCAGACCAACGGTATCGCAATGTCTACTAATGCACGCGGCGGTTTAGCCAGAAGCCTTGGCAGAATGTTCTCAGGCGAATCAATATTCATGGCAAACTATACAGCAGAGATAGAAGGCGCTAAAATCGCTTTCGGTTCTACTGTTCCAGGAACAGTTGTGCCTGTAGATATATCACAGGGCGAACTCATCGTTCAGAAGGGTTCATTCCTCTGTGCACAGCAGAGTGTTGACCTCAAGGCAACATTTACAAAGAAGTTTACAGCCGGTCTTTTCGGCGGTGAGGGATTCATTCTCCAGCGTCTCTTCGGAAGCGGTATGGCATTCCTTGAAGTTGACGGCGATAAGGTCGAGCGTGTACTCGCTCCCGGTGAGGTGCTCAAAGTCGATACAGGTAACGTTGTAGCTTTCGAGACTACCGTTAACTACGATATCGAGACTGTAAAGGGTCTTGGAAATATCTTCCTCGGCGGAGAGGGTCTCTTTATCACAAAGCTCACAGGTCCCGGAAAGATAATTCTCCAGACTCAGAACTTCAACGACTTCGCCGGCAAGATTATTGCAAGAGTTCCAAAGGGCTGATATAATCAGAATAAACTAATGACGCACATGACCGCTTGTCGGCTGTGCGTCATTTTTTACGAAAAAGTACTTTTTGCCTTCGTCAAGTCTTTACAAGCGGGGGAAAATATGATAAGATATTACATATAGAAAGAGACAACCTTGAAGGGAGAATACAATAATGCCTGACTATAAAAGTCCGGACGAAAGCAGAGCTGAAATAGCTATGCTTAGTCACGAGGTCTACCGGCTGTCAAAAGAGCTTGATGAACAGCGTCAGCGGCAGATTCGTGAGTCGATACCGGATAAATATGACCCGTTTGATAATCCGACAGAGTATAAAGGGTTCAACGGAGATTATTCAAAGATACTTCCTCGTATAAAAGAACCGGCTTACGAAATCCCGTTAGAACCTGACTACCACGAACGCAAGGGTCTGCGCAAATACTATTCCATCGGAAGCTGGTGCATGATAATACATTTCCTGATGTGTATATTCATCGGAAAATATGCTCTGCTCGGACTGCTTCAGCTTCTCGCTTCGCATAACCCCGGTGCAGACAGTTCAGCGATAATCACGTATATGCGGTCGTCTTCAATGGCGGTTTCGCTGAATATGCTGGTGTACCTCGTCTTTAACGTTGTTGTTGCGTTTATAGGTATGAAGCTTGTCGGAATCAAACATACTTCACTCATCAGAACTAAAGACTTCGGCTTGGGCAAAGCTGTTCAGTATTGTCTTATAGCGATGCTGCTGTGGGGAACCGCTTTCTACCTCATAAATGGTCTGACAGATGTGTTCGACAAGTACGGCATAGATATTCGGAATAGTACGAGCGGCTTTGCAACTTCAACCCTCGGAATCGTGATATCGACCATCTACAGCTGTATCATTGCTCCGATAACGGAGGAACTGCTTTTCAGAGGTGCTCTTCTGCGTTCTTTCTCAAAGGCAAATCAGCGGTTCGCTATATTTGCAACTGCGTTTTTCTTCGGTATTTCCCACGGAAATATCGTTCAGTTCATATCAGCTACACTGTTGGGCATTTTCCTCGCACATATCACCCTTAAACATGGTTCAATAATACCGTCGATAATAGTTCATATATTCATCAATTCGTTTGTTTCGGTTTTGAGCGCGATTTCACAGCTCGGAAAAGAAGCTTCCGTTATCGCGTATTTAGTGACTATCGCACTGATGCTCATGGGATTTGTAATGCTTCTTGTGTTTCATGGGTCGGATAGTTTACCTGCTACGACTCCTAAACAGTCTAAGCGCGGAATCTACGTTGCGATAAGTTCGTTTCCGTTTGTTATTGCGGTAACTATGAATGTATTCTATATTGTGTATGCGTTAATGCAGAATATGAAATAACAGAAAACGGCGGATAAGGTGATTGCCTTATCCGCCGTTAATTATTTACCTATTTTCTCTTTAACTATCTTAGTCACCTTCGGGATGACTGTTTTTGCAATAACAACAGTTCCTACTATCGGGATAGCACAGCTTCCGACTTTTGCACCCGTTTTAAGCATTTTCCTGTTATTGCTGTTTTTCGTATCATTTCTTGCTCTTCTGCTCATTATCATTCATCCTTATATTCTTGATATCGGTAGGCGGATTGAGGAAGAGTCGGAGGTTTCCGTCGATATGATACCAGAAATCGTATATCTCACCTTCGTCAGCGCATAGCGAGAGTACAAGACGGTGTACCTTTTCATCTTCGAGATATTTTATCATTTCACGGCTCGGAGCATTGAATGAACGTTCAACATTGTAGCAGAGCACGGAATTGATAGCATAGTCAAGCTCTATAGTATAGCTGAAAAGGTGCATAGCTCTTGTGAGGTGAGCGATGTTATGGTCTATTTCAGCATTGAGAGCTTTCTGCGGGAAAATCGCGTTAGGCTTGAAGTTTTCCTTATTCTGGCGGAGCTGATTTACAGATGACCTTACGCGGTTATTGAGCGAGTTTATAACATTGATGAGCTTTTCGTGGGCACTGTCGAGTTTTTTCGCGAGAAGCTCCGGGTTATCGAGACCTTCGTAGTAAAGGCTTTTGGCATTGTCAATGTCGATTTTCAGTTTATCGAGTTCGTTGCTCTGTATAGCAAGGAGAGTACTGTTGTAGGCATTGTAATCGTCGTCGAGGGTCTCTTTCAGAAATTCTATCAGCTTTGTGACGTTTTCCTCGTTGATGTACTGCTGAAGCATAGAATCGTCGTCAACGGAGTTTCTGAGAATAGTCGTGATAGCGGTAACTATGCCTGTTGCCATTAAAGGGTCCATGTTATCATCCTCCTTGTTCAGGTTTACCTATAGCAATTGTAATAATTATATCACATAAACATCAGGATTGCAAGCGGAATATATTATTATTTGTGGTATTTTCCGCCGGAAGATATCTGAAAACTGCGGTATATCTGTTCGAGGAGCATTACCCTTGCGAGCTGATGGGGGAATGTCATTTTCGACATAGAGAGTCTGAGAGTTCCCATGCTTTTAATTTCGGGGTCGAGACCGAATGAACTGCCTATTATAAATGTAACGGTACTCATTCCGCCGACTCCTGCGGAGCTTATCTTTTCCGCAAGCTCGGGACTTGTCAGCTGTTTGCCTTCGATGCACATTGGGATTATCATTCCCTTTGCAAAGCGCTTTATCTGCTCGCCTTCTTTTTTGAGAGCGGCGGCTATCTCTTTTTCTGACGGGTCGTCGCTGAGACGGCACTCGTCAAGTTCGTGAAGTTCAAATGTGCAGTATCTGCCGAGGCGCTTTATGTACTCCGCACACGCACTGCGCAGGTATTCTTCTTTGAGTTTGCCTATGACTATAAGATTCACATTCATCAGAAAATAACAGCTCCTCCCTGAGTTTCCATAGGTGCGACACCCATTATGTAGTCTCTGCCGCTTACCGCTCCGCCGAGATATGAGCGGACTGTTGAATACGCGATATCGGGGCGGTTGTTTTCGGGACTTAAATGTCCGAGCAGAATATGTGTAGTACCGCGCTCTATCATGCGTCTTACCTGTTCACCGCAGGCATTGTTCGAGAGATGCCCGACGGGGGAGAGTATGCGTTCTTTTAGGTATATCGGGTAATTTCCGTGACGGAGCATACCCTCGTCGTAGTTCGACTCTATCAGTACGAAACGGCATCCGCTTAGTGCTGAATCAACTTCAGGGGTTATGTGACCTACATCGGTGCATACGGCACATACCTTTCCGTCTTCGGTGGTTATCCTGTAGCCGCAGCTCTGTATAGCATCATGCGGAGTGCTGAAACAGGTGAGCTCGTGACCGGCACATGAAATAGCCTTGCCGATAATATCTATTACCGGAGAATTCGGCGATATCTTGTCTGTATCGCAAAGCCGCTGAAGAGTACGTTTCGTGCCGTAAACAGGTATACCGGTGTGCTTTGTGAGCATTTTCAGACCGCTTATGTGGTCACTGTGCTCATGAGTTATGAATACTGCCTGAACAGCCGAAAGCGGTATATTATTGACTTCGAGGGCGGCGGAAAGCCGTTTGAAGCTGACTCCGCAGTCGATGAGAAATCCGCCTTTTTCCGTTCCTATGAATGAAGAATTTCCCTTGCTCGAACTGAAAAGAGGGTATATTCTTGCCATTTTATCACCTATAAAGAAAATATTCTTCTAAAATTATATAATATCGTCATATAAATGTCAAGCGTGTCGGAAAGAGGAATACAAAGGAAAACGCTCCCTGCGTCAACAGGGAGCGTACCTTAGAGAGATATATTACGTGGTAATTTCTTTTATAAATGTGCCGTCAGTCCTTGAAACGAGCATTATACTCGTTATAAGCCTTGACTATAAGCTCGGCACAGAGGTCGTCTCCGAGCTCTGCACTGTTGAGACACAGCGAATACATATCCTTATCCTGCCAGCTTCTGCCGGTATTGACATTGAAGAAGGTCTCGCGGCGCTTATCGGCTTTTTTCATAATATTTTCAGCCTTGCCTGCGGGAATGCCGTATTCGTTTACGGCTCTCTTTATCCTGTTTTCCTGCGGCGCGTAGATGTAAACGCTGAAACAGCCCTTATCTTCAAGGATATAGCTTCCGCATCTGCCGACGAGTACAAAGCTTTTCTCACGCTCAGCTATCTCGCTGATTATGCGGCTTTCCATGAGAAAGACTTTGTCCGAGAGGGGAAGATTCTCCTCAACTGCTCTTGCGGGATTCGCGGAGAGAAGCAGTGAATAGAGGAAACTTGTAGGAACACTCTCCTCGGCTGATTCGAGGTATTCGGCGGAGATACCGCATTTATCCGCGGTCATCTCAAGTATCTGACGGTTGTAGTAGCTGACGCCGAGCTTTTCTGCGGCAAGCTTGCCGATTATACTTCCGCCGCTTCCGTACTGACGTTCTATTGTGATAATTGTCTTCTTCAATCCCTATCTCCTCCGATCATGTGATTATAGCTTTCTCTATATTATATTATACCATAAAAACAAGAAAATTCAACAATACGGTTCCAAATATTATCCTCAGAGAACATTTTTCTACGTTTTATACAACGAAATGTTGAAATGATTGTGCATATATGCCTAACGCAATTCATTACGCGGGTATTTGACTGAAAATGACGATATATAAAACTATGTCAGAAAAATATCATTCTTGCTATTGACAGTAAGCCAAAAATTGTATATAATAAAAATAAGGATTTTTTCGCATTCCGCGGAGTTCCCGACGGCTTCACCGCCGTATTGTACTGATTATTTTTTAGGAGGTAGATTTCAATGTCACTGACAAAGAACCCCAATGTATTAAAGTGGGTCGACGAGATGATCGCTCTCTGCAAGCCTGATAACGTTGTATGGATCGACGGCTCAAAGGAACAGCTTGATGCTCTTACAGAAGAGGTTACTTCTCTCCCCGATGACAGCTGGGACAAAATGTACAAGCTCAATCAGGAAAAGTACCCCAATTGTCTCTACCACAGAACTCGTGAGAACGACGTTGCTCGTGTTGAGGACAGAACTTTCATCTGCTCTAAGGAAAAGGCTGGCGCTGGTCCTACAAATAACTGGATGGATCCCAACGAGATGAAGGCTCTCCTTACACCTATGTACGACGGCGTTATGAAGGGCAGAACGATGTATGTTATCCCTTATTCAATGGGTCCCATCGGTTCTCCTCTCGCTAAGGTAGGTGTTGAGGTTACTGACTCTATCTACGTTGTTCTTAACATGAACATCATGACTCGTATGGGTAAGCAGGCTTTCGAGAACCTCGGCGATACTTCTGACGATTTCGTAAGAGGTCTCCACTCAAAGGCTGACGTTGACCCTGAGAAGAGATATATCGTTCAGTTCCCTGAAGAGAATACTATCTGGTCTATCAACTCTGCTTACGGCGGAAACGTTCTCCTCGGCAAGAAGTGCTTCGCACTCCGTATCGCTTCATTCCAGGGTAAGAACGAGGCTTGGATGGCTGAGCATATGCTCATCCTCGGCGTTAAGAAACCCGATGGCGAGATAAAGTACATCACTGCTGCTTTCCCGTCAGCTTGCGGTAAAACCAACCTCGCAATGCTCATTCCCCCTGAGGGATACAAGAAGGACGGCTATGAAGTATTCACAGTCGGCGACGATATCGCTTGGATGAAGCCCGGCAAGGACGGCAGACTCTACGCTATCAACCCTGAGAACGGCTTCTTCGGTGTTGCTCCCGGAACAAACGCTAAGTCAAACTACAACGCTCTCGCTTGCACTAAGGAAGGTGCTATCTTCACAAACGTTGCTCTCGATAACTCCGATAACACTGTTTGGTGGGAGAAGCTCACTGAGAATCCGCCTAAGGATGCTACTGAGTGGACAGGTAAGAAGGTTGACGGTGAGGCTTGGGTAGCTGAGGGCAAGAAGCTCGCTCACCCCAACTCAAGATTCACAGCTCCTGCTAAGAACTGCCCCTGCATTTCTCCTGAGTTCAACAATCCTGAGGGTGTACCGGTATCCGCTATCATCTTCGGCGGACGTCGTGCTACAACTGCTCCCCTCGTATATCAGTCATTCGACTGGACACACGGTACATACATCGGTTCTGCTGTTTCTTCTGAGACAACTGCTGCTGCTACAGGTGCAGTAGGTGTACTCCGTCACGATCCTATGGCTATGAAGCCTTTCATCGGCTACAATGTAGGTGACTACTGGGCACACTGGCTCGAAATGGGCGCAAGACTCGGAAGCAAGGCTCCTAAGATCTTCAACGTTAACTGGTTCAGAACAGACAGCGAAGGCAACTTCCTCTGGCCCGGTTTCGGCGACAACATGAGAGTTCTCGACTGGATCATCAAGAGAGTTGACGGCGAAGTTGACGCTGTTGAGACTCCTATCGGATTCCTCCCGAAGGCTGAGGATATCAACCTTAAAGGTATCGAGGACGAGGTTTCACCTTCTGCACTCGAAATGCTCCTTACAGTTGATAAGGACGAGTGGAAGAAGGAGATCGCTGAGATGAGAAGATACTATGACGAGGACATCAAGGCTAAGGGCGGACGTATCCCGCAGGCTCTCTACGATGAACTCGACATGATCGAGGCTAACCTCAACAAGTAATCGTATATTTAAAAAGCTCCCCGAATGGGGAGCTTTTTTCAGCTTTTAATGCTCGATGTAAGCATAATATGTATGCCCGGCTTCAAGATCAGCAAAGAAATAAGAGCTGTCTTTAAAGTTTTCTCCAACATTCAATCTTGGAGAATAAAAATGATGACTTTCGATCACAACATCATTTTCGTCTTTAATTTTTAAATAGAATTCAAAGAAGTTGGATGAATACTCACCCTGTTCGTTCATACTTCCAGAATAGTTTAATAACACCTTGACTTTGCCGATATTTGTTTCCTCGACATTTATATCCATCTGTGTAATAGATGCATTATATAAAAATGTTTCACTTGCACCAAAATACTCGTCAAAGTTATAGGGCAGCGGAGTTGATAATTCGATCTGTGCAGGCGGCTTGGGAAGCGGACTGCCTTCAGTTGCCCCGCATACGCTGCAAGTTTTAGGTGAATCATAAGTAGCTTCTATCCATGTATGTCCGAGCGCTTCACCTTCTGTTTTACCACACAAAACACATTTTTTCGGAGATGTGCAAGTGGCTTCGAGCCATTCATGTGTACATTCTGTAACGGTAGCTTCTGTTGTTTCAGTTTCAGTTTCAGCTTCAGTTGAAGCAGCCGTTGGGTTTTCTTGTTTTTCTGTATACATAGTTGTATTATTTTCGGATTCTTGCATTGACGAATTACTATCTCCACAAGACCAAAGCAGCGATGCTGTTAAAGCACACAATATAAGCAATCCTTTTTTCACATTAAAACCTCCTTAAAGCTTTCTCATGTTCAAAAGCTGAACATTTAACGTATGATTTATATTATCATTATAACATATATTTATATATAATCGCAATAATAATACAATACAAAAAAATTGCAAGATTAATGTATAATTTGCTGAATAAATATTAGATAATTAATATAAGAGGTGTTTAAGTATGTTTAAATTGCAAAAGGGATATGATGAATATATTACCAAAACATTCAGGCTTCCGCGGGAATTTGTCGAGAAGTTAGAAAAAATCGCATTTGAGAACAATCTGTCGTTAAACCAGCTTGTGATACAATGTCTGAAATACTCTATAGATAATCTTGATACGACGGATAAATGAAAAGCTCCCCTGCATGGGGAGCTTTTTTATGTTATTCGTTATCGCCCGACTTTTTCTTGTACTTTGATTTCTGTCCGAAATTAAGCCTTGTAGTGAGTATCTTATCTGATGTGAAGAGCTTGAGGGCGAATGTCATGCATATTACAAATACTACTGCCTGATATGCGAGTCCGCCGTAGAAAGCTCCCATGTGACCGAACATTATGTTATTCATTGCCGAGAAGGTATGGGTGAACGGTATTGCGTAAACTATGATTCTGAAAGCTGTGGGGAGAGTGTTGATATCTGCGAACATTGAGATAAGGTAAGGTATCATTGCCATTATCATGAGCGGCATTATCATTGTCTGTGACTGCTTTGTATCATTAACGAGTGAACCGAGCATGAGAGCTATGGAAAGGCATATCATAATAGTCAGGAAGAGCTGTGCGCCTACGAGTACGTAATCGCCGAAGGAGAGTGTGAGACCGAGCTTTTCAAGTGCGGTATCGACTGACATAAACTCTGTAATTGCGGAATTTGCGAGACTTTCCTTTGCTTCTTCAGTTGCTCCGCCGACGAATGACGAGAAGCCGAACATATAAACTACCGCATTCATTAGTGCGATTATTGCTGCTGCAAGCATTTTGGCAAAGAGTATAGAAGTTCTTGAAACCGGTGCAGAGAGCAGAGTTTCAAGGGTCTTGTCGATTTTTTCGTTGCTTATGGCACTTATCAGCATTGACGATGTGAACATTATGAGCACAAATACTACGATGGGGAGTATCATGTTTTTAGTCATGAGACTGCTCATTATCCTTGTTGAAGCAATTGAAGCTGTTTTGCCGTTTACTACGGTATTCTCAGTTAAAATCGTTGGCTCGTTCATAAGCTTTACCTGCTCGGGTGAAAGTCCCGACTTTTCAGCGAAAGTATTTGCAACGCAACTCTGTATAAGAGCTATCGCGCCCGAATTGTCGGTCTTTACGTTTGACATCATTGCCGCCGATTCCATAGCAGATACGCTTATAAGCTGAGGCTGTTTACCGTTTTCAAGGTCGTCGGTAAAGCCTTCGGGAATGATTATGATAGAGTCTTGGTTGGTTTCCTTGAGAATTGCTGAGTAGTCGTCACCGGAAGTGTCGAACATATTTAACTCGGCACCGCTCTTTTTAAGGACTTCCGCAAGCTGTTTTGTGAATTCAGTGTTATCACGGTCGCTGATACTGATAGTGTACTCGCTTTTCACTGCTTCACTGATAGTGGTCTTCATCATGTTACCCATCAGCATGAGCATACTTGCTATAACAACGAGGCTGATGATAGTCTGTGCGGTGATGAGTTCACTGAGTTCCTTTTTAAGAAGATTAAAGAATTTCATTATCATTCACCACCCTTTCAAATACTTCTTCAAGGTTAGCGGCATTGTAGCGCTGTTTCAATTCTTCTGCCTTACCGCTTACGAGGAGGTGTCCCTTGGCGATGATGCCTACTCTGTCGGACACGAACTCGATTTCGAGCATATTGTGAGATGAAAGGAGGAACGACATTCCCTCTTCTTTGGCAAGCTGTTTTATCATTTTTCTTATCTCGATAGCGTTGAGTACGTCGAGACCGCTTGTAGGTTCATCGAGGATAGCGAGTTTAGGCTCGGTCATGACTGCTCTCGCAAGGAGGAGCTTTCGCGTCATACCGCGGCTGTATGTTCCGATTTTGTCCTTGAGTCTGTCGCCGAGACCGCATATCTTGCCTGCACGTTCAACGTAGCGGTTGATATCGTCGATATTAGTCGAAAACAGACCTGCCATAAATCGGAGATAAGCCTTTCCGGTCATATTTTTGTATGCACCTGCTTCATCGGGGAGGTAGGTTATACACTGACGTACCTTTTCAGGCTCCTTGACTATGCTGTTGCCCGCAACAACAGCGTCGCCGGAAGTAGGGGTCAGCAGAGTTGATATCATGCGGATAGTGGTGGTCTTACCTGCACCGTTTGGACCGATAAGAGCGAATATCTCGCCTTTTTCGATTTCAAATGAAACCTTATCGGCGGCGAGTACTTTTGAGTACTGCTTGGAAAGCTCTTTAACTTCAAGTACCTTTTCCATAGTTTTTCTCCTTTAGATTTATTGAGTATAAGCTGAAAATATTATAACATACGAAATAAAATATTGCAACAAAATTTTATGATCTTTTGTTTGCAGCTGTTAATGCATGATGCATTTAGAAGTAAAACAGCTCCTCGAACTTTTTATCGAGGGCAATGCAGATGATAAGGGCAAGTTTTGCAGTCGGCTGATACTGTCCGGTTTCTATCGAGCTGATAGTATTTCGCGACACTCCGACCATTTCTGCAAGCTGTGCCTGTGACAGACGTGCTTCTGTACGTGCTTCTTTCAGTCTGTTGCGGAGTACAAGTTTATCGTCCATTTTTTACCTCGATGCAACGTTTTTGCTGAGAAATACGCCGAATCCGACAAGTGCCGTAATTGTGAGTATACCCCAGCTTACTCCACCTATAAGTGCCCATTTGTTTTTCAGCTTTATACCTGTGTAAAGGCACTGAGTAAAGTTCAGGATACATATCAGTGCCCATATTGCATAGTTTTTGTTAAGGGTTACGGTCTCTTCGATGATATAGAGCAGAAGTGAGGCAATGCTCGTAACGATTACAGTGAGATTTGCACCTTTGAGCGATACCTCTTTTCTGAGCGGGTCGTGGTCTTTATTTTCTTCACGGCTCATAGCAAGTATTTCGTCTTTGTTCATGACAGATTCTCCTTGATGTTTATTTTCCTATAAAGTAAGCAATCAGCATGGTTATGCCTGAAATCAATATCATACGAACCGGTCGGCTGAAAAGAATGCTGAGAAAATTGAAGTCTGTGAAACTGCTTTCGTTCTTGTTTGTAAAGTTTTTCATAATAACACCTCGTTAGATATAATTCTGTGGTTTGTGCCAAGTGAACTTTGCACCTGCTGTGATTGTATTATATCACTGCCAAGTACGCTTGTCAATACCTGACAAGTAAACTTTGCAAATTCAGCGTTTTGCACAAACGATAATTGCATAATTTGTAGAGTGGGTAGATAACTGAGCTGTATAAGCCTTTTTCTTGACATGATACTGCAAATTTGATATACTTATACTGTATAGGCTATTGCGAAATTGCGCGGTTTTGTGCAATTTTACCGATACAGTATCGCACAGGAGGTGACAAAGCTTGAATATAAAAAATTTCTGCCGGAGAGCTGTTTCCGGAGCTTTGTCATGTCTTCTCGGAGCAGGCTGTCTTTCGGGGAAATTCACTGCTGAGGCGGCTGTCAGCACAATACGTGCTGACATGGTAAGCGATTACTACACTATTGAGCCGGCAGACAGCGGTGTACCTGCATACAGCGAATATTACGACAAATATGCGGACGAAACACGTTCCTCACAGGAAATAACGGTTCGCGGAGCTGATTACGATTCCGTGAGCGGAAGTGATATAACGTCAGGAAGTTATGGCGATGACGATGTCCGCAAAGAAGTGCTGATTTGGAAAAGTCCCGAGGGCAGGGTCGGCTACAGGATAAACGTCCCTGAGACCGGTATTTACTGCCTTGATATGACCTATTTCCCGTTAGAATCGAATAGTCCGCAGATAGAGCTTTCGCTGAAAATCGATGGCAGAACTCCGTTCAACACTGCTTCAAGGCTGTCGCTGGGAAGGGTATGGGTCAATGAGAGCGATATCCATACCGATTCACGCGGCAATCAGGTGCGTCCGCCGCAGGTGCAGAAGGGAATATGGAAAAACTGTACCGTCGGCGATGTGGACGGTCTTTTCAGCGAGCCGCTGATTTTCTATCTTGAAAAGGGGACGCATGAGGTCAGCTTTGAATCAGAGCGTGCACAGTTTGCACTTGAAAGCTTCAGATTCAGTGCGCCGAAAGAACTTCCCGACTATGAGCAGTACAGAAGTAAGGCGGGAGCAGATGATTCAGCGTCTGAGCCGAATATATTCCGCATAGAGGGCGAGGACGCGCTGTACAAGTCCGACCCGACCCTCTACCCGACATACGATAATACGAGTTATCTTGTGTCGCCGTCAGACCCTCGCAAGGTCGTGTATAATACTCTCGGTGCGGGCAACTGGAAAAAGGCTTTGCAGTCGGTCACGTGGAATATTCCGCGTGATAAGATTGGTGCTGACGGCTGGTACAGAATCGGAATAAAGGCGCGGCAGAACCAGATGCGCGGACTCTATTCCAACAGGAGGATAATGATTGACGGCGAAGTTCCGTGCCGCGAACTCGACCAGCTTAAATTCAGATATGATACAGACTGGAACGTAGTCTCTCCGAAAACCGAAAGCGGCGAGGAAGTTTACGTCTACCTCACTGCCGACCGCGACCACACGATAACGCTTGAATGTGTTCCCGGCGAGATAGGGGAGTCGCTGCGCAGACTTGACGGTGCTGTTGCCGACCTCAACACGTACTACCGGCGCATACTGATGATAACCGGTCCGTCACCGGATAAATACACTGATTACTATGTTCATGAGAAAATACCGGAGATAGTTGACGAGTTCAGCCGTCTCTCGCAGGAACTCAAGGACGTTCAGTCCGGTATTGAGAAGCTGTCAGGCAGCGCAGGTTCAGAGGCGGCGGCTATAGGAAATATGGCGGTGATACTGGACAAATGTACCGCTAAGCCGCTGAAGATACCGGACTATCTCTCGCAGATAAAGGACAATATCGCTTCAATATCAGCATGGATGAGAGACTATCGCGACCAGCCGCTCGAAGTCGATTATATTGAGTTCGCAACGAAGGACAGGAGCTTTTCTCCGTGTAAGGAGAAGCTCGGCAAGGCGCTGAGTTTCAGCGTAAAATCGTTTATAGGCTCGTTTTTCGAGGACTATACCACCCTCTCCGATGTTACCGGCGAGGACGCTATCGAAGTCTGGGTCGCACTCGGACGTGACCAGGCACAGGTCGTTAAGGAAATGACAGAGAACGAGTTCATGCAGGAGTACGATATTCCTGTGTCTGTGAACCTCGTTGTCGGCGGAGTCGTTGAGGCTACACTTGCCGGAAAGGGTCCGGACGTTGCACTTTTCCTCGGCGGAGAGTTCCCGGTGAACCTCGCGGCGAGAGACCTGCTTGTTGATATTTCCGATACGTCGCAGTTTGACGACTTTGACGAGGTCTGCGGACGCTTTCAGGAAAATGCCATGACACCTTATCAGTATGGCGGCGGTACATACGGTCTGCCGATAAGTCAGAATTTCCCGATGCTTTTTTACCGCACCGATATCCTGACCGAACTCGGTTTTACCTCTCCGCCGGAAACGTGGCAGGACCTCATTGATATGCTTCCGGCTTTACAGAGAAATTATATGTCCGTGGGACTTGTTCTTCCGCCGGCTAATATCTCTCCTGCGACTGAAACCGGTCACACGTTTGCGATGATGCTTCTGCAAAAGGGTGTGAACTATTACAACGATGACCTTTCAGCTTCAACGTTTGATTCGACAGAGGCAGTGCAGTCGTTTGAGGAGTGGACAGACTTCTATACGAAGTACAGCTTTCAGCAGTCTTACGACGCATTCAGCAGATTCAGAACAGGCGAGTATCCGCTTGTTGTGTCGAATTACGCTTTCTTCAATCAGCTTACGGTCGCTTCTCCCGAAATCAAGGGACTTTGGGACTTTTGTCCGGTTCCGGGAACTGTCCGCGCTGACGGAACAGTCTCCCATGCGGCTAATTCTAACGGCGCAGGAGCGGTAATATTCAGCAAGGTCAAGAATAAGCAGAACGCATGGAAGTACATAAAATGGTTTACCGAGACCGATACGCAGGTGCGATACGGTACGCAGATCGAGGGACTCCTTGGTACTATGGGCAGGTTCGATACTGCAAATACAGAGGCACTGTCACAGCTTTCATGGTCGCGTGACGAGCTTGCGCGGCTGAATGCACAGCGTGATGAACTCACGGAAATACCGATAATACCGTCGTCATACGCGGTTACGCGAAACATCATGAATGCCTTCCGCGAGACCATAAACGAGAACGAGAATCCGCGTGACACGCTGATATGGTATAACCGCGATATCAATGACGAAATAGCGCGTAAGCGTAAGAATCTAAAACTCGGATAAGCAAAGCGGAACGGTTCAGCGTACAGGTACCGTGACCGCGTTACTGTGAGAAAGGAGGGACAGAATTGGCTAAAAATAAAAAAGACCGCGCTGACTTATGGCGGTCGGTAAAACAGAATAAAGCCTGCTACTTTATGCTTGCGCCGTTTATGATATTCTTTATCGTTTTTACGGTAGTGCCGGTAGTGATGTCCCTTCCTATGGGATTCACCGACTTCAATATGGCGCAGGCTCCGAAATTTGTCGGACTTTCAAATTATACTACACTTTTCCTCTCGGACAAGATATTCATCAAGTCGATACGCGTCACTCTCGTGTTTGCGCTGTTTACGGGTCCGGTCAGCTACATACTCTGCTTCCTGCTCGCTTGGCTGATAAATGAACTCCATCCGAAGCTTAAAACAGTGTTCACGCTGATATTCTATGCACCGTCAATGGCTAACGTCTACACGGTATGGCAGCTGATTTTCAGCGGCGATATGAACGGCTATGTAAACTCTTTCCTGATGAATCTCGGACTGATAAATGCGCCGATACAGTGGCTTACGGACGGCCGCTACGTCCTCGGTGTAACAATAGTCGTACAGCTTTGGATTTCACTCGGAGCCGGATTCCTCGCACTGAGAGCAGGCTTTCAGAACATCGACCGCACTATGTACGAAGCCGGCGCTATAGAGGGTATCCGCACACGCTGGCAGGAGCTTATTTACATCGTTATCCCTTCTATGGGACCTCAGCTGATGTTTGCGGCTGTCATGCAGATAGTAAGCTCGTTTACGGCGGGTACGGTCGCACAGAACCTTGTAGGCTTCCCGAGTACCGATTATCAGGCGCATACGATAATGACCCATGCCTACGACTACGGCTGGGTAAGGTACGAAATGGGCTATGCTTCAGCAATTTGTATGGTGCTGTTCCTTGCTATGTACATTCTCAACCGGCTGATAAGTAAGGCTCTCAGCAGGTATATGGACTGATATTTTACGAAAGGAGGGCGGGATATGCCGCAGGTCGATACTTCTAAGCTTCATGCTTCAAACAGACAGGCTGGACGAAAAATCGGCGGAACTATCGCTATATTTACAGTTCTTCTGATTGTCGGAGCTTTCATGCTTTTTCCTATTTACCTGACTGTTGTAATGTCGGTCAAGCCGGTAGAGGAACTTTTCATTTTCCCGCCTAAACTTTATGCGATGCGTCCTACGCTTGACAATTTCAGCGATATGTTCGACGCTCTCAACAGCAACCGTGTACCGTTTTCACGCTATGTTTTCAACAGCGTGGCAGTAACGGTATCGGTAACGGTCTTGCAGTGCATATTCGCTTCTATGGCGGCATTCGTGCTTGCAAAGTGCAAATTCCCCGGAAGCAAGCTCATAAACGGAATTATCGTCGTGTCACTGCTTTATCAGTCAAACGTCATATACATCATGCAGTACATAGTCATGGCGAAGCTGGGTCTCATAGACAATCCGCTCGCTCTTATACTGCCATCAATAGCGTCTCCTATGGGACTTTTTCTCATGCGTCAGTCGATAAGTCAGATACCTGACTCGATGATTGAAGCCGCAAAGGTAGACGGTGCAGGACTCTTCCGCATATGCTGGCAGATAGTCATGCCAAATCAGAAACCGGCACTTATGACCCTCATCATTTTCGCTTTTCAGGCGGCTTGGAATATTCAGGCAGGCTCACTCGTTTTTCAGGAGCAGTACAAAACTCTCCCGACAGTCGTAATGCAGGCGGCTTCGTCCGGACTTGCCCGCGCCGGAGTTGCAATGGCGGCGGCGGTATTCATGCTGATTCCTCCGATAGTTGTATTTATGCTCGCACAGAGACACGTCATCGAAACTATGGCGCACTCCGGCATAAAGGAATAGGGGGCGCGTAATGAAGAGGATTTTCAGGAAAATTTTTACTCTGCTGAGTTCGGCAGTGATTATTTCTGCCGGTATCGCTCCGGCGACTGCCTCCGCAGAGCCGTATGAGGTCTACAATTATGACCGCTGGGGCGAGGCTATACCCTCGCAGGCAGGCTATATCGCGGAACGTTCAGTTTCAGGTTCCGACATTGGTGCCGGCGCTTTCAGTGCGCCTGAGGACATTTTCATCAGCTCAGACGGTACCTTTTACATCGCCGATTCAGGAAATGACCGTATTGTTGCCGCTGATTCTGACCTCAGCCGGACAGTCCGCATATATGATAAATTTACTATGCCCGACGGCTCGGAGACTTCTCTCAGCTCGCCGCAGGGGGTTTACGTCTCCGCAGAGACTGAGCTTATGTACATCGCGGATAATGAGAATTCGCGTGTTCTTGTCAGTGACCTTGATGGCAATGTCTCATTTGAGATAACCAAGCCGGAGTCCGGAGTTTTCGACCAGAACAAGACTTTCTTTCCGCAGAAGGTACTCGCTGACAAAGCCGGAAACGTGTACGTAGTTCTCGGCAATATTACTACCGGAGCGGCAATGTTCAACGCGGAAGGAGAGTTCATCGGCTACTACGGCGCGAACCGCGTTCAGCCGACTGCGGAGATAGTTTCAAGTTATTTTACGAACCTTTTCGCTCCCGATGAAAAACGCCGCAGACGTTCCCGAAACGTCCCCACCGGTATCACAAATTTTGATGCTGACGGCGACTTCATCTTTACCTGTACATCGTCGTCGACACAGACTACTGACACCGTGAAAAAGCTCAATGCCGCCGGAAATAACATCTTCGCGAACAATGAAGCTGTCTTCGGCGACTATTCCCCGATGTACGATACGACACAGAGAAAGCTCCTTGCACCTGCTATATGCGACATCGACATTGCCGCTGACGGCAATATCAACTGTCTCGACTTTACTACCGGACGTATTTTTCAGTACGACGAGGACTGTAATCTGCTCTTTATCACAGGTACTATCGCTAAGCAGGTAGGCGGATTTGCACAGGTCACTGCCGTTGAGTCTGCTGAGGGCAGCCTATACGTCTCGGACGGTCAGAAGAATACCATAACTGTTTTCACTGAGACCGATTTCGGCAGAGCTGTCCATAAAGCTACCACTCTCCATAACGACGGCTACTATGAAGAAGCACTTGAGCCGTGGCAGGACGTGCTGAAATATGACGGAAATTACCGCCGCGCCTATATAGGTGTAGCGTCGGCACTCCTCAGAAAAGGCGACTACAAAGGCTCAATGAAGTACGCAAAGCTTGCGGACGCTCCCCGGATATATAACAAGGCTTTCGAGGGATACCGTATGGAGTTCCTGAAAAAGCATTTCACACTAATCGCACTTTCAGCGGCTGGAATTATTGCCGCATTGCTCATATTCGGCTTGAAACGCCGCAAAAAAAGAAAGGGGGAATCACCTGATGATGGACTTGAAACCGGCTGAGTGGGTAAAACACGCTGTTTTCCACCCTGTTGAAGGCTTTGAGGATATGCGCTGGAAGAAGTCCGGCTCACTGAAAATCGCATTCGGGATAGTATTTCTCCTGTTTCTTTCGGAGATAGCGTACGGACGTCTTTACGGTTTTCAGTTTTATGCTCCGAACGATAAATTATTCAACATCATTCCCTACATCATCAAGACAATAGTGCTGTTTGCGGCATGGGTGGTCGGCAACTGGTCGGTCTGCACACTACTCGACGGCGAGGGTACTATGCGGAATATCTGCATTTACAGCGCCTATGCGCTTATCCCATATATCGCACAGACTTTCATAAACGTCTTTCTGTCACACTTCCTCATACGTGATGAGTATGTGTTCATGAACATTATCCGTATTATCGGCATCGGCTGGAGCGTTGTGCTCATGTTTTCAGCGATAAAGTCAGTACATCAGTACTCCGCCGGCAAGACTGTTTTTGCAATAGCAGGTACCATTGCCGCGATGTTCATAATGCTGTTTCTGGCGGTTCTTTTCCTGTCGCTTTTACAGCAGGTATACGTTTTCATCTCGACTGTTTATGCGGAAATATCGTACCGCATAAGGGTATAGCGGGGTGACATCATGGGAAAAAGTATAAGAAGAATAATGCTGTGTCTGCTTGCGGTATCGCTTCTGAATGTCTCTGCATCTGTTTATGCTGACGATGAGGAAGCTCCCAAGCCTGTCAGCGAGTCCGGAGCCGATGAAACGGCTGAGACTTCGTCAAAGCTGAAAGAATCGGTCGAAACGGTCAAGGCGGACTTCGCTGAGATTACCGGATACCTCGAAAAAAGCGGCTCTGCGGACGGTATCGACATCTACCGCAAAGATAAGGACATCGGCGACAAACTATGGGAAAAAGCCGGCGGAAAGCCTGCTTCAAAATCAGACTATACTGACGAGCAGAAAGTGCTCGCGGAGAAAATTTCAGACCTTAAACAGCTCGGCGAATTTGTTGCTGTAGACCCCGAAAAGCACGAGGTACTGGCACAGTTTAAAACCGGCAGCAAGTCCGGCAGCGAGAAAATTTACCTTAGTGACGGAAAGCGATATCTGCTCTATACTAACGCTGACGGTACGGAAATAGTCCGTATCAGGCGCGTAATATCGACTATTGACAATCCGCTCCTGTTCAGCTCTGTAGACGGTAAAACTCTTGAGCGTATGGACAATGACTGCAAAAATGTCCTCGCAACACTTACTGAAAGCGGTACTGAGGACGGCAGAAAAATATATTACAGCGATGACAAAAGAGAATTTGCGTGGCTCAGCTCAGACAGTACGCGCGTTATTGCCTCGTACAGGGAGTGCGCTGAAAATGAAAGCTTCATTCTCCTCGTTGACGACCGCCTCGGCAATCTTGGCATAAAGAACAAGTCTACCGGCTATATATGGTGGTCTTCACCGCTTGGTGCGACTCAGGATACGATAGCAACTCCGCTTATTGCGAATGAACTTCGCTCGTCGAACGTTTTGCGCTACGGCATACCTTCAAGGCGCACAAGCAATAACCTTCTCCGCTCAGGTACTGATGACTGCGAGATTTCAGTCTCGGATATCGCAGGCGGAGTAAGGGTGACATACGATTATAAAAAGACCGGATTCAGGCTTCCCGTAGAGTATACCCTCGACGGCGACTGTCTTAAAGCAAGCCTGAAAGTCTCTGATATTCAGGAGCCGGAGGACGAAAAAATCGCAACCGAAGTAACGATAATGGGAAGCTTCGGTGCCGGCTCCGACACTGAGGACGGCGAGTTCGTTATCCCCGACGGAAGCGGCGCACTCGTCCGCTTCAATAACGACCGCACTATGGACATGAATGCCTATCAACAGCGCATTTACGGTCCGGACGTTACGGCTGTGCCGACGAGCAGGGGAGCGGTGACCGAGCAGATATATCTGCCGGTATACGGCATAATCAAGGACGATAACGCCCTTCTCGCAGTTGCCGCTGAGGGAGACTCTGATGCTTACCTTTCTGCTCAGGTGTCAAAGCAGTCAAACAGCAGTTTCAATCTCTGCAATTTCACGTTCATACTGCGCGGCACGGACATTTTTTATATGTCCGGCAACAACAGCGATAAGCTGACCGTTTTTGAGCGCGGCGGTATAAAGTCGGACGACATCGAGGTCAGATACTACCCCATAAGCGGTAAAAATCTGGACTTCACCGACGTTGCGGCACGTTACCGGCAGTACCTCATAGACGAAAAGGGGATAACTCCTAAGAGTGCCGCAGGTGATGCACCGATGTGCGTTGACCTCTACGGCGGCACTCAGAAGAAAAAGCCTGTGCTCGGTATTCCGGTCACTATGAAACAGGACGTGACTACCTACAGCGAGGCACTTGATATACTCACAGAGCTGAAAAATAATGGTGTTGACGATATGGCAGTTACGTACAACAACTGGACGACTGCCGGTATAAAGCGACATATCGACAAAAAAGCGTCGCCCTCGGGTACACTCGGCGGCAGTAAGGATTTCGGCAGGCTGACTGAGTTTATCAGTGACAGCGGCTATGAATTCTACCCCGCGGCTGATAACAACTGCTTCTATTCCGGAGGAGGTTACAACTCTATAAACGCTACGTGCGTAAGGATTTCGGGGGCCTACTCGCGAATCGTCAGCTATGACCGCGCTTACGGCATACCTAACGGATTCAAGGACAATATGTCTCTGCTTTCACCTGACTACTTCACTGAGGTCTGCGGCGGTATCGCTGAAAGCTACTCTTCTGCCGGACTTTCCGGAGCGTCCGTGAGCGGAATGGCTTCGGCACTCTACGGCGACTACGGCAAGAAGGATATTTCGCGATATAAGGCTATGGAGCTTGCAATGGAAGGCTTTGACAAGCTTTCGTCAACTCTCGATGACGGCATGACCGCTGACGGTGCAAATGCCTATGCACTGACGTATGTGAGCCGTATAAGCGGAATACCCCTTAATTCGAGCAGATTCGACATCTTCAACGAGGATATTCCTTTCTATCAGGCTGTAATGCACGGACTTATCCCGTATTCGGGTACGGCTGTAAATGGCAGTCCCGACACTGACAGCCTGCTCCTCATGTCAGCGGCGACAGGAAGTCTGCTTAGTTACGATATGCTCTACGGTGAGACCAGCAAGCTCAAAGACACCGACCTCGACGTTTATTTCTATGCAAATCATGAGAACTGGACTTCCCCTGCGGCGGAGGAGTATAAACTGCTGAAGCCTCTGCTTGCAAAGGTCAGCGACAGCTATATCGTCAGCTACAAGACTTCGGCTGACGGCAAAATTATTACTACCGGCTTTTCGGACGGTACTACGGTCACGACTGACCTCGACGCCGGTACTTTCAGTTACGACGGCAAAACTATCGCACTGCGCAGTGAAAAGGAGGGTGAACATGACAGCTAAAAAGAAACCGCTCCCATATGAGCGCCGCAAGCAGTTATACGGCTACGGCTTTATTTCATTGTGGCTCGTGGGAACTGTTCTGTTCTTCCTGATACCGCTTGTGAGGTCACTGTGGTTTTCGTTCAACAATGTCGGTATCGACATCAACCGTACCGTACTTACTTGGAACGGTCTCGGCAACTACGACGATATAATCAACAAAGACCCGAAATACCTCGCCCTTCTGAAAGATACACTGATAGAAACTGCGTGGAAAACTCCGCTGATACTGATTTTTTCACTGTTTATTGCGGTTATGCTTAATCAGAAATTCCGCGGCAGAACCCTCGCAAGGGCGGTATTCTTCATGCCCGCTATCATCGCGACAGGACCGGTATACAAGATAATCAGCGGCGATATGGACAGCACCGGAAACACTCAGGCGGCACAGTTCTCAACACTGTTTTCTACCGATCTCATCGGTTCACTATTGCAATTTCTCGGTATATACGGTATCAGCGACAGAATGAGCGGACTTATCTCAGGTATCGCCGATAATATTTTCGGTATAGTATGGTCGAGCGGTATACAGATACTGCTTTTCCTCGGTGCATTGCAGAATATACCGCCGTCGGCTAAGGAAGCCGCTCAGATAGAAGGCGCAACTGCGTGGGAGTTCTTCTGGAAGATAACTCTGCCGTACGTTAGTCCGTTCATACTCGCGAACCTGATATTCACTGTGATAGACTCGTTCACAAGTCCGACAAACGCTGTAATGGAGCGTATTCTCTCCGTCAAGGAGGAACTGAAATTCGGCGCAGCTTCGGCAATGGCATGGGGGTACTTCATAATCATTGCCGCCGCGATAGGTTTGCTGACGTTCATTGTTAACAAGTTTATCTACTACGAAAATGACTAAGGAGGGCGCTGTTATGAACGATAATTCAGGTGGACTCTCTCCGCGTCAGGCAAAAAAACAGCGTATGAGGTCGATGACTCCGGAAGAGCGAAGATACCTCAGACGCAATGCTTTCGCAGAGAAGGCATGGAAATTCTTCCGGACCGTGATACTCTGCGGACTCAGCTTTGTTATACTGTATCCGCTGATTTACATGGTTAGCTGTGCATTCCGTGAGCGTCAGGATATGACTGACCCGACTGTTATGTGGATACCGCGACATTTCACTCTCGATATTCTGCGCGAGACTATCGACGCTATGGACCTTTGGAAGACTCTGAAAGATACCCTTGTGCTGAATATCGGCTGTTCACTGGTTCAGGTGGTGTCGTGTGCGATAACCGGATACGGCTTTGCAAGGTTTAAATTCCGCGGAAGCAAGCTTCTGTTCGGTATTGTCATACTCATGATAATAGTGCCGACTCAGATAATAGCGATACCCCTTTATACTCTTTTCCGCAACTTCGGTATACGCGGTATTTTTACCGTTAACCTCATAAATACACCGTGGACCATGTACCTGCCTGCACTCACCGGAAACGGTATACGCTCAGGACTGATGATACTGATATTCCGTCAGTTTTTCCGCGGTTTGCCGAAGGAACTTGAAGATGCCGCATATATTGACGGATGCGGACCCTTCATGACGTTTGTACGTGTCATGATACCGAATGCAGGTTCGGCATTCCTGACTGTTTTCCTGTTTTCGGTCGTGTGGTACTGGAACGACTATTATGTAAGTTCAACTTTCCTTGACGACTCAAAGACAGTTTCGCTGATGCTGAAAAGTCTCGATTCGATATTAAAGACGAGGATATTCAACTCGCCGACTGCGGATATACCGCCGCGCGAGCAGATAGTGTGGAAGGAAGCAGGATGTTTGCTTTCGATAAGTCCGCTTCTTGTGATGTATCTTTTTTTGCAGAAGCATTTCACCGAGGGCATTGCGCGCTCCGGAATCACAGGAATATAAAGGCAACACCGCACAAAGCCCGCCTGAAGGCTTTGTGCGGTATTGCCTAAAATTTTTGTAGGGACGCGCATTGTGCGTCCGCATGACAGATGCATAGGCTTCGGACTACTAATGGTCGTCCCTACAAACAAAAAAAGGCGAACCCCTTTTCTGGTTCGCCTTTTATCGTTATTTGCGGTTTATCAATACATTCCGCCCATGCCGCCGGCAGGCATTGCAGGAGCAGGATTCTCTTCCTTTATATCAGCTACGAGGCTCTCAGTTGTGAGTACCATTGAAGCAACAGAAGCGGCATTCTGAAGTGCACTTCTTGTAACCTTAGTCGGATCAACGATACCGGCAGGTATCATGTCTGTATAAACCTCGTTGTAAGCGTCGAAGCCGTAGCCGACCTTGCGTGAACGTCTGATCTTGTCAACAATGACGCTTCCTTCGAGACCAGCGTTCTCAGCGATCTGACGAACAGGAGCTTCGAGTGCCTTGAGGATTATCTTAGCACCTGTCTTCTCGTCACCGTCGAGTGAGGGAATGATTTTCTCAACAGCAGGGATAGCATTGATGAAAGCAGTACCGCCGCCTGCAACGATACCCTCTTCAACAGCAGCCTTTGTAGCAGCGAGAGCATCTTCGATGCGGAGCTTCTTCTCCTTCATCTCTATTTCAGTAGCAGCGCCGACCTTGATAACAGCTACGCCGCCTGCAAGCTTAGCAAGACGCTCCTGAAGCTTTTCACGGTCGAAATCAGAAGTTGTAGTCTCGATAGCAGCACGGATCTGAGCAACTCTTGACTTGATAGCTTCCTTGTCGCCTGCACCGTCAACGATGATGGTGTTTTCCTTCTGAATAACTATCTGCTTAGCCTGACCGAGCTGCTCGATAGTAGTCTCGCTGAGTTCAAGACCGAGGTCAGCAGTGATGACCTCACCACCTGTGAGAACTGCGATATCCTTGAGCATTTCCTTGCGTCTGTCACCGAATCCGGGAGCCTTTACAGCTGCAACCTTGAAAGTTCCGCGGAGGTTATTGAGTATAATAGTTGTAAGAGCTTCGCCCTCAACGTCCTCAGCGATGATAACGAGCTTCTTGCCCATTTTTACTATCTGCTCAAGGAGGGGGAGAATTTCCTGAATAGAAGAGATCTTCTTATCTGTGATGAGTACATAAGCGTCGTCGTAAACAGCTTCCATCTTGTCAGCATCAGTTACCATATAAGGTGAAATGTAGCCGCGGTCGAACTGCATACCCTCAACAACTTCGCTGTAAGTTTCAGCAGTCTTGCTCTCTTCGAGAGTGATAACACCGTCAGCAGTAACTTTCTCCATAGCCTCAGCGATGAGCTTACCAACGTTTTCGTCAGCGGAAGAAACTGTACCAACTCTTGCGATATCGTCAGAACCTGTGATAGCCTTTGAATTGTCAACGATAGACTTTACAGCAGTGTCAACAGCCTTTGAGATACCCTTCTTGAGAATCATCGGGTTAGCACCGGCTGCGATGTTCTTCATACCCTCACGAACGATTGTCTGAGCGAGGAGAGTAGCTGTAGTTGTACCGTCACCGGCAGCATCGTTAGTCTTAGTAGCAACTTCCTTAACGAGCTGTGCACCCATGTTCTCGAAAGCGTCTTCGAGTTCGATGTCCTTAGCGATAGTAACACCGTCATTAGTGATGAGCGGAGCACCGAATTTCTTATCGAGAACTACGTTTCTGCCCTTGGGGCCCATAGTGATTCTTACTGTATCAGCGAGTTTGTCGATGCCAGCCTGTAAGGACTTTCTTGCGTCCTCACCGTATTTAATATCCTTTGCCATAGTTATTAACTCCTTTAAATAATTTCGTGTAGGGGCGCAAATTGTGCACCCGCATGACAGATAGTGTATATCGGGCGGACACTGTTCGCCCCCTACAAGTTAAAAGTCTGAACGTAAATGCATATCCGGAACGTCGAGGCGGCGTTCTCTACATTTGGTGTTTACTTAACAGTAGCGAGAATGTCTTCCATTTTAACGATGATGTACTCTTCTCCTTCAAGCTTAACGTTAGTTCCTGAGTACTTGGAGATAAGCACCTTATCGCCCTTGCTTACTTCCATTTTAATGTCGGAAGTTCCGGGACCTACTTCGATAACCTCAGCAAATTCGGGTTTTTCCTTAGCTGAACCGGTAAGAATGATACCGCCCTTGGTGGTCTCTTCAGCTTCGACCATCTTTACAACAACTCTGTCCTGTAATGGTTTGATAGTCATAATATATACCTCCTGAAAAATAATAATCGTTAGTTTAGCACTCTCTCTTTCTGAGTGCTAATTATATTTTACCACCTTTTTCTAATAAATCAAGACTATTCTCGAAACTTTCACAAATTTTGTTATTTTATACAAATATCACCAGGCACTGTTGAAATTTGGTGGCGCAAGAGTGGAGAGAGCATTCCCAGCCGCTGTACAGTACTAATCCATTGACTTTGTGCCGTTTAAGTGCTATAATACATATATATCATCTATGGAGGTTCAGATATGCCTATTGTTTCAGCTATATGTCCGTCGTGTTCGGCTCCGCTCGAGGTCGATAACAAGACCGAAGCCGGCGTTTGTAAATTCTGCGGAAATGCTTTCATAACTGAAAAAGCTTGCTGACGCTCAGGAACAATACGACAGGCAGTATAAGGAAAAAAAGCGAGATCTTACAGCAGACAGAGGCAAATATAAATGCCTTTATACAGGAAAAAGAACTTACGGAATAAACTGTTCAGGCGGATAAAGGATTAACCCTTTTATCCGCCTGCTTTTTTATTCTCCGGACTTGTGGTATATTATCGGACGAAGCTGAACTCCGCGAAGTGCCGCCGAAACTGCCTGCGGAAGCATTTCAAATTCCGCCACGAGAGAAGCGGGTTTCTTTTCGATATCGTCCTGTAGCATCGGCACGAAGTAGTAGTTTTTACGGTTGAAGAGTTCGCCGATATTCTTTGCTGAGGCAAGAAGTGAATCGTTTGACGCGATAGCAAGTACGACAGGTCTGCCGCCGCGCAGATGCGACTTTACAGCCATAGTTGCCGCAGAATCAGTGATTCCTGCCGCCAGCTTTGCCGCTGTGTTTGAGGTGCACGGAGAAACTACCATGATGTCGGTCAAATTCTTCGGACCGATAGGTTCAGCACCGTCGATTGAGGTTATGACCTCTTTACCGCATATATCGCTGAAACGCTTGACATTGTCCTCGCCGGACCCGAAACGTGTCGATATACCGGCGGCATTTTCCGACATTACCGGCAGAAGTTCCGCTCCCATGGCTATAAGGCGTTCAGCCTGCCGGAAACTCCGTTCAAATGTGCAGTATGAGCCTGTCATAACGTAGCCTATGCGGATACCGCTGAAACTCTCATTCATTGAACTCACCCCTTTCTGCGAGTATGCCTGCGACTGTTTCGGCGACTATCTCTCCTGCACTCACCGGACAACTCTTGCCCGGCAGTCCCAGTGCCCATACAGCTTTTCTGCCAAGGTCTGCGGCGGCTTCAAAGTCGATACCGCCGGGACGCGATGCAAGGTCTATGAAAAGGGTATTACTGCCGCTTTTTGTGAGCATCTCCCTGTCAAAGACGAGTTCGGGCGCAGTATTCAACACAAGGGCATAGTCACTGTTGAAATCTTTCATTCTCACAGGTCTCACGCCGTGAAGCTGTACATTTGCGGCAGCCTTTCTGCTGCGTACAGCTACAGTTATATCAGCGCCGAAGCCTTTGAGAATTTCCGTGAGGGCAGTACCGATACGTCCCATTCCGACTATCAGCACAGGCAGTCCGCTGAGCGTGACAGGAAGTTCCTCAAGTGCGAGACGTATCGCTCCCTCAGCAGTAGGGACAGCGTTGCAAAGCTGAAAATCCTCGCGGTCGGAGTAAGAGATTATCTCATGGTCAGGGAATAATTCAGAAAGGCGCGTGTCCTTCCTGCCTGTGAGGACTACCGCCCCTTTTTGCAGCATTCCTGCCGTTTCCTCTGCGCTGATACTGCCGGAAAAGCATGGTGTATTGACGAGTCCGTCATCATTCAGCGGAGGCACAGGAAGTACAAGACAGCTGTACTTCCTGCCGCTGTCAGCAGTCGGAATAACGTCAGGGACAAGTTCATCATCGAATCCGGTCACTGCGACCGCGAATCTATCGGCAAGCCGCTCTGCACAGAACAACTGCCGCATATCGCCGCCGGCGATAAGTATATCTGTTTTATTATTCATACTGTTCTCCATTCTGTAAAAATAATGAGTTATATGCTCGCTACATTATATGAAAACATCGTCGGTTTGGTGTGCGGCTGAACATTGAATGGTACATATTCCCTGCCGACCATTGCATTTTTCATATATATGTGGTATAATATAAAAAAGCAAAGTGCTGAGAGGTATTATATATGGACTTTATCGGAGAAAAATGCGTTTGCTGTGGTGAGATTTTCAAGGAGGGCGACGATATCGTTGTTTGTCCGCAGTGTGGCTCACCTCATCACAGAGCCTGCTATAAGGCTGAAAACAGGTGCGCAAACGAATCATGGCACGCAGAGAAAAGGTCGTGGGAAAAGACTGCGGCAAAGTCTGCTGAGGCTGATTTACAAGAAGAATATGCAGGCAAAGAGTGTCCGCTCTGTCACTGCATGAATGCCGGAGACGCTGAGGTCTGCGAAAACTGCGGAGTGTCCCTTGACGGTGTTGAAAGCATGAAAAAAGCTTCTCCCGAAAAGGACGTGCCGCCTTTCGGAGTACCGCGTCCGTACCTCGGATTCGACCCGAATGAGGACATGGGCGGTGCAACTCTCAAAGACGTTTCCGATTTTGTACGTACCAATACGATTTATTATATTCCGATTTTCAAGCGTATGAAGGACACCGGAAGAAGTATTTCGTTCAACCTCATCAGCTTTATTTTCCCGCCGCTCTATTTTGCTAACCGGAGAATGTGGTTCTGGGCGATATTTTCGGTGATAATAAGTGCACTTCTCTCACTTCCGTTTGCGATAAGTTACCTCGCGGCAGACGGCCTCGAAAATGGCTATAATCTCTTTTCCGCGGAAATAACTGAGTATATCTATGCGAACAGGGTGATGCTCTCGAATATTGTTGACGTCTGCAATTTCTCCGATATGCTGATACGCATACTGTTCTGTCTGTTCAGCAATAAGCTGTATTACCGCTTTGCACTGAAATCCGTGAAGAAGATACGTGCACGGAGCGGCAATGAAAAGAACAGCGCCGAAATCGCATTTGCAGGCGGCGTAAAGCCGCTGAATTCACTGCTTATAATGATAATATCAGTAGCACTGTCGTTTGTATCAGTGTATTTGACTATACAGATACTCGGAATGATAACATTATGAAAAAAGCCAAAGGAATTATCCTTTGGCTTTTTTGCCGTAACGGCAATGTTACATACGCTGTATAACGTCCCATAATTCCTTGGCGGTTTCAAGGTTTATACCTGCGACTGAGGCAAGTTCTTCGGGAGTTGCCCTGAGCAGATTTGTCTTGGTCTTGTACTTTATCATTATCTTAGCCGCTTTTTTCTCGCCTACACCTTTGACTGTAAGAAGTTCAGAGCTGTAGGTCTTTTTCTTATGTTTCTGATGCATGAAGCTGACTGAGTAGCGGTGAACTTCGTCCTGTATGCAGGTTACGAGGTCGAATACGGCGCGGAGATTGTTTATTTGTATTTCACGACCGCCTGTAGCTATTGCGCGGGTACGGTGCTTGTCGTCCTTGACCATGCCGAAAAGGGGAATATCGAGACCGAGTTCTTTCAGCAGGGGAGCTACCGCGTGTACGTGACCTGTGCCGCCGTCGAGGAGTATCAGGTCGGGAGTGCGGTTGAAATACTCGTCGCCGTCCTGATTCACGATGTGAGTGAGTCTGCGGCGCAGTACCTCACGCATACTGCCGTAGTCATTCTGAAGCTCCTGCTCTTTTATGTTGAATCGTTTGTATGCCTTTTTCAGGGGTCTGCCGTTCTCGAATACTACCATTCCCGCAACCATCGACTCCGACGAAAGATTTGAGATATCATATGCTTCGATGTACTTCGGCGGACGCGCAAGTCCGAGACTTTTTCCGAGCTGTTCAAGTGCGATCACCTCTTTTCCGGTGCGGTCACTCCGCAAAGCCGCGTATTCCGCAGAATTGCTTTTGGCAAGACGCATAAGTTCCGGCAGACGTCCTCTCTGCGGCTGATGAAGCTTAACATTTCTGCCTGCCTGCTGAGAGAGCATACGCTCGATTAGTTCGTAGTCGTGGGGAAGATGGTCAACGGTCACGGTGCGCGGTATATCTGTCCTGCCGTGGTAATACTGCGCGAGGAAAAGACTGAGGATATCCTCGCCGCTGTCGCTCTTGCTGAACTCAAAAACTGCCTTGTCATAGAGTCTGTCCTCGCGGTACATGAGTACAGAGATTATAATTCCGTCGTAGGCTTCGGCTATACCGATAACGTCGGTTGAATCGACTCCGTGGTTGATAATCTTCTGCTTCTCGGAAGCCTTTTTGACTGCGTTTATCCTGTCGCGGAGCATTGCCGCCTTCTCGAATTCGAGATTTTCAGCGGCTTCTGTCATCTCTTTTTCCATGCGCTCTACCGACTGTGCACTTCCTGAGCGTATGAATTCTACAGCCTGCCGGACGGTGTCGTTGTAGGTCTCTTTGTCGATTTTTCCGCGGCACACTCCCATGCAAAGCTTGATGTGATAATTCAGACACGGACGCTCTTTACGGAAATCCTGCGGAAAACGTCTGCGGCACGTAGGAAGCATAAACACGCGGTTTGCTTCGTCTACGGCTTCTTTTGTGATGAATCCGCTCATGTACGGACCGAGATAAGTTCCGCCTGCCTGAGTATTTTTCTCGTTTGTTATACGAGGGTAGTCCTCATCGGAAATGCGGATATAGTGGTAACCCTTGTCGTCCTTGAGCAGGATATTGTACTTCGGCTTGTGCTGTTTTATAAGACTGCACTCAAGAAGCAGAGCCTCGTATTCACTGTCAACGACGATATAGTCATAGTCGAAAACATTCGATACCATTGCCGCAACTTTCGGGGTATGGTCGGGGTTTTCGCGGAAATAGCTCGTCACGCGGTTTTTAAGGTTCTTAGCCTTGCCGATATATATAATAGCATTTTCCTTGTTTTTCATGAGGTAAACTCCGGGAGACGTGGTCAGCTTCGAGGTTTTTTCACGAAGATAGGGGAGTCTTGGATTCATGGCAGTTTCCTTTCAGCTACGGCTAAAACAGTGGATATGCCGTAACGTTTGAATGTTTCTATGCAGGCGCGGTCGATTACTTCTCCGCTCGCGGCAATGGGTACAGCCGGCGGACAAGGTACCTTCACGGACGCGCATACGCGCCCCTCGGCTTCTTCGACCGGTATCTCTTCACACGGAGCAAATGCCGCCTGACGTATACTCATCGCCTTTTCTGGAAGCGGAAGTGAGAAATATTCACGGACCGGCGCTGACGTTTTTGCATCGCAGAGAGCATTTTCAAGCGCGGTATGAAGCTGTGCGTAGTCGTGAGAAGTGTTCATCGGCGACATAAGCAGTATTACGAGCGAGCTGTCCGCGTATTCGCACTCGGCACCATAACGTCGAAGCATTTCAGCGAGACTGTTGCCGTCGAGACCGCTTTCTGCCGCCTTTATCGTGATGTGGAAAGGGTCACCTTCTGTGAATATCAGCCTGTCTGCAAAAGACTTGCGGAAGTCCTTTATATATCTGAGATTTTCCGATATATCGTCACGTATCTGCTCTGAGACGTACTTACAGCAGAGGTCGAGCGATGCCATTATCAGGTACGACGGACTTGTTGAAGCAAACATACTCATGCATTGCCGCAGTATCTTCGCGTATCTCTCCGACGATGTGTGGAGCATTGCCGCACCGGTCAGTGCCGGCAGCATTTTATGTGCCGAATCACAGCAGATATCTGCACCGAGTGCGATGGGGTGGTGACTTTTCGGGAGGAAATGAAGATGTGCACCGTGGGCGTTGTCTACAAGCAGGGGAGCTTTGTATTTGCGGCATATCGCGGAAATCCCGGTGATATCAGCCATTCTGCCTGTGTAGTCGGGCGAGGTGATGTATAAACAGGCATTTTCGGTTGACCTGAGCTGGTCCTCGACATCGCTGACAGAGATGTTTCCGGAGAGTATACCGTCCGTGTAATCGGGCATTATCCACTCAACATCAAGGTCGAGAAGTGCCGCCGCATTGAGAAAGGCACGATGTACATTCCTCACGGCAATGACCTTTCTGCCCTCATACTTCATAGCCGCGAGCATTGCCTGTATGCACAGCGTAGAGCCTGCGGCGGAGTAAAACGTATCGGCAGTGCCGTAAAGCCGCGACATATTGCACTCGCTCTCACGGATAATGCCGTCGGCTTCAAAGAGACTGTCTGCACCGGCAATTTCAGTTATATCAAGCGCCGCGGCAGGAGCGCTCCCGCGCCCTTTGTGTCCGGGCATATGACATCGCAGGGTGTCAGAAGCGGCGTATTTTTCGAGAAAATCATATATTGGTGTATTCATTTTTGTTACCTCATAATCAGCAAAATATTTTATATATAGTATTGCAGTATACGTAACATTCTCAGCCGTGCTCGTGCCATTGCGGCGGATACTGCCTGCGGACTCACTCCGAGCCGATGTGAGATTTCTGTAGTATTTTCATTCTTAAAATAGTATAGCATAATAATCTCCTTTTGTCTCGGAGTAAGCTCATTTTTTATAACATTTAACAGGATTCTTTTCAGATTTATTCTTGATGTACCGGTTTCGTCGTCGCTTTCATGAAGTATCCTGCGGATATTCTTGTCGGCTTCACCGGTAAATGTATCAGAGTAGCTCTCACGAATCGGCACTCTTTTCCCGCCTCCTCATATATGCAGTCAGACCGGAGATTATCTCCTGCATCTGCTCATGTTCACAGTATAGGAGCTTTATACGCCTGTCAAGGTCAAGCTCCTCAATTCTGAATGTGTCGCCGAGCTTTTTCAGTGAGTTGCGCAGCTCGGTTAGTTCGTTTATGCGATTTTTCACGCGGATACAACTGTCGATGTACCCTTTTATCATCCGGTCCATTTATAAACCTCCATTTCTTCAGGGAGAATATTTTTCCGCATCGCGGCAGCTTCGAGAACGTTTGTTCTATTCCTTGTAAATCTTATTATAGAACATTTGTTTCAAAATGTCAAGACCGTTCAGAAAAATTTTATTTATTTACTAACATATTATCTGCTATGCACAATAATCTTTTGTTGAATACAACAAGTTGCGATTATCAGTATGAAATTCACAAAAAAGCCATTGACAAAGCCGCTGATTAATGATAATATATACTTACAGGAAAACATGAATAACTTTTAACCAAACGTTAACAAGTTAAAACAAATGGAGGTAATTATCATGAAGCATTTAAAAAAGACTGCTGCAGGCGTTATCGCTTTAGGCATGGCTGCAGTCTGCGTTGCTCAGACTGACGGCTTCAGCGGTGTAAATAAGGCGTACGCCGCAACTAAGGACATTTCTTCTACTATGGAATGGGACACTCTCAGAATGGGCGGAGCGGGTTTCGTTTCAGGTATCGTAAGAGGAAAAAGTGAAATGTATCTCCGTACGGACGTAGGCGGTGCGTACAGATATGACTATGAGCAGAAAAGATGGGTCCAGCTTTTCGGATTTATCAATGAGGACGACAGAGGTCTCCTCAGCTGTAAGGGTATCGCTATCGACCCTACAGACGATTTGACAGCTTACTTCCTCTGCGGCTGTGCATACTTCTCCGATGCTAAAACTGTTATTTTCAAGACTACTGACGGCGGTAAGACATTTACTTCCGTAGATGTAACAGAGCATATACAGGTTCACGGAAACGGCGACGGACGTGAGTGTATCGAGCCTATCGCTGTTGACCCCGATAATCCGGATACTATTTATGCCGGCGGCGATGTAACAGCAGGCAAGTCTGCACTTATCAAGTCTACAGACGGCGGTAAGTCGTGGAAGCCGGTTGAGGGTTATGACGCTCTCGGTCTTTTCTCAGGTGAACTCAAATACCCCATGTGGACAGACCATATGGTAAGAGGTACTGAACCTACTAAAGAGTACAACCAGCAGAACGGTATCGGCTGTGTATATATTGAAGGCGGCAAGGTTTATGTCGGAACTTCTGTCAAGGGCGAGCCTAATGTACACGTTGCAAGCGTTAAGGACGACGAGTTTGAAGCTGTCAAGGCTCTTCCGCATGAAAACTATCCGCTTTCGATAACAAGTGACCACAACGGCAACCTCTTCTTTACATATATCGGAGGTCTTGCATTTGCAGGTGCTTCCGGCGGTGCATACAAGTACAATATCGCATCAGGAAAGGTTGAAGAGCTTTCTGTTTCAAAAAACTCTATCGGTATGATCGAGGCTGACCCCAAAGACCCGAATAAGCTTTTTGCTCGTACCTGCGGTGTGTTCTCAGACCAGTGGTTCGGCGAAGAATGGCTTCAGGACGACCCGCAGACTCCCGAGAATGAAAGCACTATCGCGTGGGGCGACCACTTCTTCCGTTCGTCTGACGGCGGTAAGACATGGGAGGATATAACTCCGGGTGCAGGTCCGACAGACTACTCCACAGGCAAGGGTGTCAAGAATTTCGTTTCACTTCCTATGGACCTGAACGGCTATGACTGGATATACGGTAAGGCTTGCCACTGGGGAAGCAGTATCATTATCGACCCGAGAGACCCCGAGGGCGACCGTATCCTCCTCACATCAGGTAACGGTGTTTTCGCCTGTGATAATGCGTGGGACGAAAAGGGAGTACAGTTCTATTTCCAGCCTGACGGTGTTGAAGAGTGCGTAAGTCTCGATTTCTACAGCACTGCTGATGGTCTCGACCTTTCAGCTATCGGCGACTACGACGGATTCGTTCACGAAACTGTTAACGGTATACCTAAGCAGTATAAGCCGAATATGGGCTCTACATCTGCTATCACAGTCTGCCCGCAGAATACTGATGTTTGGGCAAGAACTGCAAATGGCGACGGCAATAATACCGGAAAAGGCTTCTATACCCTCGACCGCGGCAAGACATGGACTGCTTTCGATCCTGCCTGCACTGGCGGTAAGCTCTCAATAACTGAGCTTTCAAAGGGCAAGTACAGAATAATCAATTCAAGTCCTAAGGGCGACGTTTCCTATACCGACGATTACGGCAAAACTTGGAAGAAATGCACTGGTATACAGGCTTCAAAGGGTGCTTATACTCTCGTTGACCCCGAAGACCCGAGTATTGTTTACGCTACAGGTGCACAGTACAACGAGTACTGGTCATCTGATATGAGCAAGAAAGAACCTACTTACGATGAGGCTCACTACTCATATTTCGTCAGCGAAGACTACGGCGCTACATTCAAGGAAACTCGTATCTGCCCCTATAACTGGGAGCTTACATGGAAATTCGAGCATACCGGCGACCTCGCTTATGTCGGAAACGGCACTGTTGCTCTTGCAGGTGCAAATCACGGTATATACCTCATCTCCGACAAGGGTGCTAAGGTTGAACACCTCGAAAATGTAAAATACGCTAAGTGTATCGGCTACGGTGCATCTGAGAAGAAGGGTGACGTGAATACACTTTATATGTTCGGTAAACCCGAGGAAACTGACCCCGAAGGTGTTTATCGTTCACAGGATGCCGGCAAGACATGGGTGTGCATCAATACTGACCACCTCTACGGCGGTACAGGTAACGGTAACTACCTCGTAGGTGATATGGATGAATTCGGAAAAGTTTATATGTCAACAGTAGGATGCGGTATCGTTTACGGACAGATAGCAGGCAGCACTCCTAAGGAAACAACTACCAAGGCAACTACCACTTCTGCTCCCAAGACAACAACTACTACCGTTTCTGCAACTTCAAACCCGAAGGTAACTCTCATCGGTGACGCTAACCTCGACAAAGGCGTAACTGTTGCAGACGCTGTAACTATCCTTCAGTATATCGGCAACAAGGATAAGTACGCTCTTAACGACGAAGCTAAGGCAAATGCTGACTGCTTTAACCCGGGCGATGGTATCACCGGTAAGGACGCACTCGCTATTCAGAAGCTCGATGCAAAAATAATCAAGAGTCTTCCTGAAATAATCAAGTAAAAAATAGGCTGCTGATTCAATCAGCAGCCTATTTTTATTGCATAATAATATCTTCAAATTTACCGCGTATCGCTTTGACGAGTTTATTCGGGGAAAGACGAATCTGCGTGCCTATGCGTCCGCCGCTGATATAGAATAGTTCCATACTTTCAGCGGTGTTGTGGATAACGGTCATGAACTGTTTTTTCATGCCGATAGGGGTACAGCCTCCGCGGACATAGCCGGTAACTTTTGTGATATCCTTTACGTGCAGCAGCTCGACCGACTTCTCGCCGACGCTTTTTGCGGCTTTTTTGAGGTCAAGCTCGAGTGCTACCGGCAGCAGAAAGCAGTAATAGTCGCCGGACTTTCCGTGTGCGATAAGCGTTTTGAAGGTCTCATCTAGCGGCTGACCGAGCTTTTCCGCGGTATGGATACCGTCTATGAATTCATCACACTCATAGGTTTGTACGGTATAGTCTATCTTGTTTTTTTCAAGGAAACGCATTGCGTTTGTTTTTGCTTCTTTAGCCATATAGCTCCTTTCTGAGGACTTTGCCCTCAGACTCCGGGCAGAAACTCTGTCTCTGCACTCTGGTCAAAGCTCTGCCCTTGACTCGGCAAGGGACATTGTCCCCTGCAACTCAACTCACGTTGCCGCTCGTAAACTCGCTCACTCTGTACGTAAGGCAAAGTTTGCTTTCGCTCAGCCATAGCAACTGTAGCGCCTGACAATTATTCGCTTCTTTTCCGCGAATACACACACCCGCAGTAATTCTGACGATACAAATTATACTGCCGGGAAAGTTCTATCGAATGTTTGTAGCCGTCATGTTTCTTGAAGTCTGAAAACAGGTACGGAACTCCGCACTTTTCCGATATCTCAGCTCCGCATTCGTTGATGAAAGCGCAGTCCTTATGCGGACTTATCGTCAGTGTAGTCGTGAAGTAGCCGCAGCCGTATTCGGCTGCTTTTTCGCCTGTTTTTTCAAGACGGTATGCGATACACTTCCGGCAGCGTTCTCCTCTTTCGGGGAGATCTTCGAGTCCCTTTGCGAGTTCGTAAAACTGCTCAGGAGCGTAGTCTTCGTCGATTATTCTTACGTCAAGACCAAGCTCGGATATGAGACGTTTCAATTCGCTCTTGCGGAATTCGTACTCAGCTTCGGGAGCTATATTCGGGTTGCAGAAGTAAACCGTTATATCAAAATGCTCATATAGGTACAGCAGAGTGTGACTGCTGCAAGGGGCACAGCACGCATGGAGCATAAGCTTAGGCTTTTCGCCGTTTTTGGCGAGTTCTGCGAGCTTGTCATCGAGCATTTTGCCGTAATTGACCTTCTGCATTATTTGTCCTCAAGATTTTTGAGAGCTTTGAGTTCCTCCTTGCTGAGCCTTACCTCAGCGTCCTTGAGAAGCTTTACATCGCCTCTTTCAAGCACTACCGGAACTTCCGATTTCTCTGTCTTTACGCGGAGCTTTCCTGTTATGAGGTTAGCGTCCTCGACTCTGCCCTTGTCTCCGTCAGGAGTTACAACGATAGCGCCTACCTTAGGAGTTATTTTCAGCAGCGACTCGTATGCAGCCTGTTCATTTTTCAGGCAGCACATAAGTCTGCCGCAGGTGCCTGATATTTTGGTAGGATTGAGGGAAAGTCCCTGTTCCTTAGCCATTTTTATTGATACCGGGTTGAAGTCGCCCATATGAGCCTTACAGCAGAATTCTCTGCCGCAGATACCGAGTCCGCCGAGTATTTTTGCCTCGTCGCGAACACCTATCTGACGCAGTTCGATACGTGTGCGGAAGACAGCTGCGAGGTCTTTGACGAGTTCGCGGAAGTCAACACGGTTTTCAGCCGTGAAATAGAACAGCAGCTTGTTGTTATCGAATGTACACTCGACGTCGACGAGGTTCATTTTCAGCTTGCGGAAGGCGATTTTCTCCTCGCATATTTTGAAGGCATCTTTTTCCTTCTGCTTGTTTTTCTCGACAGTTTTCATGTCGTTAGCGTCAGCGAGTCTGATGATAGGTTTGAGAGGTGAGGAGATGCTGTTATCGTCTATCTGACGGTTAGCGATAACGACTTCGCCGCATTCAACACCTCTGACAGTTTCGACGATAGCATGGTCGCCGACATTTGCCTTTATATCTCCGGGGGAGAAGTAGTATATTTTTCCTACGCTTTTGAAGCGTATTCCGACAATTTCTTTCATAAAAGCTCCTTGTATCCTTTACCGGACTATTTCAGTTATCTCCGCGCACAGAGCCGAAAGCACGAGCGGCGGATTGACATTTGCTTCCATAGCTCCCCACGCCGCTTCGATACGTTCGTGGAGACGTGCCGCCTGATAAGCTGTCATCATGCCTGAGAGTCTGACTGCACCTTCACGGTAGCAGCCTATCAGGGCAGCATTCTTATCGCGTGTGAGGACGGCTGAATCGCGTGCAAGCCTGTCAAGCATTGTCAGAGCTGCGCGGATATCGTCACGGCTGCTTCCGAGGGAAAACAGCGTCTTGTTCAGACCGTACTCGTCCTTATTTATTATACTATCAGCGAGACTTTTTGTCAAATCGACCTGTTGCCTTACGTTATCATCTGAGATGTAGTCGCAGCACCTGCCGATATTGCCGTGGAAGCAGTTTATAGCCGCTGATATGTCTTTATCGGAACAGCCGTTGTCGCGGAGTGCCTGAACGGCTTCGTCCTCGGTACAAGGTGAAACTCCGAAGCATACACATCGGGAGATTATAGTCGGCAGAAACTCATACTTTGCCTCAGCTGTAAAGATGAAATAGGCATAGTCAGGCGGTTCTTCAATAAGTTTGAGGAGCGTATTCTGTGTCTGAACGCTCATTTTCCGGCAGTCGCGGAAGATGTATACCTTTCTGCCTGTGTGGTTATTAGGCTTGATGTATGCGTCGCTGATGACTGAACGCGCAATGCCGACAGTGTAGCCGTTGAGTTTTCCTTCGGTCTGAACGTATATAACGTCGGGGTGCGACTTTGAACTTACGTTTCTGCACGCGGGACAGTTTCCGCATGGGGCACCGTCTATGGGGTTCTCGCACATAAGCTGAGAGGCATAGTAGTCAGCCATAAGCTTTTTTCCGGTACCCTTTTCACCGTAAAATATCAGGGAATGGGCGGTACGTCCGCTTTTTATCATACTGGCAAGAGTAGTCAGCAGTTGCTGGTTTCCGTATATATTTTTCATTTTATCTCCTCTGTAGCGGACTATTGCTTATCGTAGTATTTTCTGCCGCCGCTGGGTCTGAAATATGTACGTATATAGCCGTCAGTCGAGAGAATTACAAACTCATTCGTCGATTCGATATAGTACACTCCGTCGCCGTCTTCTTTTTCAGTCTTATGGAGTGCGGCACTGTTGTTGATTACGTCGCTTGCACCTTTTTCGTACTCCTTGGCACTCTTATAGCCGAAATCTTCCTTGAACTCATCGCCGTGCTTCTGAAAATGCTGTTCAAGCTGTTTCTTGGTGCGGAAATGGTACTCTACATTTGTATTGTCACTGTAGTCATCGAAAGCGGCGGTTGTCGCAGTAGCAGCTGAAACAGCCTTAGAAGTGGTGACTTTGGACTTCTTTGAGGATGCGGCAGTAGTTTTAACAGTCGATGTTGTCTTCGGGATAGACCTCTCTGCACTGACGTATTCGCCGTTGGTAATGTAGAAATTACCCTCAATATTGCCGTATGACGGTTCGATAGCAATGGTGCCGCCCACAAGGTACTGATAGCCATTTTCAGTGCTGTCGGTATACGTATTACCGTTGAGGTCTATAGTCAGCTTGTCGTTCGGTGCCGTAAGTTTTATCTTGTCCAAACCGTTGTTTGCTGACATCTGTTCAGGCGGCGGGCAAATATAGGTCAGCTTCTTGTCGGAGGATATTTCGGCACTCGAACAGAAACCATTATTGCGTGACGTACTTACTGTTATATCGCCGCCCGCTTTAAGTGTGTTTTCAGAAGAATCGCTGAACGAAAGGTTCTCTCCGGTTATACTTTCGTGTGTGACAAGATGAATCTGTCCGCTCAGATTTTCGACACCTATATCGCATTCTTCAGTGTTTATATCGAAGCTGTCAAAGTAGTCCGGCAGAGTTATCGTTGCGATGGAAGTTGTATTCTTGAAGTCTATACCTTTGTGTCCGGCGATGTAATCAGTTGATTTATCCATAACTGAAACAAAGAGTACATCGGTGTCCTCTATACTGTACGAGACGTCTATATTATCGCGCTGTTCTTCGAGTTCAGCACGGCTGAGTCCGTCAAAGCTGAAATCGAAAGATATTTCCGGTTCGTCGATGTCAGCGGTACTGATAATACACTGCCCCGGAATAAGGCTGATAAGTCTTATCTTTTTACAGTTATCTTCGTCGAAGCGGAAATCGCCGTTTTCAAAATCAAGGGTAATATTCTTGTCCAAATGAAGCTTTATATCGCTGAAATCTTCAAAACTGTCACTGCACGAAACGAGTGAAGCAGTAAACATAGCCGAGAAAGCGAATGCGGCAAGTCTGTATTTGAATCCGTTCATGTCCGACCTCCTTTTATGATGTATACTCATTATACAATAAATTTGCAAAATAATCAACATATAATACCTGATTGTAATATAATGACCCTCTTCGTAACTATTATTAATTGTGGATTTGTGCAATATGGTGTAAAATTGGGAGTGTGTTTTGTTGAAAATAACCTATCTTTGAAAAATAATATAGACAAGCTGTGAAAAATCGGCTATAATAGTATTTGATTATGGATTCGGCTGTCTATGCCGGAAAGTTCTGTTATCAGTGAGGAATAATTCTGATATGAGAGTAATTACAGGAATTGCAAGAGGTCACAGGCTCATTGCTCCCGAGGGGCTGGAAACAAGACCGACAAGCGACAAAGTCAAGGAGGGAGTCTTCTCTTCTATACAGTTTGAACTCGAAGGTGCTGATGTTCTTGACCTTTTCGCCGGAAGCGGTCAGATGGGTATTGAGGCACTCAGCCGCGGTGCGGCTCATGCGGTATTCGTTGACAGTTCCGCGAAGTCGATAAAATGTGTCAATGAGAACCTCAGAAGTACTAAGCTTGACAAGTCGGCAGAGGTCATCACACGCGACAGCTATGACTATATCCGCCTGACTTCACAGCAATTTGATATTATTATACTCGACCCCCCTTACCGTCACGGTCATATCCCTAAGCTTCTGCCGCTTGCCGCTGCAAAGCTCAGAGACGGCGGCTTCATCATCTGTGAATACGAGAAGGAAGCCGAACAGCCTGATGTTCCGGAGGGTATGACGCTGAAAAAAGTATACAGCTACGGTAAAATATGCGTCGCTGTTTTCGTTAAGCCTTCGGGCGGGGAGGACGAGGAATGAGAAGGATCGCAGTTTGTCCCGGCAGCTTCGACCCGGTCACGCTCGGACACCTTGACATTATTACCCGAGCTTCAAAGCTCTTCGATAAGGTTATAGTCCTTATCTCACGAAATGCCGGAAAAGCTCAGCCGAGCTTCACCGCAACAGAGCGTATGATCATGATAGAAACTGTTACGCAGGACCTCGATAACGTTGTTATCGATATACTCGACGGTCTCCTTGCTGACTATGTCCGCAATGTAGGAGCTGTCGCTATAGTGAAGGGCCTGCGCGCAGTCAGCGACTTTGAATACGAGTTTCAGATGGCTCTCGCTAATAAGAAACTCTATGCCGGCGCTGAGACAGTTTTCCTTACGACCGCCGCTGAGAATATGTATCTCAGTTCGAGCGTTGTAAAGCAGATCGCTTACTTCGGCGGCGATATAAGCCATTTTGTCCCCGAAGATATACTTGATGATATACAAAGAAGACTTATTAAAGAGAGGTAATTGTTATGAGTATTGATGAGATCCTTGAGGAAATGGACGAACTGCTTGACAAGTCCGCTTCCGTACCATTCGTTTCACACAAGAAGATCGTTGACGGCGAACGTATGCGTGAGCTTATAAATGATGTCCGCCTTAATATGCCTCATGAACTAAAAGAGGCTAAGAAAATCGAGTTTGATTGTCAGCGTATACTCAACGAGGCTAAACTCAATGCTGAGGGTATTATCCGCAAGGCTGAGGAAAGAGCTGCTCAGATAGTTTCTAAGGAGGCTATCGTTACCGAGGCTAAGAAGAAGGCTGTTGACCTCATTCAGAAGGCTCAGGCTGCTGCTGCAAATATGCAGAAAACTGCTGCACTTTCAGTTGCACAGATGCTCAACGATGCAGAGGCTACACATAACAAGTCTCTCATGGATATCAAGCGTACTAAGGAAAAGCTTCAGCACGCACTCAAGTCTTCACCGGCTATCGGTCAGAATGCACAGGCTGTAAAGCAGGCAATATTACAGGAAAAATAATAAAAACGGAGCAGGTGAGGTTCACCTTGCTCCGTTTTTTTCGCGGACAGCTTAATGCTGTCCGCATTTTTTATTTTATTTCAAGTCGCTTTGCAACAGGTTCAGCGGGTTTCTTTTTAGGAAGCTCGATAGTCAGGATACCGTTTTTGTACTCAGCTGAAATAGCTTCTGCTTCAACGTCTGAGATGTCGAAACTTCTCTTGTATGAGCCGAATCTGCGCTCACGGCGGATATACTTCGTCTCGTCATTTTTTTCTTCGGACTCAGCTTTTCGCTCGGCTGAAATAACAAGATATTCACCGTTGAGGTCTATATTGATGTCCTCTTTTTCAAATCCGGGGAGTTCTGATTCCATTATATATTTATCACCGGCATCTTTTATATCAGTCCGGCAGGCATTGACTGGCATAGTGTCGCCCAACAAATCTTTGTCGAGGTCATTCCACATATTGAAAAGGTTAAAAGCGTTTCTTCCAAAGGGTGTCATTCCGTACATCATAATTCATACCTCCTGAAAATATATCTCTCAAATCCGGAAGAATATCCGGTTTTATTATTTGCTTTATCGTCTGTAATATACTCTTTCCATTGGTATCATTCCTTTCGTTTCATTGTCTGTATGATACCGCCGGAATATGAAAGGTTTATTATGGGAATGTGATAGAATTCTGAAACTTAGCACTCACACCAATGAAGTGCTAACACTTACTGACAGCGAGTGCTAAACGGTGAAAATTCGGAGAAAATGTTGAAACTTCAAAAACTGTATAATCTGCATAAGTATATACCACAAGGATAGCTGTACCTTCTAAAATTAAGTAATTGAATTTTTTGTACTTATTTGATATAATATATGTATGCCGCTATATATGATGCGGATACAGTATTTCCGGGTATTTTTCCCGAAAAATCTAAATGGAGGTTTATATGAGCAGCAGATTTAAAAGAAGTCTTTCCGGCTTGATGGCTGTTGTCACCGCTGCCTCGATGAGTCAGCTCGCACCGCTCTATACTGCGGCGGAAGAGCTTGCACAGTCACTCAAGGTCGAGTTCACAAGCGGCGATGTAAACGGCGACGGAAAAACTAATCAGTCAGATGTTGAAGCGTTATACGCTTTCCTCGGCAAGTCCGCAGGAAAAGCTGCCGCTGACAGTAAGTTTGACGTTTACAAGGACGGAAATGTCGATGTACGCGACCTTCTCGCCCTGCGTAAGCTTGCAGACGGTGAGAAACCGGCAGCTCCAGAAAATGAAGCTTCCGGCGATACCGTTAAAATTGAGGTAGGAAGTGCGGAATGTGTTCCCGGCGAACAGGTATCGGTCGATGTGAATATCGTTGACTGGGACCAGGACCTCGGTGCGGCTGAGTTTTATCTCGACTTCGACAGCAGTCTTTCACTGGTAAGTGTTAAGACTACCGGTGATTATAAGTATGTCACTGATGGAAATGTTGTCAAGTTATACGGCCTCTCAGGACTTGAGGACGTTTACCGCGGAACTGTAGCTACTCTTACGTTTGACGTTCCGGATACCGCTTACGGCGATTACGATGTCAAGGTAAAGAGCTGTGCAGTTTATAACGACGGTTTCCAGTCGCTGAAACCCTCAACAAAGGTAGGTCTCATCGCGGCTGATGTTACCGAGCGACCGCTCTATCTCACTCCTTCATATGTGAACAGCAAGTCGCTGCGAATGACATGGAGTATGCCTTATTGCAGCGGTGAACTTGAAGGTTACATAGTTTATCGCGACGGCAAGGAGATAGTCCGTACAAAGGACACTTCCTACTACGATACTTCGCTTGAAACCGGTAAGAAGTACGTTTACGAGGTTCAGGCTTACGGTGCAGACAACTACCTTTCTGCTAAATCAAAGGCAGTTACAGCTGTTCCGCAGGGCCCTGTCATAAATGCTGTCACCTTCCCCGACGGCGCTGATACTATCGGCGGCGATAAGACAGAGGTAAGGGTAGCAATGGAAAAAACTGTCGACGCAAAGGCTTACGAGCTTTCTTACGTTGACCTTCAGGGCGAAAAACAGGTTATTTTCAGCGGCGAAAATGCGGCTCTCTCTGCAACTGATATCCGCTGGAATATCAAGGACGTTCCTACAGGCGAATACACCGTTACTTTCTCGGTTACTGACAAAGACGGCGAAACCGCTGAGAAATCGGTAAAGGTAAATGTCGATACGACTGCGCCTGAGAAGGTTTTCGGCTTTGATGTATTCGAGGGCGAAAAAGAGATGAAGCTCACATGGGGTATTGCTGCTGAAGCTAAGGTAACAGGCTACAATATCTACCGCAGAACTGAAACAGGTGCATATTCTCTCTTCAAGCATATCGACGGCAGAGAAACTCTTGAGTACGTGGATAAGGACCTCGCTGAAGGTGATATCTACTTCTACATGATGTGTGCCGTTGACAAATACGGCAAGGAGGGCATATACTCCGACGAGAAGAGTGCTGCTGCAAAGGGTGACGAGACTTCGCCGGAGGTAACACTTTTCCTTCCTGAAAACGGAAAGGTACTCAGTCACTTTGTCAATCTCTCAATAAAAGCTGACGATAATGTAGGTGTAGCTTCTGTTGCAGCTTTCATTTCAACTGATGACGGCACTACATGGGAAAAGCTCTTTGAGGGCAAGGGGGCTTCTTCAAGCTACAGCTTCGACACCACAAAATACAAGGATACAAAGGTAAAAATCAAGGCTCTTGCTTACGACTATGCAGGCAACGAAAGTAACGGTCTTGTTCACCTTTACGCTGTTGACAACGCAGGTCCTGCAAAGGTTGCGGACGTTCGTGCCGTTGCTGTTACCGACGTTACAGCTTCTATTGCGTGGAACGACGTTCCCGATGACGATTTCAGCTACTTCACAGCTAAGTACTATCCCTCAGACGATAACAAGGCTGTAAGAACTGCTTCAACGTCGTCAACTCTCGGAGTAAACCTTTCAAATCTTACTCCCGATACCGAGTACACTATCGAAGTTGCCGCAGTTGATATCTACAACAACATCGGCGAGTATTCAGAACCTTTCACATTCACGACGGTATCTGATACGAATGCTCCGATAATTTCGTATATCAGCCCCGAACCGGCATACTTCAACAAGTCGATACCGCTTTCGATTTCCGCTCTCGACGACCACAGCACTGCTTCTGTGACTATTCAGGCTTCACAGTCAAATGAAGATGGTGCAAAGTGGACCGACGTTGCTGTTATCAAGAATGAAAACGGCGGAAGCAGTTTCACAGCTTCCTACGCGCTCGACCTTGCTGATTACAAGGACGGCAAGCTCTTTGTCAAGGCATTTGCTGTTGATGCGGCAGGCAATACCGGAGTTGAATCGCCGGTATATGCTTACATCGTAGACAAGACTGCCCCCGCAGCTCCGACAGCTTTCAAGGCTTCGTCCGACGCTAATGCTATTGAGCTAACATGGGAAGCATACGAAGAAAAGACCGAATCCGCCAGATTCTCACTCTACAGAAGCGATAAGGAGGACGGCGAGTATACAAAGATTCTCGACTGTGTTGATTACCTCAACTATTTCGACAGAGACGCTGAACCCGGTAATACCTACTTCTATAAGCTCACTGCTATAGATGCTGCCGGAAACGAAAGTGCAATGTCAAAGGCAGTTTCTGCGGTTCTCAAGGAGGATAAGGAAGCTCCTGAGATAGTAAGTATAGCTCCCGGGGACGGAAGTATCGTAAGCAGCGTTTACAATACAGTTTCCGTACTTGCAAGTGATAATGTAAAGCTTGCTTCAATACTCATGGAGTACCGTCTCACTGACGATGCGGCTTACAAGAAATTCGCTGAGGTAAGCGATATCAACGACTATTGTAAGGTTGCGGAGGGTACTCTCCCGAAGGAAGCTCTTGCAGGTGAAAGTGTACAGGTAAGAGTTTCTGCGGTCGATACGGCAGGTCTCGTTTCCGAGTACAAGGAAGTTAAGTTCACTGTTGATAATTCGGCAACCAATATCAAAACTCTAAAGGCAGAGCAGCTCGCAGACCACATCTCCGTAACATGGACAGGCGAGGAGAATAAGCTCTCACTCGGCTACTATGTATACAAGAAGGCGAATACAGGTTCATGGCAGAAGATAGGCTCTCTTGCTGTTGACGCTGAAAAGAACGGCGGGTATGAGTTCACAGACTACAGCGTTAACGCTCCCGGAACAGTTACATATAAAATAGAAGCTTGCAGCTCGAATGGTATGGTAACTTCTAAGGAGACTTCTCCGCTGAATATCTACACTAACCCCGAGGCTTCGCTCAATGTTGAGAATACTCAGCAGGTAGGCGTTGAGTACGTTTACGATGCTACAGGCTGCCGTGACTACTACGGTATCAGTTCTATCAGCATAAACTTCGGCGACGGCAGCTCCGACAGCGATACATCGGCTGCAACAGCTAAGTTCATTCACAAGTACACTGAAACAGGTGTGTATACAGTTACCCTCACCTGCACAAATGAGCAGGGTCTCACATCTACTATAGAGCAGCAGATAGAGGTAATTGAGCGTACACTCATCGGACAGAGCGAAGTTGTTGTAAGAACTACTGACGGCAAGAATGCTTCCGGTATCAATGTTTACATCGACCTCGGTACACCTCGTCAGAAGAAACTCAGAACCGATTCAAACGGACGTGTTTTCTTCAATACTGCCGCAGGTATACATACTATCGGCGTATTCGGCGACGGCTATCTCCCTGCTGAAAAGGAGTGCACTATCCTCGCAGGAAGCGGAAACAGGTACGATATCACAGTTACTGAAAAGGACATAGTTACAGCTGATTTCAAGGTCGAGCGCATGAAGCTTGACGAAATAAAGGCGGCAGGTATCGACATAACTGCTCCCGAAAATCAGCACATCGTTGAGGTCGAACTCAATCTTACATATAAGGCTCATGAAAAAAACAAGGGTAAAGCTAAATTCTACGTCAACAGCAAGGGCGGCGTATTAGGCGGCGGCTTAGGTCTCTTTGGCTGGGGCGGCAGCTGGGGCGGAAGCGGTACCGGCGACGGAAGTGTCACAAAGCCTGTATACGTTAAGATAAACCCCGAAACAAACAAGGTGGATACTCTCATCACAATGACAGTTCCGATAAATGCAAGCTTCCTCAAGGAATTCTTCCATGCAAGCCTTACTGTTATCAATAACGCTGATGAGCAGTACACTATTTCAGATAATCAGGTTAAACTCAACCTCCCTGACGGACTTACACTTGTAGATTGTCCGGCAAGTGCTCCGGAAGTTGTTGACTTCGGTACACTCGCAGGTCAGGAGGTAAAGGATATCGACTGGATAATCCGCGGCGATAAGAAGGGTACATACAATATTTCCGCTTCTTACTCCGGATTCCTTGACAGATTCAATGAAAAGCTTGAGGCTGAATTCAAGCCTGAAGACCCGATAACTGTTTACGGCGAAGAGGCTGTTTCAGTTGATGTTATAGTTCCCGAGCAGCTTTTCAACAACAGATTCGAGTTTGAAGTAACTCTTACAAATAACTCGCCTGTTGATATCTACTGCCCGAATACTGACGTAGGCGCTATAATTTCAAGTGCATTCGGCAATGAGACTCTGACTTACCCGATAATCTATCAGAGAAGCATTAAAAAGGACGGCAGATATATCCATATCCTTGATGCAGATGAGCCGAATCTTGAAACTCTCAGACCCGGTATGACGTACAGCGTAGTATATGTTGCAGAGAGTGTGTTCTATGGTATTGAAGAACTCGGCAAAGACTCATTCTATGAGAGCAGACTTGATGTAGTAAGCGGTACCATAAAGGTGCTCAACGATTCGAGAATACCGGTTTCTCTGCATATAGTTCCTAATGAGGAATTCATTATCATTGATAAGATAGTTGAACTTGAATATGACCCCGAAACACAGTTCGTCCTCTTCGTAACAGGCGGCAAGCACGAGAAGACTCTTGAAAATGCTCATGTTGTTTACGGCGAACAGGACGCTCTCACAAATGAATTCGGCTATGTCGTTTTTGACCTTCCCGAGGAAGGTGCCCCGCTTGAAAATATGACAATAAAAAGCGGCGGCTATCAGGTAAGAGAGATACTTGGCTATGACGGCTATCTCTCAGGTATCGACACTATTAACCTTAACCCCGACGGCGAAGAGGAAGAAGACGAAGACCCGCCGGCACCCGGTCACGCTACAGTTGCACACAGACTCCCGTCCGGTGAAATTGCGGCTCCCGGCATTGCAGGCGACCCCGAAGACGATGTTTACGAGGGTAAGAACTTCTTTGGCGAAATGGAATTCGGCGATGACTTTGAAGTTACTATCGCTGAAGATATCCCATTCATAGGCGGACACAGCCTCGGAATAAAGAATATCAATCTCCCGATAAAGGGCGGAGTTGATGATGAAGGTTTTGCTTACCTCAAATTCGGCGAATTCCCTGAAGAACCCAGATGGACTAACAAGTCGCAGGAAGATCTGGACAAGGAAGAAAGATTCATTCAGGAAGAATTCAAAGAAGCCTGCGATATTATGAATGAGTACCGCGGCAAGTCGTTCAGTGATGTTGCTGATAAGGTAAAGCAATCTCCTAATCCGTTCAAAGACACTACATATGATGTAAAGTTCAGCATCTATGGAGCGGTTGCGGCTCATTACGACCCGAAAAAAGGACTCAAGCAGTGCATCACAGAAGGCGGAGTTGTTTTCCGCGGAAACATTGAAGTAAAACTTGAAGCAGAAGTAGGCTGGGATACAACTATTCTCGTTGCATCTGTGGTTCCTGTTGCTCTTGAAGTAGGTCTGAGCGGTGAAATCACCGCAAATGCTTCATTCACTATGGAGTGTGTAGGAGCAGGTGAAATAGACTTCACAGGTAAGCTCGTACTTTCAGCTGATGTTAACGGCGAAGTATTTGTCGGCTTGGGCGTTTCAGGCGCAATTGCGGCTGGTGCTTACGGCGGACTTGGCTTAGAGGTTGAGGTAACTCCGATTTCTATGGTTCCTGATGATATGGGACTTAACAAGATAACGTTCAAGTATGACGTCGGTGTAAGAGCGTATGTCGGACCGTTTGAGTACAAGAAGAGCTTCCTGAGTGACGGAGAGATAGAACTCTATCCGGGTGACGATGACGATGATAACTCGGCAGAAGGTGAACAGCTTCACGCTTCTATCTACAATCAGAATCTTTACAAGCTCGCTCCTGTAAAGGCTGACAGCACTTGGACCGGCGGCAAGACTGCTGTTGAAAGTAAAAACGGTTACCTCCCGCTCAGTGTATTTGCTGAAAATGCAAACGATTTCACACAGGCACAGTTCGCAGTAGTTGACGGAAAGCTCGTTCTTGTATACCTCGACAGCGACAGCAAGCGCGATGCTGCAAATGCAATAACACTCAAGTACAGCGTACTCGATGAAAAGAATGGCTGGAGCACTCCTGCTCAGGTCGATGCTGACGCTACAGGCGATTATGCACCTTATCTCTGGTCAGACGGCAAGGAGATGTACCTCGTATATCAGAATTCTGCAAATGGTCTCACAGAGAAGTCGGCAGTAACAGACTGGACAGCTGCTCAGAATATCGCAGTTTCAAAGTTCGATACTGAAAAGCTTGCATTCTCAGAGCCTTCACTCATCACAGACGACAGCGTATACGACAGAGCTCCTGCTATCGCAGCAGCCGGCGGCAGCGTATATGCGGTATGGGTGGCAAATACCGATAATAACTTCTACGGCGCAAACAATACAAATACTATCATGTACTCAGAGCTTGGCGAGAGCGGCTGGACTGCTCCTGCTGTATTAGCTTCGGGACTCGGCTCAGTAATTCAGCTCACAGCTGAAGAACACAACGGCGAACTCTACACAGTTTATATCACAGATTGTGATAATAACCTCGCAACAGATAACGACAGAGACCTTCGTGTTCATAAACTTGGTGACAAACAGGGTCACTTTATCGCATCAGGCAAGGTTTCGTCGGCAGTATTTGCAAAGGCTGCAGGCGATGAGAACAGCTGTCTCTACTGGCAGCAGGACGGAAATATCAGACGCAGTGAAAACTTCACAACTTCAACTGTTCTCTTTGATGAGGATGAACAGGCAGTTGCAAGCGGATTCTCTATCGCAGGCAACCGCATACTCTGGACAAAGGCTGACGGCAATAATGCTTCAAATCTCTACGAGTCGGTTTACAACAGCGAAACAGGCAAGTGGGGCAGAGCAGTCAAACTCACGGAGCAGGATAACTACATCGAAGGTGTCAATGCAGTTGAATTCGGCGGTGACGTACTTGCAGTAATGAACCGCAAGAGCGTTTCTGTAACAGCTGATACAGTTGACAGCACTAACAGCGTAGTTTACACTACTATCAAAGATATTGAGGACGTTGCACTTACAGACATCTACTTCAATCAGAATAATTACAAGTCCGGTGAGGAAGTTCCTGTGAAGCTTTCGATTCTCAACAAGGGCGATAAGCCGGTAGAATCTGTACACGTAAATGTTACTGATAAGGCAGGCAAAAAGGTGTTTGACAAGGTAGTTGAAGCTTCTATCGCTGAAAATGAGACAGCTTCTATCTACACCGACTTAGTCCTTGACCCGACAGAATATAATATCACTGTCAATACTGCAAATGATACAGATACCTACACCGATGACAATACACGTACTCTGAGTGCAGAGTTCAGCGTTATGGAGGTGTCCGCAAAGAAGAAGGATAACAACACCGTTACAGTTACTGTTGCAAACAACGGTACAGCTGCCGGTAAGGAGAAACTTTCAGTTGCGGCATATCCGTCAGGAGAAGTGCTTGATACAATCGAAACTGATGAGATAGCACCCGGTAAGAGCGTTTCACTCGACATTGACCTTACAAAGTATCCCGACACAGCCGGCTCTATAACTGTAAACGGCAAGAATGACCCCATCGGCGCTTATATCGCTGACGCTATGAGCGTTGTTTCATCTGTCATTATCGGTGACGTTTCAGGTGACAGAAAGGTCAACTCTATCGACGCTTCAGCAGTGCTTGAAGAGTATTCATCACTTGCTACCACAGGCAAATCGGGTCTCACAGCCGCTCAGAGAAAGGCTGCTGACGTAAACGGTGACGGCAAGATAGATTCAAAGGACGCTACTGAGATCCTTGCGATGTATTCAAACGCAGCAACAGGCGGTTCCTCAAAGGTCAATAAGTGAGGGAGGTAAATCATGAAGAATATCAATAAAAATATACTTTCTGCTGTACTCAGCGCTTCGCTGACTGTTACATCTATACCGTTCTGCGGTGTGGGGACAGTTGCGGTTGACAATGCGGAAGATATAACAACTCCCGGCAGCAATGCTGCCGGTGAGTCCGCTCCGGCGGAGAATATCGCATTGCCGTTTGAGTCTGCTCCGAAAACGGCAGGGGAGACTGCTGAGGCATCAAAGCCTGCTTTTACATACACTAAAGACGATGAAGGCAATGCATCAATTACCGCTTATAACGGCACTTCCACGGAAGTTGTGATACCTTCTGAGATAGACGGCATTCCTGTAACAGCTATAGGAAGCAGTGTGTTTATGGATAAGGCTATAACCTCGGTAACTATTCCTAAGGGGATAAAAACTATCGGCACAAACGCTTTCCGCAACTGTGACCAGCTAAAAGAGGTAGTAATTCCGGATACAGTCACAGCTATCAGCGACGCCGCTTTCTATAACTGTAATAATCTTGTGTCGGTTACAATGTCAAAGGGTATCAAGACTATCGGCTCAAGTGCATTTGCTGAGAACCCTTCGCTTATCGCTATAGAGCTTCCGGCGGGTACAGTATCAGTCGGAAACGGAGCTTTCAATAACTGCGATTCGCTCACACGTATTATCCTTCCTGATAATATACAGCTCGGCAACAACGCTTTTGCATACTGTGACGGACTTGAATACCTGAGTCTGCCTGATAATGTGGTATTCGGTGAATCCGCATTCTATAACTGCAAAAAGCTCAATAAGGTCGTATTTGAGGGAAAAACAGCTGCACTCGGTAAAAGCACTTTCCATAGCTGTGAAGCATTGCAGTATGTTGTATTCCCTGAGGAGCTTAAAGCAATACCTGACAACTGCTTCTACGATGACTATGCTATAAAGTCGATATCGCTTCCTGCAACAGTAGAAACTATAGGAAAAGAGGCTTTCCGCAATTGCCGTAATCTTGCTGCTATACAGCTTCCCGACGGTGTAAGTCTTGATTCATCTGCATTCAGCTCCTGCTCAAAGCTTGCAGAGGTGAAATTTGCCGGCAGATGTGAAGGGATAGGTTCAGGCTGCTTCAACGGCACTGCTATAAAGGAAATAAATATTCCTGACGGTGTAAAGGAACTCGGCAGCAATGCGTTTGCTAACTGTGGCAGTCTTGCTTCTGTCAGCTTCGACGGCAAACCTGAAACTATCGGCGGCGGTGCATTCTACAACTGTTCGTCGCTCAAGAGCATAATTATTCCCGATACGGTTACAACTCTCGGAAATCTTGTTTTTCAGGATTGTGCGGCTCTTGAATCTGTGACTATACCGGACTCCGTTACAAAGGTCGGATACGGAATATTCCTTTCGTGCAAGGCTCTTACAGACGTTAAACTTTCAGCTAATATCACTGTTCTTACAGACGGCGAATACGGATTCTTCCAAAACTGCAAGTCACTTAAAACAGTAAAGCTTCCTGCTAAGCTCACTTCACTCGATTCGGGTGTTTTCCGTGACTGCACATCGTTAGAGAGTATAACTGTTCCTGACGGTGTAACATCTGTTCCGGCATATGCATTCTATAACTGCCCTGCACTCACTGAGGTCAATATGCCTTCAGGCATTACTTCTATCGGTACACAGGCATTCGCAAGCTGTACTGCGCTCAAGGAGATAGTTCTTCCTGCAAGTCTTGAAACTGCCGGAGAGAGCATATTCAGCGGCGATAAGTCACTTGAGAAGATAACTCTTCCTGAGAAGATGACAGTTATCAGCAAGTCTATGTACGCAGGAATGAACGCTCTTAAAGAGGTCGTTATTCCCGACGGTGTTACTGAGATAGGCGAAGGCGCATTCCGCGGCTGTGCTGTACTTGAAAAGGTAACTATCCCGAAGAGCGTTATCGCTATTGGCAATGCGGCATTCTATGACTGCAAGGCACTTGATAATCTTACACTCCCTTCGGGAATCACAGAAATCAAAGCTGAGACCTTCAGAAACTGTATATCACTCAGCAGTATCACTATTCCGTCAGGAGTTACAACAATAGGCACAAGTGCATTCAACAACTGCGATTCACTCACAAAGGCTGAGGTGCCGAAGGGTGTGACAACTGTTGGAAGCTGGGCATTTTCGGAGTGCGACAAACTTTCAGAAGTATCTCTTCCGGACGGACTTGAAAAAATAGGAGAGGGCGCATTCTCTACCTGCCCTGCTATCACTGCTATAACTGTTCCGGATTCAGTAACAGAACTTGGCGGAGCAGTATTCGAGTTCTGTTCAGCACTTGAAAACATTACTTTGTCAAAGAATATAACATCTCTCCCGAACAGATACTACGGCTGGTACAGCAGTTCTCACAACGGTATGTTTGAGGGTTGTAAGTCGCTGAAAAAGATAGTTATTCCCGAGGGAGTAACAAGTCTCGGATATGAGACGTTCAACGGCTGTACCGCTCTCACGGACATTACTCTTCCGAAAACTCTTGAATCAGTAAACGGTCAGGAATTCTGCGGCTGTAGTGCACTTGAAACTATAACCCTTCCTGCGGCACTTAAATCTATCAGCTATGAGATGTTCGTAAACTGTAAATCACTAAAATCCATTAAGTTTGCAGAAGGTTCGGAGCTTTCAAAGATAGACTCGCGTGCATTCATCAACTGTGAATCTCTCAGTGACATCACACTTCCTGAGACGGTTGAATCTATCGGATATGAAGCTTTCTACAACTGTACAGGACTCGAATCTATCAAGCTTCCTGACTCTGTAAAAGGAATGGATTACAGGGTATTATGCAACTGCACAAACCTCAAATCTGTCAATGTACCCGCTTCTCTCGGAGTTATTCCTGAAAGTGCATTTGCAGAGTGTGCGGTACTTGAAAAGGTAACATTTGCAGAAAAGTCTTCGCTCACAGCTGTTAACAGAAATGCATTCGGCGGTTGTAAGGCTATTACAGAGGTAATTATACCTGACGGTGTCACAAAGCTTGAAGATGAGGTGTTCAGAGACTGCGCTTCCCTTAAGAAGGCTGTACTTCCGAAGACTGTTGAGTCTATAGGAACATACACATTCAACAAGTGCACATCGCTTACTGATGTTACACTTTCTGACAGCATAAAGAATCTGCCGGAGGGCACTTTCAACGGCTGTACCGCTCTCAAGGGCATAAAGCTTCCGTCTGCACTCACAAGTATCAGTACACTCGCATTTCAGAATTGTACTTCTCTTGAGGAGATAACTATTCCTGCAAATGTCAAGACTATAGCGGCAAATGCGTTCATCGGCTGTACAGCAATGAAGAGTGCGGTAATACTCAATAACGTATCTTCGATAGGTGAAAAGGCATTCGGATATGTCGGAGACAAACTCGTTGAAGGCTTTACTATAAAGGGTTATTTCAACTCTATCGCTGAGGACTATGCTAATGCAAACGGTATACCGTTTGAACTTTTCGGCGAAAGAGACTATGGTGAACTCGGCTTCGGCTACGTTGTTGACGGTGAAAAAGTTATAATCACTGACTGCGACCCTAAGGCTGAAACTATCACGATACCTGCTGAGATAGAGAAACTGCCGGTAGTAAAGATACAGGCATATGCATTCAAGAATGCTTCTGCAAAGAAGATAGTTCTTCCCGACAGTGTTAAAACCATTGAAAAGGGTGCGTTTATCAACTGTGCTTCACTTGAGGAGATTGTACTCCCTGCTGAATTGACTGATATTCCTGCAAGTTGTTTTGAAGACTGTGCAGCACTCAAATCAGTAACAGGAGGAGTTATAGAGACTATCGGTGCAAATGCGTTCAGCGGCTGTAAATCACTCGCAGCTTTTGACTTCTCTGAGACTCTTAAATCTATCGGTGCGGGCGCATTCAAAAACTGTGCCTCACTCAAGTCAGCAGACTTTTCAAAGATAGCATCGACTATCGATATCCCTGCAAATACATTCAACGGCTGTGCTTCAATTGAGAAACTTGTTTTCACAAAATATATCAGGCATATCGGAGATTCTGCATTCAGAAACTGCACTTCTCTTACCGAGATAGTATTTGAGAAGAACGACAGACGTAGTCTTGGCACCTATGCTTTTGCAGGCTGCTCAAAACTTGAAAAGGCAGATACTTCCTGCGGTTCGTTCGATATCTACGATGCAGCATTTCTTGACTGCCCGAAACTGACTGATATCACACTTGAAGACAGCAACTATTATAGCAACATCGGAGTGGGACATCAGGTAGGCTTTAATTCCTCTGTTGATGAAGAGGGCAAGACAGTCTATGAGACTACACCGGATATGACGATACGCAGCTATGTAAGTACGAACACTTCATCTTATGCTATAGGAAACGGTATAAAATACATTCCTACAGGCGGAGTTGAGTACACTGTAGAGGAAGACCATGTCGTTATAGACAAATGGCTGAAAAAACTCTGGTACGTAACAGTTCCTGCGCAGATAGAAGGAAAGCCGGTAACAGTGATCGGCAGAAATGCGTTCAAGAACGCTCCCGAACTTGAAGACGTATACCTTCCTTCCTGCCTTAAAGAGATACGCAGCGGTGCATTCATGAATTCAACGGCAATGGATATGTCTATCCCTGCTTCTGTTGAAAAAATCGGAAGCCGTGCATTCACTGGTTCACGTTTCGAGTCAAGCTATCTCAGAGACAATAAATTCGAGGTAGTCGGAAACGGTATACTCGTAAACTATAACGGTTCTGATGAAGAGGTCGTTATACCCGATAATGTAAAGGTTATCGGCGAGGACGCTTTTGCATATCACAGTGAGATAGAGAAGGTTACTGTACCGGCAGCTGTTACCGAGATATGCGGCGGTGCATTTTATAAGTGCAGCGGACTTTCCAAAATCGAACTTCCTGACAGTGTCAAAGCTATCGATGTTGGAGCGTTTACCGGCTGTACCGCATTAAAAACGGTCGTTACAGGCAAGGAAATGGCTTATATCAGCGACTTTGCATTCTGCGACTGCTCAGCACTTTCTGCATTCAACGGTTATGCTGAGACCTATACAGAGCAATTTGCTAAGGATAATGGTTACTATTTTGAGGCACTTGCAGAAACTGTTCCCGAAGAGGAAGCTCCTGCGGCTGAATGAGTCATTTACTGAGACTTTAACTTTCGTCGGCAATTCAATATAAACAAAAATAGCTCCGTTTTCTCTTTGCAAGGAATTACACCTTGCGGAGAAAACGGAGCTAATATTTTTATTAAGGCGGATATTATTCTGTGTTTTTGAGTGCTTCGTCCATGGGGATACGGTTGATTCTGCGTTTTAAGATCAGAGCCGTTGCAATGTACGTTACAGCACCGAGGAGAATAGTTTTGATGTAGGCAGTGACCGGTATATCAGGTGCAAGCCAACCGCCGTAGCTCATCATCATTCCGCGCCACAATACATCAAGTGCCAGTCCGACAAGCGGTACACACAGTACAAATGACGCAAGTGTGACTATAGTCGTCGTGCGCAGGTAAATACCGCTCACCTCGCCGGACGAGTAGCCGAGTATCTTTGCAACTGATATCGACTGCGTGTTTTTCTCTATCATTACCTTTGAAAGCATATAGACTACAAGTATGATAACCGCAACTCCGAGTACAACGAATATTATCATCATATTGCCCATTGAACGTTTAAGCTGTCGGGACGTTTTGGTAAGGTCGTCGATAGTTATTTCAGAGGCGATGTATTTGCTGTCGATATCGTCGAGTTCACGGTCGGAGAAATATCCGGTGAAGTAGTCCTTGTCGAGGTCGAACGTCTCGTTGAATTCGTCTATATCCATGAATACCGCGATAGTACTCGGGTAGTCGTATATATCGCCGACGGTGAAGGTATATTTCTTATCGCCGAATTCTTCATGGAGAGTTATCTTGTCGCCTGTTTTGAGTCTGTACTTGTCAGCATAAGCTGAAGAAACTTCGACCTTGTCGTTTTCAAAGTCGGAATGATAGTAACGGCTGTTTTCAGAAATACCGTAGAGTGAAACGTCCTCGCTGAAATCGCCGTTTCTTATTTTCAGACTGCCTGCCGCAAACTTTTCAGCCTTGTCGTCAGTGGTTTCTATGGGAGCTTTAAGAATGTACTGATGCTGTGCAAGCATACTGTTTTTGGTGTCTCTGCTGAAATTATCGATCAAAGGATTGAAAAGGAGTGCAAACACCATTATAACGCTTGCAAAGAAGATTCCGCAGAACATCGTAACATATCCGGGAATGTTCTGAAAAAGAACTCTCATGCGGTAACGAAGCATTATCGGTATCTTTGTGTTGAGCTTGAAAGCCTTTTTGCGCTGACGTCTTTTGAGGTCGCGGCGAAGGAATTTCAGCGGCGAAAGACTGAGCTTTGAAGCAAGCATGATGTAATTTATCGCCGCAAGAATTATGAGCGGGATTATAGTTGTATCAATGAATGCACTGGCATTCCACAGTGTCTTGTAGCTTACAAGGCTGTATGAGCCGAGATACATATCTGCCATGATGTTTTTCATGCAGGTGTAGCCGAGTATATTGCCTATCAGTGAAGCGGTAAGCAGGTCGATTATAGGAGCCGCCATATAGTGACGTATGAGCTCGCCTTTAGTATATCCGGAAGCACGAAGAGTACCTATTACATTTGCTTCTTTTGTAATGGTATTGCTCGTTGTTACTGCAAATACGAATGCGATGATACCAACAAGCATATCAAGCATTACCACGAACATTATTCTGTCGTGACCGATATCATTGCCTGAGAATTTTATTGCAGGGTTGTTGCAGGTAGCAACATAATTGAGCAGGGGAGTCTTCTCTGATATAGCTTTGAGGAGGTCTTCACTTTTGTCGGACGCTTCCTTACCGAATACCTTATCGGGTGCGGAATCATATTTCCATGAATAAGAGTAGTGCAGATTGGTGGCATCTATACTCTTAAATTCCTCTTCTATGACCGCTCCTACACCGAATTTTTCAGTATCAAACATGAAGTCGGTCGTATGTTCGTAGAGTGCAGAGTAGTCCGGCAGAGCGACGATTCCAACGATTTCACGGTCTTTACCGCCTATGCTGACAGTGTCACCGATTTTGAGTCCGTTGCTTTTCATATAAAGTCTGTCGAGGACGATATCGTTCCTGTTTTCTGGCATTTCGCCCTCAAGAAGACATATCTTGTTTACCTCGTCCCTGACCTTGAAAACACGTACTTTACTGTTATCGAATGATGACATATCAGAGTAGAAGTTCTCATATAGTTTGATTTTCTCGTCTTCAAGTGAGTCGATAATGTTGCTGTCAGGCTTTGCAGGAAGTTCAAAATTGCCGTCCTCAATGTTGTACTTTTCAAAGCTTTCGTCATAGGCTTTTTTCAGGCTTGCGTCCGCAACAAAAAATCCTGACGCAACGCTAACAATACCTATCATGAATATGAAAATAACTATGTATTTTCCGAGTTCGTCCCTCATTTCGCGGAACACACGGCGGTTCATGGGATTTTTCATATAACCGCCCCCTTACCATTCAAGCTCTTCTGCGCTGACCTTTTTCTCGTTGACGGTATTCTTTCTGATAACACCGTCGCGGAGCTTTACAACGCGGTCCGCCATATTTTTAATAGCGTCGTTGTGAGTTACCATAACAATGGTACTGCCGTATTTCTGATTGACGGTCTCGATAAGCTTCAGAATCTCTTTTGAGGTATTGTAATCGAGTGCACCTGTCGGCTCGTCGCAGAGGAGTATGTCAGGATTCTTGACTATCGCTCTGCCTATAGCAGTACGCTGCTGCTGTCCGCCTGAAAGCTGATTAGGGAGCTTATGACGGTGCTCATAGAGTCCGAGAGTTTTGAGTATATCGTCGACGTTCAGCGGATTATCACTGAGATATGCTCCAACTTCGATATTCTCCTTTATATTCAGATTAGGTATGAGGTTGTACATCTGAAAGATGTATCCGAGGTGCTTTCTGCGGTACTGAGTAAGTGCCTTTTCGGTCATGTCGGCAGTTTTTTCTCCGCCGATGGAAATATATCCGCTGTCGGCACGGTCGATACCGCCGATGATGTTGAGAAGCGTAGACTTACCCGAACCTGATGGTCCGAGAAGAACGCAGAACTCACCTTTTTCAAGCTCGAACGAGATGCCCTTGAGTACATCGACTCTGCTCTCACCCTCGCCGAAATGTTTTTTTATATCGCTTATCCCTATAAACATAATGTCACCTTCCTGTTAGTGTTTTCTAACTAAATTATAACATTTCCACCTTTCTTTGTCAAGATATTATCAATTGACAATACAACTGATTTTACTAACCTGACAGCTAAAAAAATGTATCATATATTTAAGGTGCTGCCGTACAAAGCATTCACTTCGTTTTGCTATAAATAACAAAAAACCTTGCCGGATAATATTTAACCGCATCACTTTGTGTTGTAGGCACTAAGTGATGCGGTTAAGAATACCATGAGGAAATTATTTTTCATACTGCGCGATTATGTGTTCAGCAACCTCGCGACGGGTCTGACGATTGTTCATAGCCTGCTTTTCGATATATCTGTGAGCCTGCGGCTCGGTAAATCTCAGGTACTTCATCAGTACCGTTTTTGCTCTGCTGATGACACGTATCTCGTCGATTCTGCCTAATATTTCGGGAGTTTCTTTTTTCAGTCCCGACATTCTTGTTCTTGAAGCTGCGATAAGGCGGATACTGCGGCTGAGTTCTTCACGGCTGACCGGTCTTGCAAGCACGGTGACTCCGTAGTCTGAGAGTCTGTCAGCGAGTTCATCAGCGATATCTGACGGCGATATAAGGATTATACCTGCCGCAGTTTCTTCAGCAGCAGTTTCGGCGAGTTCATGCCCGAATTCGTCAGGCAGCGGTGAATTTATTATGATAAGGTCAGGTTCGGACTCTCCTTTAATAAGGCGGCGAGCCTCACTTCCGCCGGATATCACAGCAAGCGAGCTGAAACCCTCGATACGAGCCGCCTGTTCGATAGAAGCGATAAGTTCTGACGGTGCGGAAATTATAATTGCTCTGTTCATAGTCTACCCCGCTCAGAGATACATGAAATAGGTTTTTGCTTCAAAGTCGTCCTTGTCCTTTGCAAGGTTGTACTCCTGAATCTGTGTTTTCAGGCGCGAAAGTATACTTCTGCTTACCTCTTCGGGCAGCGCATTGCGTACAAAGTCACTGTTTTCAGCGATTTGCACTGCTTCCTCAAGTGACATAGGCAGCGGTTCAAATCCTGACGGTGCACGACCGGTTTTCATGGTACTGTCCATGATAGTGCAGTCGCCTGAGCGGATTCCCTCTATTCCTGCTTCAAGTATAAGTTTGAACGCGATATACGGGTCGCAGGCAGCGTCTGCCGAACGGAGTTCGATACGCGGAGAAACTCCCAGTGCCTTAGGGATACGTATAAGCTGTGAACTGTTTTCATATGACCAGTCAACGTACTTAGGCGCATAGCCCATACCGAACCGCTTATATGAATTTGTTGTAGGGTTCAGGAATGCTGTTATTTCGCGGATACGGTTTAATACACCTGAAATGAAGCATTTTCCTTCGAGCGACATATTTTCGGGTCCGCCGTCGAAGATATACTCGCCATTCTTTTTAAGGCTGAGCGAGATACTGAGTGCACTTCCGTGTTCGTTGCTGAGAGGTCTCGGCATGAACGACGCAAAAAGTCCGTTCTGTGCGGCAATAGACTTAACGATAGTTTTATAATGTACCATATCGTCAGCGGCAGTGACCGGTTCGTTTTCACGGAACTCTATTTCGTTCTGTGCAGGACCGTGTTTGTGGCATGAACTTTTTGGACTGAGTCCCATTTCTTCGAGTGAAAGGCATATCTCACGTCTTGCATTCTCGCACTTGTCAAGGGGCGCGACATCGAGATAACCGCCGTTATCATGAGGGGTTTTGGTAGGTTCGCCTTTTTCGTCGAGTTCAAACAGATAGAACTCGCATCGGGTACCCATTTCGCAGGTATAGCCGTCGAGGCGCAGGTCGTTTATTTTATTAATGAGGTCACTTCGCATATCTCCTACGTAGTCAGTGCCGTCGATATTTTTAAGCGAGCAGAAGAAGCGTACAACTCGTCCTGATTTAGGTCTCCACGGAAGAATGGAGAGGGTAGATATATCCGGAACGAGCATGAGGTCGGAACAGTTTTCACCGAATCCGGAAGCGTCGAACGGTATACCGTAGGTGAAAGCGTGCTGGAGTTCGTTCGGCATTATAGCCAAATTTTTAAGATTGCCGAATATGTCGCAGAATGTGAGCCTGATAAATTTAACGTCATTTTCCTCGACGAATTTCAGGATCTCCTTTGGAGAAAAGCTCATTTACAGGACCTCCGTATAATTTGGTTTACAACTTTATATTATAGCATAATAAAATAATAAATGCAAGGAGTATTTTATATTGCACTGCTATACAAAAATGCTCCATTATACCGCCGGAAGCGGCGATATAATGGAGCGGGATTTATTAGTCAACACTGCGGATCTGGTCGACGAGCGGAGTTTTGCGCATCATACGAAGCGGTATCACTGCCGCAAGTATCGAAACTATAAACGCAAACAGAGTTGCTGCAACTACGCGGATTGTAGGCTCAGAGTACTTGACAAGCTTCATAATGCTTTGGGGAGACAGCATCTCTGACATGACGAAAAGCTTTCTTGTAAAGAATACTAACAGCGTGCATAGTACAATAGCTCCTACAGCTGCAGTAAGTGTGTACTGCAATCCTTCGATTACAGCCATTTTATAGAGCTGTCCGCGTGTCATGCCTATGCACTGCATAGAAGCGAGTTCGCTTCTGCGGTTGATGATACCGGTCGAGACGATATTTATCATGTTCACTATCGCTATCAGTGCGATAAGACCAGTTATAAAGCCTGCCGCTATCGAATATGCCGCAGTAGTCGAACGGATCTGCTGAGTCATTTCAAAGCTGTCAAAAACAACGTTCATGTCATCAGCGTTATTGAAGAACTTCAAAGCCTGTTTATGCTGTTTGGGGTCTTTGATGTCTAATTCTATAAATGGGGGGAAATTTACATTGCCGAACATTTCATTTTCACTGGAATCATACTGGTCAAGTGTTGCAATGAGTATTTTAGTTCCGTCATACATCGGCATTCCTTCTGCCGGATCAAGCGCGTCCTCATCGACAGGCTGTTTGCAGGAGTGTACTATTTTAAAGGTGTGTTCTTCCTGAGTGAAATTGTCCTCTGATTCTTCCCTTATAAATTTAATAACGTCGCCATAATCCGGCACAGCGTATTTGACACGTTCCATTTCGTCGTCATCAATTATCTCGTTCTGCTTGTTTTTAGCGTCTTCACGGCATTTTTCTATTACCTTATCAGATGCATACATCTTCTTTGTATTCAGTTTAAGCTCGGTGATACTCTTATCGGGTTCATCTGCGCCGGTATTCAGGATATAGCCGCCTGACTTTGCAAGTTCCTCATAACTCATGGGCGGATTGCCAAAGAAATTTCTTTCGTATTCGTCCTTGCTTAAATACAAAATGTCATATACATTTTTATCACCGCATATTTTTTTTGCGTATTCATCGGCGGGGGCTGCTACTTTTACTGTACTACAGTAATACTTGCTGAAATAGCCGGAGTCTTCAAGCTTTTTGAGTACCTTTCTGTAGCTTGGCGCATCGAAAATGTCATAGGAATACCCTATTTCAAGGTCACTCATTGTAAATGTGCTTATACTTGCCTGTATAAATTCAGAAACATTGTTCATAGCACTTCCGACTCCTGCAAAGAGTGCAAGTGAAAGCATGAGAGAGAGTATAGTCACGAAGAAACGCTTAGGCTGACGGCGGGCATTTCTTGATGTAAGCTTGCCGGTCCAGCCGAATAAAAGGCCCATGAGAGTGTGTCTGCGGACTTTTTTTACGTTGTTACTGCGTGCGGAAATGGCTTCAACAGGCGATTTTTTGATAACGCGCATACCTGTTCCGTATGATGAGAAAAGAACCCATGCAAGTCCTGTTATCGCAGCAAGTATGAGGAGCGGTATACTAACATGGAAACGCACAAGCTGTTCAGCCTTTTCGGATGCAAAGTAAGCATCAGCGATACCGCTTTCAAGTATGCGGCGGAATGCGATATACGCAACACCGATACCGGCAGCAAGTCCGATGGGTATTCCGATAACGGAGAGGAAGAGTCCCTCAACGGTCATGATGCGGACTATCTGTTTCGGAGTCGCACCTATCGACTGCAGCACTCCGAACTGTCTCTCGCGTTCTTTTGAGGATATTTCAAATGCTGTGTCGATGATGAGACGGAGTGCAAGTGCGATGAAAACGATGAAACCGTAGAATATAGCAAGAAGCTGCAAGTTGGACTTCTTTGCATCATCGTCAACGAAGTCATAATTCATGAGTTTGCGGTTCATGATAATATGAGTCTCGCGCCAGAAAGCGTAATCCTGCATATTCATGCCGATGTCGCCTGTCATGGTGTCCTGCAAATACACCTCAATATCCTTGATGCTGTTCTTTTTGAACATAATTTCAAGCTGATATGTTCCGTCGGGAGATTTACTCTTGTTATAGGACTCGACGGTGTCAAGCTTTGACATTTTATCCGACTGTTCCGCCGTAATGTCCGTAATGCAAATATGATACGGCTGAAGCTCGTAGCTTGATGCTCTGAGACACTTATTCAGCGTCGCATAGCCTGTGAAAAGCATACTCATCAGCGTTACCGCAACGATGATACTGCAAATCGTCAGGGCAGAGTGACGCTTCTGTGCGCTGATATATTTCCGCGCAAGCATTGTTTCAAAACGCATGATCCCGCCTCCTTACTTGATATCGTTTATCTTGTCATCGACTATCTGACCGTCGGAGATAGTAATGATACGGTCGCACTGAAGAGCGATATCCTCGTCATGGGTGATGATTACCATAGTCTGTTCGAGGTCACGGTTTGACTGGCGGAGAAGCTTGATTATCTCGGCACTGTTTCTGCGGTCGAGGTTACCTGTAGGCTCGTCTGCGAGGATAACTCCCGGCGACGTGAAAAGTGCTCTGCCGATTGAGACTCTCTGCTGCTGACCGCCTGAAAGCTGAGAGGGGAGGTGGTGACGGCGCTCTTTCAGCTGTAACATATCAAGAAGGTCGTCGAGATGTTTGTTATCAGGCTTTCTGCCGTCCATAATCATGGGGAGAGTGATATTCTCCTCGGCATCAAGAACTGGGATAAGGTTGTAAAACTGGTAGATAAGTCCGACCTGACGGCGGCGGAAAACCGCAAGGTCGCGGTCGTTCTGAGCGTATACGTCCTGACCGTCAAGGTATACCTTTCCGGAAGTCGGACGGTCAACGCCGCCTAAAATATGCAGAAGAGTAGACTTTCCCGAACCGGAAGGTCCGATAACTGCAAGCATCTGTCCCTTGGGAACGGTGAAAGATACGTTGTTGAGTGCCTTTACTTCATTCTCACCTTTGCCGTATGTTTTGCACAGATTCTCGATTTTTAAAAGTTCCATATATAAACCTCCTGTAAAATTATTTTTTCACTGTACCCATTATAGCATAGATATATTACTTTGACGTGACTTTTTCATTACAATTATGTCACTTAAGGCAGAACTACATAAAATCAGCCTGACTGCTTCGGATATATTCTTGCATTTTTTCGGTCAGCATGGTATAATCAACAGTATCGGAGGTGGTAGCATTGGCTAAAATTCTACTTGTAGAGGACGACTTGCAACTCGCAAAGAATCTGTCGGCATTTCTTATTTCGGAGGGACATTCCGTAGTTCACGCAAACGGACAGTCTTCCGGACTGAAAGCGTTTGAACAAGGTACTTTCGACTGTGTTCTTCTTGATCTTTCTCTTGGCGACGGAAGCGGTTTCACGGTTTGTTCGGCGATAAAGCAGGTATCTGAAGTGCCTGTTATTTTCCTTACAGCCGCCGCTGACGAGATATGCACAGTCACCGGATTTGAAGTCGGTGCTGACGATTATATCAGCAAACCGTTCCGTCCGCGCGAACTTCTCGCCCGAATGAAAAATGCAATGCGCCGCCATAACAGTACACCTACAGTTATTTCCTGCGGCGACGTGTCAATTGACCCCTCACGCGGCATTGCTTTCAAAAATGGGAACGAACTATTCCTGTCAGCACTCGAATACCGCCTGTTACTGGTCTTTTTCAGCAATAAAGGACAGCTTCTCAGCCGTGACCGTCTCGCGGAGGAATTATGGTCGGTATCGGGAGAATTTGTGTCTGACAACACTATAAACGTATACATGAAGCGTCTGCGCGAAAAAATAGAGGACGACCCTCAGCACCCTTCAATAATAGTTACAGTCCGCGGAATGGGATATAAGGCGGTGGACGAATGAACGATATCCGCATATGCCGGATAGTGCACATTTCAGCCTCTTTAGCCGGAACGGCAATATGTGCGTATTTCAGTATTCCGGCGGCAGTTGTTCTTTTTGCCGTATCTGCACTGATTTTTACCGTTAATGAGATTTACTGCACCAAAAGAAAAAATAAGATTTTCCTGCTATGTGACGATATCGACCGTATACTTCACGGCGATAACTCGGTGTCTTTCAACGATTACACAGAAGGTGACCTTAGCATTCTCACTGCTGAGATACACAAGATGACTATTCGCCTTCGTGAACAGAATTCGGCTTTGATAAGCGAAAAGCAGTATCTTAAAGAATCACTCGAAGATATTGCACATCAACTGCGAACTCCGCTGACTTCAATGATAATAATTCTCGAAATGCTGCGTAATCCTGAGCTTTCAAAGCGCGAACGCATGAACAATGTTCATGAACTTTACTCCCTGTTGTCACGTATGAACTGGCTTATAGAAACTATGCTGGGACTCTCCCGCATTGAGGCGGGCGCTGTTGAATTTCAGCATCAGGAAATCAATTGCCGCAGTCTCATAGCGGATTCGCTTGAACCAATTTCCGTTCAGCTTGACCTGAAAAATATCAACGTCAAAACAAGTATAGAAGGTGACCCTGTCTTTATCGGTGACCGTCAGTATTTCACGGAAGCACTCATGAACATACTCAAAAACTGCATGGAACATACTCCTGAAAACGGTCAGATAACCATTTCAGCAGGCTGTAACCCAATATACACGCAAATCGTGGTAACTGACAGTGGGAGCGGCATTTCCGAAGAAGACCTCCCGCATATTTTTGAGCGTTTTTACCGTTCAGGTCACTCCTGTGGCAGCGGATTTGGTATAGGACTTGCATTTGCCCGAAAAATAGCCGTTTCTCAAAACGGAAGCCTTCAGGCTTCAAATTCTCCCGATGGCGGCGCGCTGTTTGATTTGCGCATATACGGTGGAACTGCATAAAACTAAGCTGATAATTTCATCACTTTTTTTAATCTCAGCGCTTGAAATTTAAGTTAAACTGTGATATAATATTACATATAACAATTATCGGCAAAGTTGGTGAAAAATAATGTTGAATAGTCACAAAATAGTATCGCTTTGTACAACACGACTGAACGAAGTTGAAAACTGTAGATTTATTACTGAACTAAATAACGGTCTCAGAAAACAGAATGCCGCTTTGTTTGTTTACAATATTAACGCTGAAATGTACTGGAGTGACGACAATATCCGTGCAGAATCAGCCGTTTTCGGACTCGTTGACTTTAATATCACCGATGTTGTTATTGTAATGTACGAAAGAATAAAAAACCATTCTGTTGCAAGGAAAATCATCGACGAAGCTAATAATCACAATGTCCCTGTCATAATTGTTGACACTGAATACGAAAACTGCATTAACGTCTGCTTTGATTATAAAAAAGGGTTTGAAAAAGTCGTCCGTCACGTAATCGAACATCACGGTGTCAGAAGACCTCACATGATGGCAGGCATAAAAAATAACCCTTTCTCCGACGAACGTATCGAAGTATTCAAAAACGTTATCGAAGAAAATGGTATAAAATTCAGCAAAGATATGGTCAGCTACGGCGAATTCTGGGCAGTACCGTGCCGTGCCGCTATGGAAAAGCTGATAGCCTCCGGAAAAGAACTTCCTGAAGCTGTTATCTGTGCAAATGATATCATGGCAATAAACGTTTGTGCAGTTCTGAATAAACACGGATATAAAGTTCCCGATGATATCCTCGTTACCGGCTTTGACGGCATCGACGAGATAGGTCTGTTCATACCGAAGCTTACTTCAAGCTATTGCGGTACAGCAGGGTCTGCGCCTACGCTCATTTCGCTTATCAGTGACCTTTTCGCCGGAAAAGATATCAGGGGAAATCACTATATTGAGCCTCAGCTTATCATAAACAACTCATGCGGCTGCCATACAAGTGAACCGGAGTCTCCGAACGATATCTTCGGCTTCAACAATCGCTTTTACCGCTATCAGGACGATTATCAGACATTTGTCAATATGTCGGAGAGAATGGTAAGTGCGTCTACTATCGAGGAGTGTTCTGACGTTATATTCGATGCCGGTATCGGTGACCTCTCTATTATAATCAGTAAAAAGTTCACTGATTTTACACAGAATCATTTTAATGACACTTCGTTCCAAAATTTTGACGATGAAATGTTCGTTTTCTATGAAAGCAACAAGAGCGTTTACAGTCAAAAGGATTTCTCGCGAAAAGAAATAGTGCCGCAGATAACGAGATTCCTCAACCACGGCACACCGCTTGTTTTCAATGTGATAGCATTCATGAACGTCCCGATTGGTTATATATGCTTCCATCTGCCTAAATTGGACATATCCGATTACTGCAAGATTCCGCCGCTTGTAAGCTCTGTAGGAAGCGGTATAGGCGGTTTCATAAACACTATGTATCAGCACTATCTTACTGAGCGCATAGAAAAAATGTACAAGTACGATTCGCTGACAAATTTGTACAACCGTCTCAGCTTTACTAACGAATTTGAAAAGATGAAGCGTTCATTTGCAGGCAAAAAAGTGCCGCTCAATATCATACTTATCGACCTCGACGGACTAAAGCACATAAATGATAACTACGGTCACGGTGCAGGTGATAACGCTATCAGAGTTATTGCAACTGCACTAAGGGAAGCTTGCCCGAAGGGTTCACTTTGTGTACGTTTCGGCGGCGACGAAATGCTTGCCGTTATCCCCGGTAAAAACGACCCGGAGGCTGTCAAGCACGATATCAACCGACGCATAGAGAGGTATAATGCTAAAGAGGGAAAACCTTACCTCATATCAGCAAGTGCCGGAATCTACCGCACTGATTCAACGTGCGATACCGATTTTGAGCACCTCATAAAAGAAGCTGATGCCATTATGTACGCCGAAAAAATCGAGAAGCGCCGTAAGAGGTGACAATTTTAGAAAACTACTTATTCATTACATTTCTTTCAAAAAAAATAGCTCCGTTTCCTTTTTTCAAGGAATACGGAGCTGTTTTTGCTTATTTCTGAAGTGTACCGTGGGAGAGTGACTTGAGGTAGGCATTGATAAAGCCATCGAGGTCACCGTCCATAACCGCCTGAATATTGCCGTTTTCAAAGCCGGTACGGTGGTCTTTAACGAGTGTGTAGGGCATGAATACGTAGGAACGTATCTGTGAACCCCATGCTATCTGATTCTGTACACCCTTGATGTCTTCGATTTTTTCGAGGTGCTCACGCTCCTTTATCTCGATGAGCTTTGAACGGAGCATCTTCATTGCGTAGTCCTTATTCTGATACTGGCTTCGCTGTGTCTGACACGATACCACGATACCTGTAGGCTTATGGATAAGACGTACAGCCGAACTTGTCTTGTTTACCTTCTGTCCGCCTGCACCGCTTGAACGGTAAACTTCCATTTCGATATCTTCATCGCGTATCTCAACTTCGATTGAATCGTCGATTTCGGGCATAACTTCGAGAGCCGCAAAAGAAGTGTGACGTCTGCCGGAAGCGTCAAACGGAGAAATACGTACAAGGCGGTGAACACCTGATTCTGACTTCATATAGCCGTAAGCGTTGTCGCCCTGAATGAGTATAGAAGCCGACTTCAAACCTGCATCGTCGCCGTCGAGGTAGTCGAGAAGCTCTACCTTGAACTCATGACGCTCTGCCCAGTGATTGTACATACGATAGAGCATTTCTGCCCAGTCCTGAGCCTCTGTACCGCCTGCACCTGCATGGAAAGTGAGGATAGCGTTAGAGTTATCGTATTCACCGGTAAGCAGAGTAGAGAGTTTTTCGTCTTCAAGCTTTGACTTGAAAGCCTCGGACTCTGCCTTTATTTCGTCAATTGAGCTTTCGTCGCCCTCTTCGATAGAGAGTTCGATGAGAGTGATTATATCTTCGAGGTTATCGCTGAGCTTCTTGAATTTTTCTATTTTACGCTCAAGCGATTTAGTTTCCTGAAGCACCTTCTGAGAATTTTCGAGGTCGTCCCAGAAGCCTTCTTTTGCTGTTTCTTCGTTCAGCTCGGCAACTCTTTCCTTTGCCGCCTTGATATTCAGAACGTCGGCAAGTTCCTCAACTTCCTTGCGGTAGCCGACCATTTCAACTCTGAGTTCGTCAAGAATAATCATAAAACAGTATCCTTTCTTGGTTTTATCGTCACATACATATTTATTATATCACATTTTTGCAGACAATGCAAGGATTTTTCGATATCTCATATAATATATAAAGAAAAAAGCTCTCCTGCCTAAAGGAGAGCTTTTTTCGTGAGGATAGAAATTAGAATAGAGAGTTTTTATTGT
>Ga0310695_10000875_pt1 | contig 73655 bp, 52 predicted proteins | sample RumenRJG_04DNA_FD_203882 | JGI IMG/M metagenome (GOLD analysis project Ga0310695, IMG submission 203882) | Bovine rumen microbial communities from Lethbridge, Alberta, Canada - RJG_04 (v2) (version 2) | ecosystem: Host-associated > Mammals > Digestive system > Stomach > Rumen | place: Canada... | reverse complement strand
TCAACTTTCGCAAGCATGCGAAAGCCTTGATTTTTAGTCGCCTACGGCGAGAAATCCTTCAAATCTGAACAAATCAAACAAATCTGCTTTGGAAGATTTGAAAAGATTTGTTAGATTTCTGTCACGAAGTGACACTCATTATCAGATAATTAGTACAAGCGAAACTTGAATAAAGACGCTTTGCGTTGTTGCCCCACCCTCTGGGGAGATTTACATAGAGAAAGATAGGGACCCACCCCCAACCCCTCCCCTCGGAAGGGAGGGGAGCAGCTGCGCGCGACAAGACAACAAGACACAGGACAACAAGACACAGGCAGCCAAGCCCCGACGGGAATGACGGCGACAAGGCATCAGGACACCAAGCCCTACGGGGAATGACGGCGCAGCCACTCCCCTCCTTCGGAGGGGCCGGGGGAGGCTTGCTCCCCTCCTTCGGAGGGACCACAGACCATAACACTGTGACACTGTGACACCGTACCATTTCTATAATTCATATTCTAAGGCCAGATGAGTAATAAATGTTTATATTATATATAATATATTATTTATAATATATTATATATAATATAAAAATAAATATCCAAATCTTTTTCTCACCACTAATGACACAGTGTCACAGTGTCACAGTGTCACAGTGTGTCAGTTGTATCATATTGAAAGTAGGCTGTCTTGAACGACGTTACAAAGTGTCATTGGCGTCAAGAAGGCGGGTGACACTTTGACGGCGGCGCCCTGTAAGTCGGTGACAATCTGATTTCCGCGTTTTCCGTGAGACACATGGCTCCTGTGAAGGCCGCAAGGTTTTTTTTTACCTTATGCACTATACAATCCCCCGTTGCAACCCGAAGTAGTGAGCCCGGATGTCTGGACACGTCACTCTTACACTCTTACGCTCTTACACTCTTACATAAGACAAAATAAAACAAATATGGAACCAATCTTATAGATTTATATCAGTATTTTCTTATGCTTATGTAAGAGTGTAAGAGCGTAGCCATGTTACTGAGCAGAACCGGCCCTGCCGAGCAGGACGTTGATGAGCTCAGTCATGTCGGCGATGTTCACCTGGCCGTCACCGTTGACGTCGCCCTTCACCGCCTTGCGGGTGAAGTAGCCTGTGTCGGGATTGGCAAAGGTGACGTCGACATTGGATGATTTAAATGCGATGGCACCTCTCAGATAGGTACAGCTGCCGAACATAAGCGAGGACGAGGGGCAGCTCCATGTGTCGGCACAGTAGATGGTGAGCAGCCCCGTGCAGCGGTAGAACATGCTACTCATGTCGGTCACCTTCGACGTGTCGAAGTGGTACAGGTCGAGCGTGGTAATTGATGAACAGCCGCCGAACATCCTGGCAGTGGTCGTCGCCTCGCTGGTGTCGAAGTTCTCCAAACCTTCTATGGCGTTCACTTTGCTGAAGCTATAGAACCAGCTGTAGAGGCTGGTGGGCTTCACGGTGGCAAACGAGGGCTGGAAGACCACTTTCTGGCAGTTTTGTCTGGCACCGTCGCTGGCAGTCGTGTTCCATGCCGGAACAGTTTCGGTTGGCGAGCTGGTGATGTCGGTGCCGCTCCATACGCTGGTGGCAGTCACCGTCGTGCCGTCCTCGGCGGTATATTGGGCACCTTCATCCGGGATGGCCCCATTGCCGAAGTAGAGTGTCTTGCTGTCTGCACTCCATACGGCGAAGGGCTTGGGCTCAATCTTCTTTATAATTACTTTAATGGCCCGGTCGCCTTTATCATCATACAGTGTCCCATTTGCGGGCAGCGCGATGTAACATCCTTCGAGCGTGATTTTTTTGCAGTAGATGGCGCCATAGGCATAATATACCTCGACGTCGGAGTTGCGTATCACCAACGATTTGTTTTCGTCATACGCAAAAAAATCACCCCAACTATTGATGGACATGTCCTCAATAGTGCACTGGGCTCCAAACCAGATACCGCATCCTTCACGCGAGTACAAAGTCAATTTCCCCTCTCCCTTAAGAATGAGGTTTTTAGTACTGTAAATACAATCCTCACCTCCACTTTCGAGCGTAAGATCTTTCGTTATATAGATGGTGAGATCTTCAATTTCATTATTCGTGATGACTCCATATTCTTCGCCTTCATCATCAGCGGTGGGCGTCCTGGCGTCGCCGCTTACGGTGAGCGTCTTTGTGGCTTCATTGTATCTGAAGACTCCGTCGCCCAGAATGTCGGCTGCGTTGGCGCTCGTCACCCGCGTGCCGCAGATATAAAAGTCATAGGATGTCTGTGCCTGCAACGGAGAAAGGGAAAAAGCAAGCAAAAATAGCGACAACAGGCTAAACCTTAGCCAATCTGCCCCCCAAAAAATGAGGGCTGAAGGAGAAGGATTATTTTTCATATTACGGTTGATGTCTGATGGGTTATACATGATACGCGCACAGGGCGGCAGCTGTCGCCCTGTGCGACGGCCTTTACCGCAGCGTGGCCGCGTTGGTGGCCTCAGCGTCGTAGGTGATGTGGAAATTGACGGTGGCGGTGGCTGTCTCGCCGCTGTCGTTCTTGTAGATGAGCACCAGCTTGGCGGTGAGGGCGTCGCCGGATGCGGCTTGGGGATGGCACGACACGACGAACTGCGCAGCGTTCTTGTCGAACCAGACGGCGGCCTTCGACGTCTGATCCCAACTGCCGGGGTAGCCTTCGGCCGAGAACCAGTAGCCCAGCTCACCGCTCGAACTGTTGGTGGTATACGACGTGTTGGCCGTGCCGTCGGCATTATATGCCACCAGCTCTACCTCGCCGTTCTGCGGCTCTGCGGGCTGTGTGAGCAGCTTCGAGGCGATCTGTGCGGGCGCGAGGGTGAAGGCGCTGACGAGGCGGTCGCTGACGGGGATGCTGAGCGTGGTGTAGTTGCCGTCGGGCTTCAGCACGACGTCGTAGTCGAGCGACACGTTGCTGATGGGGCCGGGCATGACGGCCTTGCCCAGGATGACGTCGACGAGGAACGTCACGTCGGCAATGGTGATTGAGCCGTCCTGGTTGACGTCGCCCACGTTGGCATCCGTCTGCTTTCGGATAGCGTAGACGACCCATGTGGTCTTGGGGTCGACGGTGCCCGGCTCGTCGAGAATCAGGTAGTTCTTGCAGGGCAGCCCCATTTCTTCACCATTGTCGTAGGCGAAGCCCTCGATCATGTCCTCGCCATTCTTCAGGATGCGCACTTCGTAGCCGTCGTCAGCGATGTAGTAGAGATAGGCATCGGCGATGCCCACGTCGTTGAGGTAGCCCGTCTCGATGATGCCGTTGGTGAGGGTGCGCTCCTGACGGACGCCGTTCTGGGTCCACTTCACCCACGCCCGGACGCCCTCGCCGGCCAGCAGGAAGGTGTGGTTGTCCTCGACGGTCTCTTCCACGACCTTATAGAACAGTCCGTCGGGCACGGCGTCAGTGCGCTCCGTCCATCCGGCAGCGATGTAGGCATCGCGGGTGCCGACGGGCACGGTCAGGACGCAGTTGGAGGAAATGCCATTGAAAGGATTTGTGAGTGTTGTAATATCAATGGGTGTAGGATTCAGTGCCCTCACCTCCTCCAAGTTTGTGCAGCCAAAGAATACGCCGGACTTACCTAAGGTAGTCAACTTAGCCGGTAGCTCTATGGATTTCAACGAAGTACAATATCTGAATGCCCATGTACTGATGTTTGTCAGTGTCTTGGGAAGTTCCACAGACTCGAGAGAGCTGCAACTATGGAACGCACCATTACCAATGCTTGTTATACCTTCGGGGAGGCTGATGCTCTTAAGAGCCGAGCACCCATAGAAGGAAGTGGGGCCTATATAAGTTGGTTTACCAACAAAGGTCACCTCCTCCAAGGCTTTGCATCCCATGAACATTTGATTGGACGCAACAGGAATGACGGCATTCTTCAGAGAGGTACAATATCTGAAGCCTGCTTCAACATAGTTTTCAACTGTGCTGGGAAGCACCACTGAGGTGATGCTCTGGCAGCTGTCGCAGGCATGGTAGCCCAGACGGTTGACGGTGTAGGTCTTGCCCAGATACTCTATCGTTTCGGGGAAGGTGACGCTGCCCTTCGTGTCTTGAGGGATGGCCCGCGTGTTGCCAGTGTTCTCCTTGCGGCCTATCGTAGCGGTCATCGTCTTCGCGTCTAAGGTATAGCGCACGGGCACGCCCTCGATGGTCTTCACCACGGCCTGGTCGTCCTCGACGACGCTGGCAAAGACCTTGCTGGCTTCGCCTGTCCCGTCGCCCCAGCCTGAGCAGTTAATGTAGGCGTCGCGCATGCCGAGGGGCACGGTCAGGACGCAGTCGCTGTTGATGAACCAGAAAGCTCCTATTGCGAAGGGGGTCATGATGTTCGAATAGACATGGGTCAGGCCGGTGCACTCCTCAAAGGAGCGCTCCATTGAGGTGAGCGTGCTGGGCAGGGTCAGCGTGGTGAGCGACGTGCAGCGCTGGAAGGAGAAGTTGCCGATGGAGACGAGTCCCTCGGGCAGGTTGATGGTCGTCAGGGCCGAGCAGCCATTGAAGGCATAGTTCTGAATGGTGAGCAGCGTCGAGGGCAGGGCGACGGTCTCCAGCGCAGTGCATTCGTGGAACGTGCTGGGGAGAATGTCTGTGATGCCCTCGGGGATGGTGACTGAGGTGAGTGCGGCGCAGCCGTAGAAGGCTCCCCATGACAGGGCCGTCACGGTGTAGGTCGTGCCATTGTGCTCCACCGTGGCGGGAATCTCCAGCGCTCCGGCTGTCGACACGTCGACGGCGGGATCGTTGCCATCGCCGACGGCAACGGTCGACGGGCCCGTCTTGAGGAACTTCATGCCGTCCTCTTCGAAGGTCTCGCCGTTGACGATGCCGCCACCGAAGTAGAAATACCATCCGGCGGTATTATACAACTGTTCAGTGCCTTGCGGCACGTAGAGCTTGGCACCTTCAGGGAGGCCAGTGAACACCTGATCGTTAATCTGCCAGGGCTCTCGGATCTGCGAATAGACCTCGGCCAGGGCCGAGCAGCCGCCGAAGGCACGGTCGCCGATGGCCGTCAACGTGGCGGGCAGCGACACCGTGGTCAGGCCGGTGCAATTCTCGAAAGCGCCCGCGGCGATGGCGGTCACGGTCAAGGTCGATGGAACCACAAGGTCAGCGTACTTCACCGTCTGGGGCAATGTCAGCGCGCCCGCGGTAGCCACGTCGATGGCCGGAGCGTCGCCCGTGCCCACCTGGACAGTCCAGGGATTCAGCCCCGTCACCTTATAGGTCACGCTGTCGCCCTCCTCCGTCTCGGCCGTGAAGATGGTCTCGGGATAGATGCCGGCAGGGAACTGCGTCGTGGTCCAGCCGCGGGCCTCGTAGGTCGAGGCGTCGCTGAACGGGATGCGGGCCTGACACGTGGCATGGTGACCTGGGAAGGCGTCGCTGCTGATGTAGGGAACGGTGAGGCCCTCGACGGTGACCGAGGTGAGATTGTTGAGCATCTGGAAGGCCTTACTCTCGATTTTCTGCACCGACGACGGCAGGACGAGGGACTGTATTCCCAGTATATTCTGGCAAGCGCCCGTGGCAATGTGACGGACGTAGTAGGTCTTGTCGCCCGAGGTCACCGTCTTGGGGATGACCAGCGTCGAGGGTGAATAAGAATGGGCTTCCACCCCGACCAGTTCCACGACAGGGTAATCCTCGTATGAGTTGAATGCCCCGAACGTCATACGATAGCCGTTCACCTCGCGTGAAAAGCGTCCGTCCTCTTTCAGACCTGCACCAAAATAGTCCTTCGTCCAGCCTTTGCTAATGTATCGGTCCGTCGTGCCGGGGGGAATGATCAACTGAGAATTCCACCCCACCCGCTTGAAGGTCGACGACATGATATAGGGAGGATTATCCATCTCGGCCCTCACCTCATACAGTTGGGTGCAGCCATAGAAGGCGGAGTCGCACAACTCATTGAGCGAGCCGGGCAGCGTCACCGAGGGGAGGCCGCTACATCCAGCGAAAGCCTGCTTCTTGATAGAATTGATCGTGCCGGGCAGCTTGAGCTCCGTCATTTGGGAGCAGCCCTTGAAGGCCTTTTCGCCGATGGTGGTCACGACCGTGTTCGACAGGTCGGCACTTGTCAGGTTAATGCAATTAGCGAATGCTTCGGGGTTGATCCAGTCCAGGGTGGAGCACCAGTTGACGACCTCCAGTTTCGTGCAATTCGCGAAAGCCCGCGAATAGATCGTGCGGACGTTTTCGCAAAGGGTCACCCCCTTCAGTGTCTTAAGGCCCATGAAGGCCTCCTCGCCGATATACAGGATCCGGTAGTAGGTATTGCCGTAGTGCACCGAACCATTTTCGGGCATCATGTAGTAGAGGGGCGTCTGGCCTTCGATGATCTCCACCTTCTTCACCGTGGCGACATTCCAGCCCCAATAGTCATGCTGGTTCAGCAGGTAGGTGGTCCTGAACCCGCCGCTCTCCACGACGTACTCTTCATTGTCCTGTGCCGACAGGCTGCCGCACACGAGCAGCATCAGGGTCAGCAACGCCATCTGTAGTCTTTGTCTCTTCATTTTTATCGTTCTATTTAAGTTAAACATTCATTTATCATGAGTCCAGCATGCAAAGATAGGCAAAAATGCGGCATCGGCGGTTGTCAAAATGCGCATTTCAGTTGTCACAATCGACAAAAATGGGGCGCACGGCATAAAAAAATGCATAAAACGCGCTCACTCAGGTGCCCTCCGGCCACGTACGAAGGCCGAGGGCGACATGCCGAAGGCGCGGCGGAAGTCGCGCGCGAAGTTCGACTTGTCGTCGAAGCCGCAGCTGCGGGCCACCTCGACGATGGACATCTCGGAGTGGGCCACGAGCATCCGTCGGGCGTGCTTCAGGCGGCGCTCGAAGATGTAGACGTGGGGCGTCTGTCCGAAGATGTCCGTGAAGCGTCGGCGGAACTTGGTGGTGCTCATGCAGAGCGCTGACGTCAGCTGTCTGACGCTGACGTGCCCCTTGCGGATCTGACGGTCGATGACGCTGATGACCTTTCGGCGGAAGGCGTCGTCCTCGGGTGACAGGATGGTCTTTATCATCTGATATGCAGTTTTGCGTGCAAATTTACGCACAACGCACGAGGATTTGGTTGTCAAAATGCGCAAAAAAGTTGTCAAAATCAACAAATTTGCGGTGTTGGTTGTAAAGAATATTCGCAAAATGATAATCACTTCACACAAGCGCCTGATTTTCAGTAATATAAGATAATAATGAAAAATATGCGGCGCTTCCCGGGAAGAGAAGTGCCGTTTTTTGATGCAAGAAGCGGTGCTTTTTTGGCAGAAAAGCACCGCTTCGCTATAGGAGAATTGTTGTTTGTAAACAAATTTCCGAGTTTTTCGATGCGATATGGTGGTTATGGATGAATAAAGTTACAGACCCCACCCCCAACCCCTCCCCTTGAAGGGAGGGGAGCGGCTGCGCCGTCATTCCCGTCGGGCTGCGCCGTCATTACCATCGTGCTGCGCCGTCATTACCGTCGGACAGGGCGCCAGCCCCTCCTCCCCTTCGGGGAGGTCTGGTGGGGTTACTCCCCTCCCTTCAAGGGGAGGGGTTGGGGGTGGGGTCTCTAACTCCTTAAAACGAAATATCGAGAAAAACAATCCCCCCTACTTCTGCTGCCGGACGTAGTCGGAGGGCGTCATCCCGTGGACGTGCTTGAAGGCGCGGGTGAAGTTCGACTTGTCGTCGAAGCCGCACTTCATGGCCACCTCCGAGATGTTGAGCTCCGGGTGCTCGTCGAAGAGCTGGCGGGCACGCTCCATGCGCAGGCGGATGATGTAAGCCTGCGGACGGTCGCCCAGCAGGGCCGTGAAGCGATGGCGGAAGGCCGTCATGCTCATGGCCATCTCGCGGGCGATGGCAGAGACGTCGATGCGCCCCTCCTCGATCTGTCTGAAGGCCAGGGCATTGACGCGCCCGATGAACTGACGGTCGTCCTCAGCGAGCGACTCCGTCGACGGCGGATCGCTGGGCTCCGCTGCCGACAGCTCGTTGAACTGTCGCTCAAATCGGCGGGTGCGCTGACGGAGCACGATGAAGAGCCCGGCCAGGACCAGCAAGAGCAGGCTGACGACGCCGACGGACACATATAATATAACGCGCGCACGCGTGTGAGCGGCATCCTTCTCCTGACGCAGCCGGTCGTTGCCCAGCTGGGCGCCCATCATGGCCATGCTGTCGGCCACGGAGCGCGCATAGATCGTGTCGCGCAGGGCGTTGTAGCGCTCCAGATGGGGCATGGCCTCCTGCGGCAGCGAGTCCTTCAGGCAGTTGTAGAGTCCGAGCTGGGCGTGCAACTCGTTGTAGGGGTCGCCCATCTGCGAGAAGATCTGGCGGGCCACGTCGAAGTACGGGCGGGCCTGCTGCGGCTGATCGTCGTTGAGCAGCAGCTCGCCCATCTTGTTGCAGGCGATGCCCAGCGACTGGTAGTTCTGGTCCTGCTGCAACTGGGGGATGGCCTTCTCGAGAGCCTCGCGGGCCTCGCTGAAGCGGGCCAGGCCCGTCAGCGCCTCGGCCATCTGGGTCAGCCGGATAGCCTCCTTGTCCTTGCGCCCCAGCTGCTGCTCGATCGCCAGCCCCTTACGGGCATAGTCGAGGGCCTGCTCCTGGCGCCCCATGGCATGATAGGCCTCCGAGGCCATGCCGTAGAGGATGGACAGGCGCCCCTGATTGCCGGCCTGGAGGCAGTAGTCGATGCCGCGCAGGACGTACTGCTCGGCCTCGTGGGGCAGGTTGGCACCGATGTAGATGGCGGCCAGCGTGTTGAGCACCGAGCTGAGGGCATCGGGGTCGCCCAGCTGCTGCGACGTCTGATAGCACTGCTTGGCGTAGCGGGCCGCGGCGGGCGAGTCGCCCAGGCGGATGCAGGTGATGGCCAGCAGGTTCTGACACTCGCCCAGCAGCGACGTGTTGCCGCCGGCCTCGCAGAGGGGCAGCGCCCGCCGGCCGTAGGCCAGCGCCGATTCGTAGTCCTGCGTGTCGTAGAAGTATTCAGCGGCCCAGTAACAGACCTGCTGGCTGAGCGTGTCGGGATGGACGGAGGGGGAGAAGCTGAGCTGACGGTCGAGGATGTCGTCGGCCAGCAGGGTGCTGAAGAGCTGGTTGGCCACCGACAGTCGCTCGGCAGGAGCAGTCGCCGCGTCGTAGGCCCCAAGCAGCTTCCTCACCGTCGCGTCGTCGGCCTGGGCAACGGCGACGCAGATGAGAGATGACAGTATGACGAAGAGAACTTTTTGCGCTAATTTCATAATGACATTACATATTTACAAGTGCAAAAATACAAATTATCCGTATAAAACGGACAAACTGTAGAAGTTTTTTTGACTAATCAGAAAAAAAAGGCGCAAAAATTTGCGGGAAAGAAAAAAATGTCGTACCTTTGCACCCGCATTTAAGCGAAAGTGCACACAATCGGTGGCACGCTGCCGAGGAAGTTTGGGTGAGTGGCTGAAACCAGTAGTTTGCTAAACTGCCGTACGGGTGACTGTACCGGGGGTTCGAATCCCCCAGCTTCCGCACACTCTGGTCGGTTCATCTAACGGTTAGGATACAAGATTCTCAATCTTGGCATAAGGGTTCGATTCCCTTACCGACTACCAATACACCATCTTAATTCAACATTCATAGCCGGTCGGTTCATCTAACGGTTAGGATACAAGATTCTCAATCTTGGCATAAGGGTTCGATTCCCTTACCGACTACCAATACCATTAGACGTAGAGGCCCATCAAGGGTCTTTTTTTGTATTCGGACAAATGCAGAACCAATTCTCAAGAACACGCCTGCTGCTGGGACGCAAGGCAATGGACACGCTGCAGGAGAGCCGCGTGGCCGTCTTCGGCGTGGGCGGCGTGGGCGGCTACGTGGTCGAGGTGCTGGCCCGCAGCGGTGTGGGGGCGCTCGACCTGATTGACGACGACCGCGTATGTATGACCAACATCAACCGCCAAATCCATGCCTTGATCTCGACAATTGGAAAGTATAAGGTCGACGTGGCCGAACAGCGCATTCACGACATCAACCGCCGCTGTCAGGTGACGAAGTACCAGCAGTTCTATCTCCCTGAAAATGCAGATGCTGTCGACCTCAGCCAATTCGACTATGTGGTGGACTGCATCGACACGGTCTCTGCCAAGCTCGAACTGATTCGCCGCTGCAAGCGCCTTAACGTGCCCATCATCTCGTCGATGGGAGCCGCCAACAAACTGGACGCGACGGCTTTCCGCGTGGCCGACATTGAAAAGACGAGCGTCGACCCGCTGGCCAAGGTTATCCGCAAGAAGCTGCGCAAGGAAGGCATCCGCGGCGTGAAGGTGGTCTATAGCGATGAAGAACCGCTGGAGCCTTTCGATGATATGGAAATCTCATGCCGGTTCCATTGCATCTGCCCCAACAAAGACATGCGAAAATGCACTGACCGACGCACGATTCCGGCCTCCAACGCCTTCGTACCGGCCACGGCAGGGCTCATCATCGGCGGCGAGGTGGTGAAAGACCTCATCAACCGCGCCGGCACGATGCGCATTCCACCTGAAGACACACCAGCCCAGACAGCTACGGAAGCATGACACTAGACGAACGCATCTGGCGACGGTTTCAGCAGGCACTGACCGAATATCACCTGCTGGACGACGGCGACCACATCCTCGTGGGCCTCTCCGGCGGCAAGGACTCGCTGCTCCTGCTGGAGCTGCTAGCCCGACGGGCCCGCATCCACCGGCCGCAGTTCAGCGTGGAGGCGCTGCACGTCAGGATGGAGAACATCAGCTACGAGTCGTCGACGGACTATCTGAAGCACTTCTGCCAGCAGCTCGACGTGCCCTTCCACACGGCCACCACGCGCTTTGACCCGCCCACGGCCGACCAGCACGAGAAGCCGGCCTGCTTCCTCTGCTCATGGATGCGCCGCAAACAGCTCTTCAACGTGGCCCAGGAGCTGGGCTGCAACAAGATAGCGCTGGGCCATCATCAGGACGACATCATCCACACGACGCTGATGAACCTCTTCTTCCAGAGCCACTTCTCGCCGATGCCCGTCAGCCTCAGGATGCGCAAGATGCCGCTGACCATCATCCGCCCGCTCTGTCTGGAGCGCGAGGCCGACATCCGGGAATATGCCGAGGCCCGCCACTATGAGAAGCAGCTGAAGACATGCCCCTACGAGAGGGCCTCCCACCGCACGACGGCCCGCAAGCTCTTCGAAGAGATGGAGCAGCAGAACCCTGAGGTGCGCCACTCCCTGTGGAGCGCCCTGGAGCGCGACGGCCGGCTGATCCAGTCGTAGAGGCCACCGCCTTGTTCAATTTTGCTTTAAATTTTGACCAAATTCCCTCCGCAGACGGTTCGGTTTGCGCTTCGCAGATCATATAACGAATAGGCATAAAGTGTTAAAAGATAGAAAAATAACAATAAGAGGGTGACAAAACTCGTTTATTTTTTGTATCTTTGCAACCGAATATTGATTTTTTGACTCCTAAAAAAGCATTATATGAATTTGAAACAACTGAAAAAGATTGCCATCATAGCCCTCTCAGCCGTAGCAGCCATACCCGCACAGGGACAGGACCTGCTGGCCAGCCAGGCCCCCATCGACCGCAAAATGAAAGCGGTCGACTCTGTTTTCCTGCAGAAGCTCATCCAGCAGGAAGAGGAGTGGGAATCGCCGGCCACTGACCTCTACGACGACTGGGACAACATCTTCGCACACCGCCAGACGGAGGTGCCCGACTCGTTCCGCATCGACCTGCGCGACTTCTGCATGCCGACGCCCAGCCGCGTCATCACCTCGAACTTCGGACCACGCTGGGGCCGCCGCCACCAGGGACTGGACATCAAGGTCTACATCGGCGACACCATCCGTGCTGCCTTCAGCGGCAAGGTGCGCATGGTGAAATATGAGGCAAAAGGCTACGGCAAGTATGTCGTCATCCGCCACGACAACGGACTGGAGACGATCTACGGACACATGTCGAAGCAGCTGGTCAAGGAAAATCAGGACGTGCGCGCCGGCGAGCCCATCGGACTGGGCGGCAACACGGGACGTTCGACGGGATCGCACCTGCACTTCGAGACGCGTCTCTGCGGCATGGCCCTCAACCCGGCCCTGATGTTCGACTTCCGCAACCAGGACGTCACGGGCGACTTCTACACCTATCGTAAGCGCACCTACGCCCGCGAGCAGGCTGTGGCCACACAGCTGCGCGGCGCCAACGGACTGAACGGCTACGACCCGGCCGACGTGAACAGCCCCAACATGGGCAAGAGCACGGCCAAGAGCCAGCGTGCCGCGCGCAACCACAAGGTGAAGCGCGGCGAGACGCTCTCGTCGATCGCCCGCAAGCACGGCACCAGCGTCAGCGCCCTCTGCAAGCTGAACCGCATCAAGCAGTCGGTGAAGCTGCGCCCGGGACAGATTCTGAAATACTGATCTGAGTGAAAGGTGAAAGATGAGAAATGAAAGATGAAAAGAATAACAGCAATGATTTTGTTGTGCCTCGTGGCCCTGGCCATCGGGGCACAATCGCTTTATGTGGGCTCCTACAACGTGCGCTATCAGAACGACGGCGACGCAAGGGAGGGCAACGGATGGGCACAGCGCGGACCCGTGCTGGCTGCCTTGGTCAGCGTTGAGCATCCTGACATTTTCGGCACGCAGGAGGTGCTCAAGAGCCAGCTCGACGACCTCACGGCATGGCTGCCCGACTACGACCATATCGGCGTGGGACGCGACGACGGCCTGCACGGCGGCGAGCACGAGGCGATCTTCTACGACCGCAACCGGCTGCGGCTGCTCGACCACGGCGACTTCTGGCTCTCGGAGACGCCCGACCGCCCCACACTGGGATGGGATGCGGCCTGCATCCGCGTCTGCACCTGGGGATGCTTCAAGGACAGGAAGACAAAACGGAAGTTCTACTTCTTCAACCTCCACATGGACCACGTCGGTATCGTAGCCCGGCGCGAGGCGGCCAAGCTGGTGGTGCAGCGCATCGGCGAGATCTGCGACGGGAAGCCCGTCGTCCTGACCGGCGACTTCAACGTCGACCAGACGAACGAGATCTATCGGACATTCACCGAGTCGGGACTGCTCAACGACTGCTATGAGCACGCCCAGGTGCGCTTCGCCGAGAACGGCACGTTCAACGCCTTCAAGCCTGACCTCAAGACCACAAGCCGCATCGACCACATCTTCGTCAGCCCACGCTTCCGCGTGGAGAGCTATGCCGTCCGCACCGACGCCTACTGGGTGCCGACGGCCGTCTCTGACCAGAAGCAGAAGGGCAGGGACGCCCCACAGGAGATCGACTTCGCCTCATGGGAGCGCCGCCTGCCCAGCGACCACTACCCCGTATTCGTGAGAATAAGATAAAAGATAAAAGATAATAGATAAAAGATAAGAGATAAAAAGTGAAAGATGAAAAATATGATTAGACTTGTGCGCGATTATTCTGACGGCCAAATCTAATCATATTTTTCATCTTTCACTTTTCACTTTTCAATTAGGAAAGCCTCATTGAGCCTTCTCATGTGAGAAGTAGATACCATTGCTGAGCTGGGCTGCACCATTGTATTCAGCACGGACACCGATGACCGACAGACGGTCGCCAGCTTCGATACCCAGTTTCTCAAACAAGCCCTTGCGGAAATCGCCCGTGGCACCCCATCCGGGATAGCAGCCGTAGACGTAGACGGTGCCCGTCTCGTCAGTGAGGTTCACGTTGCCGTAGACAGCATTGGCGATGCTTTCAATCGTGCCAGTGATACGATAGTAGACGTCGGCAGCAGGCTCCTTGGCCAGGAATTCAGCGATAGAGACCTCCGTCACGACGTGGTCGAGACGTTCAAACTGTCCGCTGACCATCTGCGGGTTGCCATTGTAGGCGCCACGCTGACCGACGACGGTCACAACGTCGCCAGCCTTGGCCCCCGACTCGATGAAGCCCTCGGCACGATAGACAAGGGTCTTGCCGGAATAGTCCTGAATATAGAAGCTCTTGCCCTGGCGGTCGCTGGTGTAGAGCTCGGTGATGACACCCGTCAGACGATACTGGGCCTCGCCCTCGGCAGCGGCCAGGAAGTCTGCCACCGACACGTCGGCCACGCCTCCCAGCTGTGAGAACGTATAGCTGACTTCCGACTTGGTGTCGTCCTTGAAGGAGCTGAAATTGATCTGTCCCGAACGGGCGTTAGCCTCGTTGGGCGACACCAGGAAACGGAAGACGGCCGTATCGGCATCGCCGCTGATATACTTCGAGTCAAGATAGCTCAACCAGCTACGGCAGTCTTCGGGGATAGAGAAGAAGACACCATTGCCCTTGTAGCTCACCTTCACCTCCATCTCGCCGCCGGTCTTGGCAATCGTGGCAGCCTCCGACTCGACCTTGACGAGAGACTTCTTGACCTCGATAATGGTGACGTCGACAAACTGGTTGACGCCCTTATACTGGCTCGTTCCACCCTCGATGGTCACCTCGTCGCCGATGTCGAGACCCCAGCTCTTGATGGGATAGTTCTTCAGCTTGCCGTCCTTGTCGGCCGTGCCGTAGACGATGATTTCGCCAGTGGCATCCTTCAGGTAGTAGTTGCCATACTGCTCATAGTTGCTATACCAGCGCGAGATGACACCCTTCACGCGATAGGACGGACCGGCCGGACCAGCCAGCACCTCGGCAATGGTAGCCTCGGTGGGGTCGAGCGAGCCCTGACGGACGATGACGAACTGCTTCTTGCCACCGGCAGAGATCTGCAGCTCTGCTTCGCGGCCGCCCTCAGTAGCATCGGCATGGAAGGTGACGCGGCTCTCGCCGTTGGCGCCTGAGAGCACGTCGGCCGTCAGCCATGCAGGCAGAGCCTGATAGTTGGGCTCATCCTTGCTGCCCAGATTGAACACCTGGTCGAACTGCCAGGCACCGCTGGCCGTGATGGTGATGGTGGCATCGCCGCCGGCCACAGGTATCGAGACGTAGGTCTTGTCGATCTGGATGCTGTCCAGCGAGCCAATCTCGTCGTCGTCGGTACAAGCCGTAAAGAGCAGTGCCGACAGGAGTGCGCAGAAAATATATCTTAGTTTCATAGCTTTGTTCTCCTTTATTTATGATTAGTTAAACATGTATTTGATACCGATAGAGGCATACCAGCACTGGCCGATGGTGTGGTAGGGGATCCACGTCTTGGTGTTTCCGCTGACGGCCTTGGGTGTCGAGAAGACGGCGTAGCCCTGTGCGTCGGTGCTCTCATACTTGAGGATGCGGCCCGAGTTGAGCTCGGGGTTCATATACTTGCTGACGCCCCAAGCCGAGTTGAAGAGGTTGAGCACGTTCTTCACGTCGAGCGACAGCTGCAGGCGGTGCATCGTGCGGCCCAGGTTGACCTTGAAGTCGTGCTTATAGCCGAAGTCGATGCGGTGGACCCAAGGCGAATAGACGCTGTAGCCCTCGGCATACTCACCCTGATGATTCTTCAGGTAGCCGTCGTTGTGAACATACTGCATGAAGCGGTCCATATCGTCCTTCGAGGCGAAGCGGAACTGTCCGGAGCCCTGGACGGCACCATTCTCATAGTAGCTGGCCTGACCGTCAGTGGGCACGTAGACAGCGTCGTAGTTGTAGCCGTCGCCGTTCATGTCGTTGGCCAGGAGATACGACTCGCAGTAGCCGCCGCGCCATGTCTCATAGATGAGCGAGTAGTGGTTGCCACTCTTGTCGTGGATCGTAGCGTTAGCCACGATACGGTCCGGGGTGACATACTGCGAGTTGTGCAGCTTGATGTTGTTAGGGCCGGCCACGGTGGGCACGTAGGTGAAGGCCGACTCGGCGTTGGAGCCGGGCATGCCGGTGATCTCCTTCGAGACGGTGTGGGTGTAGGCCGCCATCAGCGAGATCCACTCGGCGGGCTGAGCCGTCAGCGTCAGGTTGGCACTCCATCCGTAGCCCTTCGAGGTATTCTCCAGGACGAAGGCCTTGGTGGCGGTGCGGAAGTTGGCGGGATAGACGGGACGGTAGTCGACGCCGTTCCAGCGTGCGAAGCCCTCGGCGGGCAGCATGCTCCAGTCGGAGAGGCAGACGGCATTGATGGTCTTGTTGAAGATACCCTCAGCCGTGATGGTGAAGGGGAACGAGACGGGCAGCTGATAGTCGACGGCCAGCGACGTCTTCCATACCTGCGGCATCTTGAACTCGGGGTCTACGGCCGAGATGCTCGAGGGAACAGTGCCGTCCTCGGGGCGCACCGTGTTGGGATAGCCCAGCGAGAGGAGCTTCTCCTTGAGGGCGTCGATGGTGGCGTGGCCGTTGGCGTCGGTGACCAGTCCGCCGGCAAACTCGCTCATGCTGAAGCCCCGCTTCTCGGCGTTGGCAGCATTGATCTGGGCATTATACTGCACCAGTCCGCCGTTGGTCGGCATGTTGGTGAAGAACACAAGGGGCAGACGGCCAGAGAAGAGGCCCGTACCACCACGCACCTTGAGCGACTTGTCGCCGAAGACGTCGTAGGTGAAGCCCAGACGGGGCGACAGGGTGATGCTCGTCTTGGGCCACTTGCCGGTGTCGATGTGGCGACCGTTGTAGTCGAGGTCGTAGATGGCCTTGTTGGTCATCAGGTCGTTATTGTTGAAGAACAGGCCGTCGATGCGGGTGCCGTAGTTGAGCTTGAAGCGCTCCGTCACGTTCCAGTCGTCCTGCAGATAGAGTCCGGCCTTATTGAACTGGACACGGGCTGCGGGCTTCGACTCGCCGTCGTAGCCGTAGGTCAGGTTGACAATCTCAGGCGTAGCGCCGCTGAGGAAGTCGTCGAGGCTCGTATAGCGGTAGTATCCTGTGCCGCTACGCATGTACTGGTTGTCGGCCATCTGATGTTCGAACATGACGCCGCCGGTAATCTTGTGTGCCCCGAGGTAATAGGTCAGGTCGTCCTTCAGGTTCCAGATGGTGTTGTGTACGGCGTTGTTCCATGTGAAGAGCTCATAGCCCAGTGCGATGTAGTTGTCGCCGTCCTCGAGGATGTCGATGTGCGGGAACTCGCTGGAGTTCGAGCCGCGCACGTCGTCGAGCTTCGAGAATGTAGCCAGGAACTGATTCGACAGGTTGTCTGTCAGTCGACTGTTGAGGTCGAATGAGAACGAGTGGACGATGTTCTCCATCGAGTACATCGTGTTGGCATACGACATGGAGTAGTCCGACATACGGTCGTGGACGGCCTGCGTGCCGCCATCCATCGACGTGCGGTTGGGCGAGTTCCAGACGTTGTTCTTCGTGTAGTTATAGCGCAGGGCCAGGTGATGGCGGTCGCTGATGTTCCAGTCCAGTCGGGCCAGCAGCTTGTAGTTGTTCTCGTCGGCAGGGAAGTTGGTCCATGAGCCGGTGTTGTAGCCATACTTGTCGAAGACGTGGTTCGACACCTTCTCCAGGTCGCTCAGCTTGGTGCGCGAGATGTAGTTGTCGGGATCAGCCACACCGTCCGTAGAGCCGTGCCAACGGTTGACCACGGTCGGGCGCTTGAGCATTTCGCCGTTGACGAAGAAGAAGAGCTTGTCCTTGATGATAGGTCCGCCGAGGGTCAGTCCGTAGGTGGTCTGCTGTTCCTTCTCGCGGGCACCGGCTACCGTCTCACGCTCCACGGCGTCGCCCCGGAGGTTCTCGTTCTGGTGGTAGACATAGGCCGATCCGCGGAACGTGTTCGTGCCCGACTTGGTGATGGCGTTCACGCCGCCGCCGATGAAGTTGGTCTGACGCACATCGAAGGGCGAGATGACCACCTGCAACTCCTCGATGGCATCGATCGAGATGGGGTTGCCGCCGCCGGGGAGACTCGACGACAGACCGAAGTTGTTGTTGAAGTTGGCACCGTCGACGGTGAAGTTGGCCAGTCGGCCGTCCGAGCCGACGAAGCTCATGCCGTTGCCGCCGTAGGGCGAGAGTCGGGTCACGTCGGTGATGGCGCGGCTGACCGTCGGCAGGTTGACGATCTGCTGGCTGGTGATGTTGGTCGAGGCGCCCGTCTTCTCGGCGGCAAACTTCGAGGCCTTGCCGCTGACGACGATCTCGGTGAGCTCCTGCGAGTTCTCCGAGAGCCACACGTTGAGGTTGTAGGTCTCGCCCAGCGAGAGGGTGATGCCGCGCAGCGTCTTGGTCTGATGGCCGATGTAGCTGACGGTGACGGCGTAGGGACCGCCCGTACGCATACCCTGGATGGTGAATTGTCCACTGGTGTTGGTCACTGCCGTGTAGCGTGTGCCTGACGGCTCGTGTACGGCCTGCACCGTAGCGCCGATGATTTCCTCACTACTGCCCTCGAACGTGACCTTACCTGTCATGCTCGACGTAGTGATTTGGGCCACAGCCGTGAGTGTGAGCACAAACAGCATGGCAACCAATGAAAAAAGTCTTTTTTGCATAAGAACAATTTATGGTTAATTAAACGTTGTGGATGTTTCCGTCTGCAAAATTACGAAGATTTTTTGAATTATTAGCACATTCTTCGAATTATTTTGATTTCCGGGTGTATTATTCATGGTTTAGCCAGAATTATTCACTCTCGAATGTGTTGAACGCTTAGCGTCTTACAAAAAGGAATAAAAACAGGCTTTATAATAAATAGTGGTGACAAGTTCCCGACAGCAGTCAACGCCCCCCTGCCCCCCTCTAATCTTAGAGGGGGAGTCAGATAGCATGCATTCCGCCCGCCTCCGCTGGTGATCTGCTCCTGCGGTGGTATTCAACTCCCCCTCTAAGATTAGAGGGGGGCAGGGGGGCGTTGACTGCTGTCGGGCATTTATCACCATATTGATAATTGTTTTATTATGTTTTATTGGTTTTCCATGGTTTTTGTAAGACCGCGAAGCGGTATAATGAATAATGCAGGGCCGCCAAGTGGAGGGCTGTGTCCGGCGGGCTGGGGGCCGCCTGCGGGTCAGGGCAGGATGCGGGCCGTGCCGCTCTTGGTCAGGGCGATGCGGTGGCGTCGCAGGCTGCTGTTGTCGTGGTCGAAGATGAGGGCCGAGTTGAAGGCCGCGCCCTCGACGCGGCACTCGAAGTGGAGGTGGTCGCCCGTGGCATGTCCGGTGCGTCCGATGAGGGCGATGACCTGTCCGGCCGTGACCTGCTCGCCCACGCTGACCATGTTGCGCAGGTTGTGGCTATAGAGGGTGCTGATGCCGTTACTGTGGCTGATGACGATGCAGTTGCCATAGCCGGCGTAAGGCTCCGACAAGGTGACGACGCCGTCGAAGGCGGCGCAGATGCGGTCCTCGCCGAACGTCTTGACGTCGGTGCCGGAGTGTCCCCGCTCGCCGCGTTGTCCGTAGGGACTCGTGACGTAGGCTCCCGGCACGGGGTAGCACCAGTCGCGGTCGCCATAGTTCTCGAAGTGGATGATCAGCTCGGAGGCGCCGCCGAAGGGGTCGGTCAGCGCCGCCGCCCCCTCCGCCTTTGGCAGCGGGAAGCTGAGCACGCCGCTCTTCCATAGCCCCAACTCGTGGTGATAGATGGGCGCGGCATAGTAGGCCTGCGCCTGTCGGGCGATGGACGGTCGCAGCGGTGCCCACGGCGCATCGGCCCTTGCCTCAGCAAAGACGCCCAGCAGGCACGCCGCCACAAAGCCTAAGAACCTCTCAACTCTCAATTCTCAATTCTCACCTTCCTCGTCTTCATATTCAAAGTCGTCGAGGTCGTCCACGTCGTCGACGTCGACATACTCGATGTCCTCGTCCTCGCCCTCGTCGGCCAGCTCCTCGGCGAAGCGGGTCATGTCCTTGTCGCGATGGACGAGGGTGTCCTCGCTGAGCAGCGTCTGCAGCTTATTGCTCTCAGCGTTCAGCTCGCCCCACAGCACGTCCTTGAGCGTGTCGAGACCCATGCCCGTGACGGCCGAGATGAAGACCACGGGCAGGTCGTCGGGCAGCCCCTCGCGCAGCATGTCGATGAGCTCGTCGTCGAGCAGGTCGCACTTCGTCACGGCCAGCACGCGCTGCTTGTCGAGCAGCTCGGGGTTGAATCGGCGCAGCTCGTCGAGCAGCACCTCGTATTCGTGGCGGATGTCGTCCGTGTCGCCCGGCACCATGAAGAGCAGCAGCGAGTTGCGCTCGATGTGGCGCAGGAAGCGCAGGCCCAGTCCGCGACCCTCGGCCGCCCCCTCGATGATGCCGGGTATGTCGGCCATGACGAACGACTTGCCGTCGCGATAGCCGACGATGCCGAGCGAGGGCTCCATCGTCGTGAAGGGATAGTTGGCAATCTTGGGGCGCGCGTTGCTGAGAGCCGAGACGAGTGTCGACTTGCCCGCATTGGGGAAGCCGACGAGTCCGACGTCGGCCAGCAGCTTCAGCTCCAGGATGACGGTCATCTCCTGCATCGGCTCGCCGGGCTGAGCGTAGCGCGGCGCCTGGTTGGTGGCCGAGCGGAACTGGAAGTTGCCGAGTCCGCCGCGACCGCCCTTGAGCAGCACGATCTCCTGTCCGTCGTAGGTGACGTCGCAGATGTACTTGCCCGTCTCGGCGTTGTAGACGACGGTGCCGCAGGGCACGTCGATGTAGACGTCGCGGCCGTCGGTGCCGTGACACTTGTCCTTGCCGCCGTTGCCGCCGTGCTCGGCGAAGATGTGGCGCTCATACTTCAGGTGGAGCAGCGTCCAGTAGTTGTGGTTGCCCCTGAGGATGATGCTGCCGCCGCGACCGCCGTCGCCGCCGTCGGGGCCCCCGTTGGGGTTGTACTTCACGTGACGGAGGTGCATCGAGCCGCGGCCGCCTTTGCCCGAGCGACACAGGATCTTGACGTAGTCAACGAAATTGCTTTCCATACGCTGTCTCTGCCCTACCCCAGTGCGTCAATGACTTTGCAGATGTCCTGGAAGATGCGGTCGAGGTCGCCAAGGCCGTCGATGTGGTGATGGATGCCTTCGCGCTCATACCATTCGATGAGGGGCTGCGTCTGCTCATGGTAGACGACGAGGCGCTTCCTGATCGTCGCCTCGTTGTCGTCGGCGCGACCGCTCTGCTGGCCGCGCAGGATGAGGCGCTTCATCAGCTCGTCCTCGGGCACGTCGAGCTCCAGCATGGCGCTGACCGTGTCGCCCCGCTCGGCCAGCATCGCCTTCAGGGCCTCAGCCTGCGGGATGGTGCGGGGGAAGCCGTCGAAGATGACGCCGCGGTGGTCGCGTCCGAACGAGTCGTAGACGCTGGCCAGTATCGAGACCATCAGGTCGTCGGGAATCAGCTGTCCCTGGTCGATAAACTTCTGGGCGGTCTGTCCCAGCTCGGTGCCGCGCTTGATCTCTGCACGAAGCACGTCGCCGGTGGAGATGTGCTCCAGTCCGTACTTCTCAATGAGCTTGTCGCTCTGGGTGCCCTTTCCTGACCCGGGCGCTCCGAAAATCACAATATTCTTCATAAATTCTACTCCTTATTAATTATTCTTGTCGCGGAATCATAACCGGTAACTCTTCTTTTTTGAAAGCAATGTTCTTTTATAATGTTCTTTTTTGAAAGAAATTAGCAACAATGAGAAAAAATTCTATCCAACAATGAGAAAAATATCTATCCAACAATGGGAAACAATTCTATTCAACAATGAGAAATAATTCAATCCAACAATGAGAATAATATATTTTTTCTAATTCTTGGAAGAAATTGTTTATAATTCTTGCTCATTTCTTTCCCCCCAAAAAAATTATTATCATTCTTGCTCATTTCTTTCCCAAAAAATTATTATCATTCTTGCTCATTTCTTTCCAAAAAAATTATTATCATCCTTGCTCATTTCTTTCTTCAAAGACAACGACAGGTTATAAATTCCTTAGTTTAAAAGATTCATTTCTCTGCCACCAGCGTGCAGATGTCGCGCAGTCCGCGGCCCTGCTGGTCGTAGTCGAGGCCGTAGCCGACGATGAAGTCGTTGGGGATCTGGAAGGCCGCATAGCGGATGTCGAGCGGCGCCTCCAGCTTGTCGGGCTTGACGAAGAGGGTGCAGACGCTGACGGAGGCGGGATGGCGGGTGCCTATCTGCTCGATCATGCGCCGCATGGTGCGCCCCGTGTCGACGATGTCCTCGACGATGATGACGTGGCGACCCGTGAGGTCCTCGTTGATGCCCATCACCTCCTTGATCTGTCCTGTCGACGTCGTGCCCTGATAGGAGGCCAGCTTGACGAACGAGATCTCACAGGGGATGGTGATGCGGCGCATCAGGTCGGCCGCGAAGATGAAGGCGCCGTTGAGGACGGCCAGCAGCAGCGGGTTGCGGCCCTCGAAGTCGTGGCTGATCTGCCGTCCCAGCTCGTCGACGCGCCTGAGGATGTCAGCCTCGGCGATGGACGTCTCGAATGTCTTGTCGATAATCGTTACTCTGTTCATATCTTGAGCTAATAATATTTATTTTGCAAATATACATTTTTCCTCAGACAGCCAAACGTTTTCAGTGACAATCACCAGTTTTCTGCCCTTTAGCGCCTCCGGGGTCAGCACTGCAGCATGGCTCCGGGAGCAATGTTGAGCATGCGGCACAGCTGGCCGGCAATCCTCAGCGTCGGCTCAGAGCGTCCGGAGACATAGTCGCTGACGCGCGACGGGCTGACCCCAATCATCTTGGCCAGCTGCCTCTGAGTGATTCCATTCTCCTCTAAGGAAAGTCCGATCAGCTCGCCCACGGTGGGCTTTCCTATCGGATAGTGCTCCTTCTCGTATTCGATGACCACATCCGACATGACGCTCAACTCCACGGCCCGCCGGTCGTTGGCAGGTGTCTCGTCGGTCACGAGGGGCAGCAGCTCCTCGATCCGGTTGAGTGCAAACTCATATTGTTCCTTTGTGATTCTGTTCATTTTAGTCGTCAGTCTTTATATGGTTGAACAATCTATCTTGTCGTATTCGCTATGGGTTCCGACGAAACGGATGAAGATGTGGCCGATGGTGAACTTCACGACAACCACAAGCCTGTCTCTATTACCGCGGATGTTGAAGACGTAATGCTGATTCCCGACATAGTCAGTAGAGGGGAAATCAACCTTGATGTCCGAAAGGTTTCGCCACTGTGCCTCCTCTGCGATGTTATACCATCGTTCGAGGGCCACGCGAGCATCTTCGTGCCCGCTTTGTTCGTAGAACTCTCTCAGTTTTCGGTGTGAAACGATTCTCATGACTCTTCAGCGATGATTAACAAACGACACGGCGGCGGTGGGACGAATGTCACTTAATTGCTGCCAGTCAGCATGACCAGCTCTTTATTTCGGTGCAAAGATACAACAAAAATTCTGAATTTCAAAACAAAAACGCCAAAATGTTCTGAATTTCGGGTATATAACGCCGACGGTTCCCCGCCGCCGACGCCTTTCGTGGGGGCGTCGGCCGGCGGAGAACCGTCCTATAGTGTTTTAGAAAAAATGTGTCGAGCCAGGGGATCAGTCCTCGTCGTCCCAGATCGAGCGGCCGCGCGACAGGTTGCCTTCCGTTGCGTCTGTCGTTCCTAAATCTTCCAGGCTAAAGCCTTCCTCAACGGGGCCATAGAGGCTAGCAGCGATAGGCGACTGCGTGGCCACGAGGATCATGTCTGTCTCAGGTTTCTGATATATTGCTTTCATAATCGTTTCTGTCTTTAAAAAATCTATTATCTTTTATCTCTTATCTATTATCTCACCACGGTCTTCTTGCCGTTCATGATGTAGAGGCCCTTCGTGGGCTGAGCCACGCGGCGGCCCTGCAGGTCGTAGACCTCAGTCGACAGCACGCTGCTCTCAACAGCGCTGATGCCAGTCGAGCTCTCGCCGTCGAAGCCGATGAACGAGCGGGCCGTGCTAGTAGCAGGCAGGTAAGCCGTGTTGGCGCCGACAGTGAACTCCGAAGCCGTCTTGTAGAAGCCGACGCCCTGCTCGCCATTCATCAGAACGTACGAACCAGCAGGAACCTTCGTAGCCTCGAGTACGCCCACGAGAGCGCTCGTAGCCTCGCCGCCGTCAGCGATAACGGGAATCTGATACTCACCCGCAGCGCCCTTCAGCAGCACGCCAGTCTCAGCGGGAACCTTCTTAACCTCAGTGAAGCTCACCTCTGAGCCAGAAACAGTAGCGACATAAGCGGTCAGGCCCTCAACGTTCGTGAAGTCCAGAGCGTTCTCGCTGCAATAGGTGGCATAGCCAGCGGCAGAGATAGACTTGTTCTCAACATAGTCACCAGTACGGGTAAACATAATGAAGTCCATGTTCAAGTTTGAGTTATTGCCACCACACTTAAGAACAAATTTCGCACCATCGGGAATGCTGACACTTACAGTCTTTTCTGCGGTAAGTGCCTTTGTCCATTCTTCAAATTGGTTAGCAAATGTAGTAATGTTACCAGCTTCATCCATCCATGCGAGGATAATATTATCTGATACGCTACTGCTCTGGTTACGCGCATTCATATTGATTGTATAAACACCGCCATCAAGAGCCTCAGTATAAGCATAATTATTTTTATAATGGCGAGGAGCTTGTCCATTGGAAGAACGACTAGCCATACCGTCATTACGCCAACCATCTAATGGCCCTTCCTGAACCACTGGAAGATCCTCGACCTCAAAGAAATACTTCACGTCGTTATTTTCAGTGTAGGAAACAGTGTTTGTTCCTGCAACAACATTCACTCCATAGTAAGGCTCTCCTGAATTCTGTGCACGGACGTACCATACGTTGCCTACCTTGACGGCCTTGTGGTAATAAACAGTGGCTGATTCACCCTCAACGACATTTCCCGAGAAAGCATTCTCAACAAGTACGCTGTTGTCAGCCGAGTTAATTAGGTTGACGGTATATGCCACTGTAGTGGCCTTACGGAAGGATACGGTTACCACGGTTGAACCATCCTCTGCGACAGTCTGGCTGGCGGCATCATCTGACTCATAAATATATTTTTCTGCGGGGTCGCCATACCAGATAGCAGCCTTATCAGAATCAAGAATTGAAGTGGTGTTACCAACCTTAACACTCTCAACAGTGCGAGCAGCCTTTATTTCAGTAGTGCCATAAACATACTTAATTGTATAATCAGCATACTTCTCGCTTTCGTCGATATAGCTAGTGACAGAGACGTTGTCAATATAAGCAGTCACGCTGTTAACACCAGTCTGAATGTCAATCTGTGTGCAAACTGAAGCATTGGCATTGAAGAAGTCGGCATCCGTTGTGGAGACAAGTACGGCGCTTGTTGCCTTATTCTTTACCTCGTAAGACACTTTCTTGTTTGTGATATCAACAGTAGCGTTAACAGTCACCCAAAGGCCGAGGATTTCGTTAGCCTTTAATGTCGTGGTTGAACCGATGGCGACACCATTAACCGAAGCGTAATTCTCATTGGTCGAACCATTGAGTTTACCACGTTCTGTACCAAAAACGAAAATGGCACCATTGCCATTATAGCTCCATGCGCCTTTATTGGTAAAAATAGAAGAAGTACGCTGCGTTGCGTCACCGATGGACACTTTAATTTGACCTGCAGTTTCGGGAAGATAGCAATCGAAAGAGACTTCAACTTTAGCAGCGGTCTGACTCTGAGATGAGAAATCATAATAAGCAAATGCACCTGGCGCGGCATTTCCAGCGTTAGAAGCTGATACCAGTGTCATTACATGATTGTTTTCATTAACAGGGTCAGATGCATTAGCCACGCTGCCACGCCCAGAAAATGCAAACAGCGTTTCCGAGTTTTCAAAATTGCATGTGGTCGTTGTGGGAACCAAATCTGCCCACGCACTTGTCCCCACGAGCATACCAGCAGCCACGATGAGGGACTTCAAAATAGTAGTTTTTTTCATTTTAGTTTGATTTGTTAATAATTATAAGTTGAGTATCTTTTGGTCAGTTTTAGCTCTTAGCCATCAGCGCTTGGCGCGGTGAGAATCGGCTGCAAAAGTAACACTTTTGGGGCTACCGGCCAAACAAAAAGACAAAAAATGATGAAGATTGAGCAAAAAATGATGTGGATTGGCCGGGGGAGCGAGGAAAGAGGCAGGATAAGATTAAAGGCTACGAAAGAACTGGAAGAGAGGACTACTCGCCAGCCATTAGCGTCATGAATTCCTCCAACTCATAGACCGGAATATCAGAGGCTCTGAAATCTTTCTTGTTTCTCGTCACGATACAATCCGCATCGACGGTCTTGGCTGAGAAATGCTGCAGAGCATCCTCAAAATCAGTGAAATCAGAATCAAGAGCTTCCCTTACAACAGATGCATCAACCGCTGTCGGTGTGCATACCTGACAGAGCAGGTCGATGGCCTCGAAGATGTCCTGTGGGCTCATCTTGCGTGTCTCCATAAGATAGCTGGCCGTTCCAAGAGAAAGCGATGAACAATATAAGTCAATCTGGCCGAGGTCGGCCATATTGAAGATTCGCATGACGCTGGGAAACCATGGATAGCGCTCACAAAGCAGGTCAATGACTATATTAGCATCAACAAACACGCAGCTCATTTGTATTTCTCAGTTAGATATTCATGACGCAGGCGGTCGACCTCCTCGTCGGAGGCAAACCATGGATTACCTCGCTTGAAGCGCATCACCCTCGGGGTAAACACCTCAGATTCTTTTGTGCCCTTGCTGAGTGCAGGCAGCTGCTCAGATATAGCAGCGACGCCGCGGCGGGCCGGGCGGGAATGGCGGCGCAGGCTATTGACGTAGTGTGAGACGCTTTCAAGCATCTCAACGCTCATGAGGTCGAGTTCTGCCATGATGGATGCTCTGAGTTCTACTGTTGTCATAACATGATGAGTTTGGTATTTCGGTGCAAATATACAAATTATTCCGCAATTTCGTATCACTTTTGCTAAAAAAAATGACGACTAATAGGGGAAACTGGGCCGCAAGATGATTGCCGCTCAGCCCATAAATATCGTGAAATATCTTTACATTACAACCCCGTCCCGACCGGGAAGCGGCCCTTCTCGGCCAGAGAAGCGCCGCTTCTCGCATCAAAAAGCACCGCTTCTCTCATCGAAAAGCACCGCTTCTTTCCGTCAAACCCGCTACACCACTGATTATCAACCACTTCCATTTTTGCAACAAACTACTCAGAATTTTCTTTACAAATCATCCACCTTCATCGCCACCTGTAATGCCCCCGAATGACTCATGTAATCTCTCATTCATATTATATGATTCAAGTTTCGCTTGTACTAATTATCTGATAATGAGTGTCACTTCGTGACAGAAATCTAGCAAATCTTTTCAAATCTTCCAAAGCAGATTTGTTTGATTTGTTCAGATTTGAAGGATTTCTCGCCGTAGGCGACTAAAAATCAAGGCTTTCGCATGCTTGCGAAAGTTGAGTTATATGAAATGATTACATGGCCCATTCATGAAGATTACATGTAGCGTCGCAGACAAATAAAAACAGGGATAAGATTTTTTTTATTTGAAAACATTTTTTTGGGAAAACAATTAGAAAGAATGAGAAAAAATTCCAGTCAACAATGAGAACAAAATATTATGAGAAAAAATATTGTGAGAAATAATTATTATTTGTTATTGTTGGAAGCAATTCTTTCTCATTCTTTCTAATTGTTTTCCCCCAAAAAATTGCTTTCCCCAAAAAATTGTTTTCCCCCCAAAAAGACGGCGGCCAATTTTTTTTCACGGTTTTCTTTCCGAACATCCGGCGGACAAGAAGAAAAATAGGTTGTCGGAAATTTTCTTTAGCAAAAGTCAGCCGAGTTTGAAACTTTTTTTGTACTTTTGCAGACGCTATGAAGATATTCAACAGCGCCCAGACACGTGAGCTGGACAAATATACGATAGAGCATGAGCCCATCCGCTCGGCCGACCTCATGGAGCGGGCCGCACGCGCACTGGTCAGGACCATCGCACAGCGGTGGGACCGCGACGTGCCCGTCGTCGTCTTTGCCGGACCGGGCAACAACGGGGGCGACGCGCTGGCCGTCAGCCGCCTGCTGCAGGAGAAGGGCTACGCGGTCGCGACCTACCTCTTCAACATCACGGGCAGCCTGTCGGCCGACTGCGCTGAGATGCGCAAACGGCTGACGGACCGCAAGAACCACCAGATGACGGAGGTGACGCAGGAGTTCGACCCGCCCCACCTGGACGAGGCGACGCTGGTCGTCGACGGTCTGTTCGGCTCGGGCCTGAACAAGCCGCTGGCGGGGGGCTTCGCCTCGCTGGTGAAGTATATCAACGCATCGGGGGCCCAGGTGGTCAGCATCGACCTGCCGTCGGGCCTGATGAGCGAGGACAACACGTATAACGTCCGGGCCAACATCATCCGCGCCCGCCTGACGCTGACCTTCCAGCAGCTGAAGCTCAGCTTCCTCTTCGCCGAGAACCAGCAGTTCACGGGCGAGGTGGAGGTGCTCGACATCGGCCTCAGCCCTGACGCCATCGACAAGATGGACGCGCAGTGGACCATCACCGAGGCCGACGAGATCAGCGCCATGCTCAAGCCGCGCGACCCGTTCGCCCACAAGGGCACCATGGGCCACGCCCTCGTCGTCAGCGGCAGCTACGGCATGGCGGGCGCCGCCGTCCTCGCCACGAGGGCCTGTCTGAGGGCAGGGGCGGGCAAGGTGACGGTGCACACGCCGAAGCGCAACGCCGCCATCCTGCAGTCGCTGGCTCCTGAGGCGGTGCTCCATCTGGACCGCGAGGAGACCATCTTCTCTGAGCCCGTGCCGACGGACGACTTCCAGGCGCTGGCCATAGGTCCCGGACTGGGCACGACGGAGCAGACGGCCATCGCCATGATCGCCCAGCTGCGGCGGGCGCAGTGTCCGGCGGTGGCCGACGCTGACGCACTGAACATCCTCGCGGCTAAGCATGCCTGGATGCAGCAGTTGCCCAAGGGCATCATCCTCACACCCCATGCCAAGGAGCTCGACCGCATGGAGGGCCTCTGCGTCGACTCGTATGAACGGCTGACGAAGGCGCGGCGGCTGGCGGAGCGGCTGCAGGGCTATGTCGTCCTGAAGGGCCGCTACACGGCCATCTGCATGCCCGACGGCCACGTGGCCTTCAACCCCACGGGCAACGCCGGCATGGCCACGGCGGGCAGCGGCGACGTGCTGACGGGCATCATCTGCGGCCTGCTGGCCCGTGGCTACCAGCAGCGCGAGGCTTGCATCCTGGGCACCTATCTGCACGGGCTGGCCGGCGACCTGGCCGCCCAAGACTTGGGGCAGGAGAGCCTCATCGCCTCTGACCTCATACAGTATCTGCCGAAGGCGTTTCTTAAAGTGATGAATGATGAGTGATGAATGATGAGTGAAGAGTGAAGAGTGAAAAGTGAAAAGTGAATAATTTGCTTCCGCTTATAATTCCGCTTAAAAAGAGATAATGATGAATATACAGAAATGTTTTTATTTGGCTGGCTGCCTTATGATGGCCGCCATCGGTGCGACGGCTCAGACACAGCTGGCGCAGTATAAGCCGGGCGCGACGAGCGAGGGCGCCGTCTACTTCCTGCCCAAGACGGCCGTGCGCATCAGCGTGCTGACAGAGAAGACGACCTACACGCCCGGCGACTTCTCGCGCTACGCACAGAAATACCTGCGGCTGAGCGACGTCGCTCAGGAGCCGTCAGTCAGCCACCGCGTGCTCAGCATCACGCAGCAGGCCATCGCCGTGGCCGACACGACGAAGGGCTACGCCCTGAAGTTCAACCCCAAGACGGCGGCCGTCAACGTGCGGCTCGCTGACGACGGCCGCCTGCTGGCCATCAACACGCAGGCAGAGGACCTAGCCGCTGATGACGCCGCCGCTCCCGTCCGGTTCTCTGCGGCATTGCCGCAGAGCCTCCCCGACCCGCGCCGCTACCTGACCGAGGAGATCCTGGCCGCCGGCAGCACGGCGAAGATGGCGGAGCTGACGGCCCGCGAGATCTATGACCTGCGCGAGAACCGCTCGCTGCTCATCAAGGGCCAGGCCGACTTCATGCCCAAGGACGGCCAGCAGCTGCGACTCATGCTGCAGCAGCTCGACGAGCAGGACCGCGCACTGACGTCGCTCTTCGCCGGCACGACCCTTCGTGACACGACGGAGCAGGTGATCATCGTCACGCCCGACACGCCCTGCGACCGCCAGCTGCTATTCCGCCTGTCGCAGATCTACGGGCTGGTGGATGCCGACGACCTGTCGGGCACACCTTATTATATTACTGTCGAGGACCTCAAGACGGTGCCCCCGACGGATGAGGAGGCCGCCCGCCAGCAGAAGAAGAAGCAATACGAGGCCGGCGTCTACGTCAATATCCCGGGCCGCATGCGCGTCACCATCTTCCAGGGCATCGACCAGCTGCAGCAGGCCGAGCATCCCGCACCGCAGTTCGGCAACGTCGAGCTGCTCAGCGGCGCCCTCTTCAACAACCGCTTCACCACACGCCTGCGCCTCAACGCCCTGACCGGTGCCGTCGAGACGCTCGACGCCGAACAGCCAAAGAAATAATTTCATTCAGGGCTTCCCGTTATTACGAAAGATCGGAATAACGAGAGATCGAAATAACGAAATAACGTTATAACGTCATAACGAAAGGTCTGAATAACGAGAAAAAGAGCACAAAAAAAGGGGCCTCGCAGCCCCTTTTTTATTATTAATCCAGATTAGCCAGCTTATTGTCCGAGCCGAGCACGTCAAGGATCTTGTGCTTGTACATCTTCTCCATCTCGTCGCGAGCGGGACCGCAGTACTTGCGGGGGTCGAACTCACCGGGTTTGTCGTGCAGCACGCGGCGCACGGCAGCGGTGAAGGCCAGACGCGAGTCAGAGTCGATGTTGATCTTGCAGACGGCGCTCTTCGCAGCCTTGCGCAGCTGCTCCTCGGGAATACCGATAGCATCGGGCAGCTTGCCGCCGAGCGAGTTGATCTCGTCGACATACTCCTGGGGAACGGAGCTGGAGCCATGGAGCACGATGGGGAATCCGGGCAGCTTCTCCATCACGGCGTCGAGCACGTCGAAGGCGAGGGGAGGCGGCACGAGTTTGCCCGTCTTCGGGTCGCGGGTGCACTGCTCGGGAGTGAACTTATAGGCACCGTGGCTGGTACCGATCGAGATAGCCAGCGAGTCGCAACCGGTGCGGGTAGCGAAGTCGATGACCTCCTCGGGCTTCGTATAGTGGCTGACGGCGCTCGACACCTCGTCCTCAACGCCGGCGAGCACGCCGAGCTCTGCCTCGACGGTCACGTCGAACTGGTGAGCATAGTCGACGACCTTCTTCGTCAGGGCGATGTTCTCCTCATAGGGCAGTGCCGAGGCGTCGATCATGACCGACGAGAAACCGCTGTCGACGCAGCTCTTGCAGAGCTCGAAGCTGTCACCGTGGTCCAGGTGCAGCACGATCTCGGGGTGCTTGCAGCCCAGCTCCTTGGCATACTCGACGGCACCCTGAGCCATGTAGCGCAGCAGCGTGGCGTTGGCATAGTTGCGGGCGCCCTTCGACACCTGCAGGATGACGGGGCTCTTCAGGTCGCTGGAGGCCTTGATGATGGCCTGCATCTGCTCCATGTTGTTGAAGTTGAAGGCGGGAATGGCGTAGCCGCCGTTGATGGCACGTGCGAACATATCACGGGTGTTCACAAGGCCCAAATCTTTGTAACTTACCATAATACTTGAATACTTAGATATTTAATAAAACGTACTTGTTCTGTCGTTTCAGACCGCAAAGTTACGAAATAAATACGAGAAACGGCCCCTCGGCGGGCAAATTATTTCGCGTTTTCACGGAATTTAAGCATTTGCCCATCAAGGGTGTAGGCCGTCGGGGCCGAAAATGTCAGGTGCAGTTGGCAAAATCAGGTCAGCGTGTGCTGCTCGATATAGTTCATCACGTCGTCCTTGTAGTTGTCAGAGATGGGAATATAGAGCTCCGGGCCCATGACGAGGCGCAGTCGGTCGACGCTGCTCACCTTGGGCATGTGGACGATGTAGCTGCGGTGGGTGCGCATGAACTCCGGCCGCGGCAGATAGTCCTCGAGGCGCTTCATCGACATGAGCGACATGACGCGCTCGCCCGACGTCAGATAGAAGCGCACATAGTCCTTCAGCCCCTCGATGAAGAGGATGGAGTCGAGGGCGATGCGCTGCAGCTTGTAGTCGCTCTTGACGAAGAGGTAGCGGTCGCGCTCGTAGGTCTGCTGCTTCTGCACGACGGAGAACCAGTCGAGGGCCTTGTCGGTGGCCTGCAGGAAGTCCTGATAGCTGACGGGCTTGAGCAGATAGTCGAGGGCGTTCACCTTGAAGCCCTCGACGGCATACTGCGGGAAGGCAGTGGTGAAGATGACCTTCGTGTCGTGCGGCAGGATCTTGGCAAACTCGATGCCGCTGAGCTCCGGCATCTGTATGTCGAGCAGGAGGAGCTGCACGGGGTGTTCGCGCAGGTCGCGCATGGCGGTGACGGCGCTGTTGTAGGTGCCGGTCAGGTTGAGGTAAGGGGTCTTCTTGGCGTAGCTCTCCAGCAGTCCGGCGGCCAGAGGCTCATCGTCGATGATGGCACAGGTGAGGATCATAACGTTTGGATTTCGAGTGTGGAACAATAGGTGTGGCCATCCTTGCCGACACCTTTCTGCCAGGCGTAGCGGCCGGGATAAGCCAGGTCGAGACGCCGCTGCACCTGCTGCAGGCCTATGCCGTGGCCGCTGCGGTCGTCGGGCGTCTTCGGATAATTAGAGTTCTCGATGCTGCAGACGACACGACGGCCGTCGGCCACGAAGCTGATGTGTACGAAGCTGGGCTCGGTGGGGCTGATGCCGTGTTTGAAGGCATTCTCGACGAGCGAGATGAAGATGAGGGGCGCCACGGTGGGGTTGGTCGTCACGCCCGTGACGTCGAAGCTGATGTCGACGGCCTCCGACAGACGGATCTTCATCAGGCTGATGTAGCTCTCCAGGAAGGCCAGCTCGTCGCTCAGCGGCACCTCGCCCTGCTGATTGTCGTAGAGCATGTGGCGCAGCAGCTTCGACAGCTGCTGGATGGCCTCCTGCGCCTTTTGGGAGTCGATGGCGGTGAGGGCGTAGATGTTGTTCAGTGTGTTGAGCAGGAAGTGGGGGTTGATCTGATTGCGCAGGTTGCGCAGCTCGGCATCGGCGTGGGCAGCCTCGGCCTTGAGGCGTGCCTCCTCAGCCTTGTGCCATCGCATGGCCAGCTGGATGGTGGTGGCAATGCCGGCCGAGAGGATCAGGTTGAAGATGTTACGCAGAATGAAGAAGACCGACTTCCAGAAGGTGGGGTCAGGCCGGCTGGCATCGTGATGATGGATAAGGTTGAGCCATATGTGGGCGGCGAAGCCAAAGGCGACGCACATCGCGATGTTGACCACCCAGTAATAGCGCTTCTCGCCGCGTACGAAGTAGTGGGGCGTCAGCCACAGGTAGTTGACGTAGAAGACGACCATGAGCAGCAGTGGATAGACGCAGAACGCCATATACTGAAGCAGGCTGAAGCCCTGGCCGTGGCCGAGGAAGGTCAGAGGCGCGAGGAAGAAGATGGACCATGCTGCGAGATGCAGCAGTATCATTTTTTGCTTATTCATGTCGGATGGCTTCTATGGGATCCATGTTGGCGGCCTTCTGGGCGGGGATGTAGCCAAAGAGCACGCCGATGAAGACGCAGACGAGGAACGAGACGTAGATCGACCATGCGGGCACGCTGGAGGGCATGCCGAACTTGGGCACAAGGAATTCGCTGGCGGAGCATCCGACGAGCACGCCGAGCAGTCCGCCGGTGAGCGAGATGAGCACCGACTCGATGAGGAACTGTAGCGAGATGACCGGTCCGGTGGCGCCGACGGCCATGCGCAGGCCGATCTCCTTGGTGCGCTCGGTGACGGAGACAAGCATGATGTTCATGATGCCGATGCCGGCGACGAGCAGCGAGAAGGCGGCGGCCACGACGAGGATGATGGTGACGGTGTCCATCGTCGACGACATCGTCTGCATCATCTCGGCCTGCGAGCGGATGGTGAAGTCGTCGGCAGCCTCCTCCTTCAGCTTGTGGTTGTCGCGCAGGATCTGCGTCAGCTCCTCAATGGCGGCGTCGCTGAGCTCCTCGGTGACGGCCGAGCAGACGATCGACGAGAACCATGTCTGGGCGGCGATGCGCTTCATCACCATCGTATAGGGGGCGATGATGACGTTGTCCTGGTCCATGCCCCACGAGTTGTAGCCCTTCGACTTGAGCACGCCGACGATGGTGACGGGAATCGACTTGAAGCGGATGGTCTTGCCGATGGGGTCGACGCCGTCGCCGAAGAGCTCGGTGACGATGGTCTTGCCGACGACCACCTTCTTGGCCGCCTTCTTGATGTCCTCCTCGGTGAAGCACTCGCCGTCCTCGATGGTCCACTGCTTGATGTCGAGATAGTCGGTCGACTCGCCGTAGACGGTCGTCGTCGTGTTGTTGTTGCCATAGATGGCCTGACCGCTGGCCGTCACCTCGGGCGACACCTTCGTGACGAACTTCTTCTCGCGCATGATGCGCTCATAGTCGGCCATCTTCAGGGTCTGCATGGCCGAGGGGTCCATGCGCACGCCGCCCCGCATGTCGGCGCCTGGCCGTATGGTAAGCAGGTTGGTGCCCATGGTGGAGAGTTCCTTGCGGATGCTCTCCTTCGAGCCTTGTCCGATCGACATCATGATGATGACGGCAGCCACGCCGATGATGATGCCGAGCATCGACAGGAACGACCGCATCTTGTTGTTGGCGACGGCCTTGAGGCTGACTTTGAAGAGGTTTAAGATATTCATTGAGGGATTCTTATTTTCGTTTTCTCGTTATTCCGATTATTTCGTTATAACGTTATTTCGAGATTTCGTTATAACGTTATTTCGATATTCCGACATTTCGTTATTCCGAGATTTCGGGGAAAAAAGATCAGTCGTCCTGCGGCTTGGGCAGGGCTGCGAGCGCCTCGGCGGCCGACTTGATGTTCTCGTTGATGGTGTCCTCGCGGATCTTGCCGTCGCGCAGGTTGATGTTGCGACTGGCGTATTCGGCAATCTCGGGGTTGTGGGTGACGAAGATGATGGTGTTGCCCTGGCGATAGAGCTCCTGGAAGAGGACGAGCATCTCGAACGACGTGCGCGTGTCGAGGTTACCCGTGGCCTCGTCGGCCAGCAGCACGGCGGGGTCGTTGACCAAGGCACGGGCGATGGCGACGCGCTGCATCTGTCCGCCCGACATCTGGTTCGATTTATGATAGAGTCGGTCGCCCAGCCCCACGGCCTCGAGGGCACGTATGGCGCGCTCGCGGCGCTCCTTGGCCGAGACGTCGGAGTTGTACATCAGCGGCAGCTCGACGTTCTCGACGGCCGTCGTGTTGGCCAGCAGGTTATAGTTCTGGAAGACGAAGCCGATCTTACGGTTGCGCAGGTGGGCCCGCTGCGTCTTCGACATTGTGCGCACGGAGACGCCGTCGAGCAGATACTCGCCGCTCGTCGGGGTGTCGAGGCAGCCGAGCTGATTGAGCAGCGTCGACTTGCCGGAGCCCGACGTGCCCTGGATGGTGACGAACTCGCCCTCGTAGATCTTGAACGAGACGCCCCTCAGGGCCTTCACCGTCTCGGAGCCTACCTGGAAGTAGCGCTTGACGTTCTGCAGTTCTATGACAACTTTTCTCTCCATATATATATCATAACGTTTTGTTCAAGACACAGTAATGATTATTTTGGGAGACACAGTAATTATTTTTTTAAAGACACAGTAACACAATAACAAATAGTAACATATTTATTTTTAAAGACACAGTAACAAATAATATTTTTGTTACTTTTTGTTATTGTGTTACTGTGTCTTTAAAAAAATAATTACTGTGTCTTAAAGCAATTACCGAGTCCTAAAATAATTACCATGTCATCACTTCGTCTTCTTGTTATTATTCCGCGGACCGGGCATGAAGGGGTTGCGGGCCTGGTCGTCGGCTGGCTCCTCGCCGCCGGAGAGGCTGAAGTCGGTCAGCACCTCGGTGCCCTCGCTGACGCCGCTGACAATCTCGGTAAGCAGGCCGTTGGTCGTGCCCGTCTCTACGGCATGGGCCTTGAAGACGTTGCCCTCGCGCGTCCACACCTTCGTCGCAGCCTGGCAGTCCTCGATGGTCTGCTCCTTCTCTAGCAGGGCCTCGACGGGCATGAAGCGCAGCGCCTTGGCGGGGACGCAGAGCACGCCGTTCTTCTCGAGTGTGAAGATGGTGACGTTGGCCGTCAGTCCGGGCTTCAGCTTCAGGTCGACGTTGGGGGCCGAGATGACCACCTCGTAGGTGACGACGTTCGACTCGGTGGTGGCCTGCTGGCGCACCTGCGTGACGTGGCCCTCGAACTGGTCGTCGGGGAAGGCGTCGACGGTGAACGAGACGCGCTGTCCCTCGCGGACGCCGCCGATGTCGGCCTCGTCGATGTCGGCAATGACGCGCATGTCGGTCAGGTCCTGTGCGATGGTGAACAGCTCAGGCGTGTTGAACGAGGCGGCGACGGTCTGGCCCTCCTCGACGGCCTTGTTGAGCACCACGCCGTCGATGGGCGACGTGATCGTGGCATAGCCCAGGTTGGTCTGGGCGCGCTGCACGCTCTCGCGGGCCGAGGCCACCTGCTGGCTGGCCTGCTGATATTGCAGTCGGGCGCTCTCGAACTCGTCGGCCGAGACGAGGCCTTTGTCGTAGAGCGTCTTATACCTATTATAATTAGACTGCTGGTAGTTGAGCGCGCTCTGGGCCGACGTCAGGTTGGCGCGCTGGGCGTTGAGCTCGCTGATGAGGTTGGTCTTGTCGAGTTCGGCAATGACCTGACCCTTCTTGACCACGCTGTTGTAGTCGACGTAGAGTCGCGAGACGATGCCCGAGACCTGCGTACCGACGGTGACCGACGTGACGGGCTCGATGGTTCCCGTGGCGGTGATGGTGTTCTGAATGTTGGTGCGCTCCACCTTGGCAGTGGCAAAGCTGACCGTCTGTTTCTTCTTGCCGCCCGAGAGCAGCAGGTAGGCGACGATGGCCACGACGGCCACGCCCAGGATGATCCAAAGTTTCTTGTTCTTCATATTTCTTCGTATTCGTTTTCGGGGTTACTTGTTTCCTGCATAGAAGCGGAGCAGCTGCATGTTGAGCAGCGTCTGATACTTCGACTGCAGACGGTTCTGCTGGGCCTGCAGCAGACGGTCCTTGCCGCTCATGAGCTCGATGATGTTGGTCAGTCCGACGTTGAACTTCTCCTGCAGCAGGTTGTAGCTCTGCTCCTCGCTCTCGACGTTCTGCATCGCCGCGCGGAACTTCTGCTGGTTGGTCGTCGCGTCGAGCCAGTACTGTTCAATGGTCTGATAGAGCTGCTTCTGCTGGTCCTGCAGGTCGAGCATGGCCTGCTGCTGCTGGATGCGCGCCTTGTTGACGGCCGTGCGCGTCTGGCGCTGGTCGAAGAGGGGGATGCTCACGGTCAGTCCGCCCGACATGTCGTAGTTGGTCTTCATCTGCGTGCCCCAGCCGTTCTTCGACAGCGAGTTGGTGCTCGAGCCGATGCCGCCCGTCAGGCCGATGCTGGGCAGCCGCCCGGCCTTGGCGATGGCCAGGCTGAGCTGGCTGCTCTCGATGGCCAGCCGCGAGTTCTCGATCTCCGGCCGGTAGGCCAGGGCCTGCTCGTAGACGTCCTGCAGCGGGGGCACCTCGCCGAGGGCCTGCTCGTCGCTGGCGGCCGGTACGACGATGTCGAACTCCTGGTCGGCGGTCAGCTCCAGCAGCTGCTTGAGCTGCAGCAGGTAGGTGGCCTTCTGGGCCTGCGCCTCCACGACGTTGTATTCGTCGGTGGCCCGCTGCGCGGTCAGCTGGGCCAGGTCGGCGCGCGACATCTTGCCCACCTCGAGGATCTCGCGGCCGCGCTCCTCGTTCTTGCGGCTCGTCTCCAGACTCGACTGGCTGACCTTGATGGCCTCGTCGAGGTAGAGGATCTGGACGTAGAGCTGGGCGATGCGCTCCTGGATGGAGTTGGCCGTGGTGGCAGCCTCCAGCTCGGCCTGCTGCTCAGAGAGCTCGCTGAGCCGCACGTTGTTACGATTGCGGTTGCCGTTCCAGACGGTCCACTGGGCGTTCAGCCCGTAGGAGCCGTTATAGTAAGCCTTGTCGACCTTCGTATTCACCTGTCCGTTGGTCACCGTCGTCACGCCCGCATCCTGCCACGGCCGATAGCCCACGCTGTGGTTGGTCGAGGCCGACAGCGAGGGCAGCAGGGCTGCCTTCTGCCCCTTGACGTCCTCCGCGGCACTCTGCTGCTGCAGTCGGGCGCGCTGCAGGGTGATGTTGTTCTGCATGGCATAGTCCAGACAGTTTTGCAGCGTCCATGCCTGCTGGGCCAGGGCCGACAGCGAGCACATGACGGCTGCAGCGAAAACAATCATTTTACTTTTCATACGTTCTCTTTTGCTATTTTCGGGTGCAAAGTTAGACATAAAATATGAGACGGGAAAAAGGAATAGACAAAATCCGCCGGTTAATGGAGATTATTGTCTTATCCGTCGACAAGAAAAGCGATTTCTTAAAAAGCGTAAAACGAGGGCCAGAATACAGAGAAGTGCCGCTTCTTGAAAGTAATATAGGGGTATATTACCTTCGAGAAGCGGCACTTTGCGATTTGAGAGGCCAAGTTTTTAAAAGTCAGATGGGGAGTTTTGAGTTTGGGAGTTTAGGAGTTTAGGAGTTTAGACGATAGTTATAAGCCTTTTATCTGCTCCAAGACTATCGTCTAAACTCCTAAACTCCCAAACTCCTAAACTCCCCCAAAAAAAGCTACTGCGACATGGTTCCTAACAACCGGCGGGCGCCCTGGTGGCCCTGGCTGGCGGCCTTGCGGAGCCATGCGACGGCGGCGGCCGTGTCCTTTGGCTCGGCCAGGCTGTCGATGAGCAGGCGGCCGAGGTTAAACTGGGCCTGGGGCAGGCCCTGACTGGCCGCCATGCCGAACCAATAGCGGGCGGAGTCGGCGTCGGCAGGGGCGCCCAGGCCGTCGCGGTGCATCCGGCCGAGGTTGTTCTGCGCAGCGGCATGACCGCGACGGGCGGCCTGCTGATAGCAATGGCGGGCCAGGGCATAGTCCTGACGGACACCCCTGCCGTTCTCCAGAAGCCAGGCGAGGTTCGAGAGGGCCAGCAGGTTGTCGTGTTCGGCAGCCATGGTGAACCAGGTGGCCGCCTCAGCATAGTCCTGACGGACGCCCTGTCCGTCCTTATAGAGCACGCCGAGGTTGTTCATCGCCTCAGGGACGCCCTGCCGGGCGGCCGCCTCATACCATCGGGCCGCCTCAGCATAGTCCTGCACTACCCCACCCTCGCCTTGCTCATAGGCCAGGGCGAGCTGCATCTGCGACTTGGCATCGCCGCCCCGCGCGGCAGCCAGCAGCGCCGCGTCGGGCTGTCCCGCCCGCCGGCAGCCCGCCACGGCCAGCACCGCCAGCACCATCATGATTGTTTTCTTCGACATAGATTATAATAATATATAAGGTGATGATAAGTTCCCGACAACTGTCAACGCCCCCCTGCCCCCCTCTAATCTTAGAGGGGGAGTTAGATAGCTTGCATGCCACCCACATCCGCTGGTGTCACTGCACTCATCTGCTCCTGCGGTGGTATCCAACTCCCCCTCTAAGATTAGAGGGGGGCAGGGGGCGTTGACTACCCCTCTAAGCATCTGCCCATGCGGTGGTATCAAACTCCCCCTCTAAAATTAGAGGGGGGCAGGGGGGCGTTGACTTCCCCTCTAAACATCTGCCCCTGCGGTGGTATCAAACTCCCCCTCTAAGATTAGAGGGGGGGGGCAGGGGGCGTTGACTTCCCCTCTAAGCGTCTGCTCCTGCGGTGGAAACCAACTCCCCCTCTAAGATTAGAGGGGGGCAGGGGGGCGTTGAAATCTCGGGCATTTATCACCAACCCACTCCTCCCCTTCGGGGAGGCCGGGAGGGGTTAACCGAAAAAAGGCTGAGAGTCATACGACTTTCAGCCTTTTCTTCTTGGTCGGGGCTACTGGACTCGAACCAGCGACCTCGCGCCCCCCAGACGTGTGCGCTACCAACTGCGCTAAGCCCCGATCCTGATGCATCAACGGTGTTATCTCCGTTTTTGCGGGTGCAAAGGTACAACGTTTTTCTGAATCCACCAAACATTTCCGCAACTTTTTTTCCATTTTCCCGAAAAGTTTCCTTGTTTAAGAAACATTAACACCAGAATACGGCCATTCAACTAAATAAAGACTACCTTTGTGGCGATAATACAGCCCGACGGGCTCTCGTCAAGCCATCACAATCCTAACAATAACAAAAAAGCTTATGAGACACATCACTACCAAAATTCTACTGGCACTCCTCACACTGCTGTCAGCTACAACCCACGCGGCCCAGACAAGCGGCAAGTGCGGCGACAACCTGACCTGGTCCTATGACGCCGACTCGTGCAAGCTCACCATCACGGGCACAGGAGCAATAGCGGACTTTACAAATCAGACCATTCCCTGGCAACCCTATCAGGATTACATCACCAGTATAAGCCTGCCCTACGGACTGACACGAATCGGAGATCGTGCCTTCAAGAGTTGCAGTGCGCTTGAATCTATTAACATTCCCCAAAGTCTGGAAAGCATCGGCATAGCGGCCTTCCAAGGCTGTGTCAAGCTGGAATCCATCACCCTGCCAGAAGGTATCACCAGCATCGCCGACTATGCCTTCTTTAACTGTCAGAGCCTGACCACAGTCAGAGCCTCAATGCTTGAGCCCTTCACTTTCGGGCAGCAGGCCTTCGACTACATCAAATCCACCTGCAAGCTCATCGTTCCCTATGGAACAAAAGAGGCCTACGAGGCCGCCGGCTGGACCGACGAGGTCTTCAAAGGCGGCGTCGAGGAGACGCCCGGCGGCCAGTGCGGCGACAACCTGACATGGCGGCTCGACCTGGAGACGGGCCAGCTCACCATCACGGGCAGCGGCGCCATGACGGACTATGAGAATGGGGAGGAGCAACCTTGGTATAACTATCACGACCCCATCACCAGCATCAGTCTGCCCGACGGGCTGACCCACATCGGTGAAAATGCCTTCTACTGGTGCTTTAACGTTCCCTCCATCATCATTCCTGAAAGTGTGGTGAGCATCGGTGAAGAGGCGTTCGAGGGCTGCGATGGCCTTGAAAGCATCACCCTGCCAAAAGGACTGACCACCATCGATCGCTATGTCTTCTACTATTGCACGGGCCTCTCCTCCATCACCCTGCCAGAAGGCATCACCGACATCGGCAACTATGCCTTCGGGGAGTGTCATAACCTGACCTCCATCGGTTTCCCCTCGACTTTGAGGAGCATTGGCTATTCTTCCTTCGGTGGCTGCACGGGGCTCACCTCTCTCACACTGCCTGAGGGCTTATCCGAAATAGGCTGGGTGGCCTTCAATGGCTGCACGGGCCTCACCACCCTCACCCTGCCCGAAAGCCTCACCTTCATTGGCGAGTTTGCCTTCAAGGACTGCACGAGCCTGGCCACGGTCAAGGCCAAGATGTCCAAGCCGTTCACCCTCGACACATTAGCCTTCGACAACATTGGCGCCACCTGCAAGCTCATCGTTCCCTATGGAACAAAAGAGGCCTACGAGGCTGACGGCTGGACCGACGAGGTCTTCCTTGGCGGAGTGGAGGAGATGCCGGGCGGCCAGTGCGGCCCCGACCTGACCTGGACCTACGACACTGACACACGCCATCTCACCATCACGGGCACGGGAGAGATGAATAATTCCGGCAACGAGAGTTCCAAGCCTTGGCATCGCTATCAATGGTACATCACCAGCGTCAGCCTGCCCGACGGCCTGACCAGCATCGGCACCCATGCCTTCAGCAATTGCTCCGCCCTGGCCACCATTAATATTCCCGAGAGCGTGACCAGCATCGGCCGCTGCTCCTTCATAGGCTGCAGGTCCCTAAACGCAATCAACCTGCCCGACGGCCTGACCGTAATCGACTATTGTTTTGCGGGTTGCTCAGCCCTGACCTCCGTCACCCTGCCCCCACACGTGACCTACATCTCCGAGGCCTTCACGGGTTGCTCAGCCCTGACCACGGTCAAGGCCCTGATGACTGAACCATGGACCCTCGGCAAAGATGCTTTCAGCGAAATAAACCCCGCATGCAAGCTCATCATTCCCGCTGGCACGCGCCAGGCCTACATCGATGCCGACTGGACCACCGACATCTTCCCCGGCGGCATCGTCGAAATGGGTGATGCCAATGGTGACGGAACCATCTCCGTCGCTGACATTGGCCTCATGATCGACCACGTCCTGGGCAACGCACCCGCCGGAGTTGACCCTGCAATTGCCGACGTCAACGATGACGGCGAGGTCAACGTGGACGACTTAGAAACGGTCATCAAAGCGATGCTGGAAAAGTGAGCCCTCACGAGGGAGGATGTCATACACGACAAACAAAAGCGGGATGCCCTGGTCGGAGCATCCCGCTTTTGTTGTCGTGGGAAGAAAAGCGACGGCTTACTGGATCGTCACCTTCTCGCCGCCAATGATGTAGATGCCGCGCGAGAGTCCGAGGTTGCCGCGCTGGGCCTGCTTCTTGACGAGGTTGCCCTTCAGGTCGTAGACGTCGACGCGTGCGTCGGCACCCATGGTCTTGATGTCGGTGGTCTCGAGGGCGGCGAGGCTCGAGACGTGCTGGATCTTCAGCTCGCCGGCCGTGGCCGACTGCTGCTCCCAGGTGAAGCCGCAACGGGTGGGCAGGAAGGCCTTGTCGGCCTCGGTGCGGATGAGCACGCTCTCAAGCACCTCGACGTTCTGCTTGGCGGGGATGCCGTAGCGGCCGTCCTTCATGATGGTCTCCCAGCTGCTGCCGAAGGCCACCTGATTGCCGCGGTTGTCGGACATGCGGACGGTCTGGACGTCGGCGTCGAAGCCCTCGGCCTCAGTGTTCTTCACGCGGAGATACTGCGACTTGGGCGAGAAGATGAGGTAAGGCATGCCGGCCTGCAGACCCTCGCTGGTGCAGTCGACGAAGTAGAGGTTCAGCACATTGCCCTCCTGGGCGATGGCGGCCAGACGCTCGATGCGCACGTCGGCAGCGGCCTCGCTGAGCTGCTCAGCCGTGACGGTCATGGGCAGGCAGAGCGTGTTGTAGCCGGCAAAGAGGTAGCGGTTGAGCTGTACGGTCTGCGACGTGTTCTGAAGCATCTCCACGTTGAGCTTAGCCGACGTGGCATAAAGATTCTTCACTCTGTTCTGACGCTGTGCAGCGGCGGGCATGCACAAGGTGGCGGCTGCCACTAAAGTAAGTACAAGATGTTTCATAACTAAATCGGTTTAGTGAATATTCTGTTTTATCTTGCAATATTACAAAAAAACGCGCACATTGGCGCGTTTTCCCTTGAATATTTAGTATTTTTTAATAGCTGATGCGCTGCGACAGCTCCCAATCTGTTTCTGCAATGAATGAAAATGTATTCTGGCTGTCGTGCTCGAAGAAGTCGCCCTCGACGATGGTCTGCTTGTGATGCTCGACGGGGATGTCGCTGAACGTGCGCTCCAGGTAGACGGTGTTATTTGTCGAGGAGGTGTAGGCCGAGTAGGCGGTCACCTTCAGCTGGAGGTTGCCAGTGTCCTGCTGGAGGAAGGTGTAGAGGGGTATGGTGACAGGCGAGGTCTGGCCCTGAACACTGACGATCTTCGTCTGCTGCGAGTTGACATTGCCGCCATAGCCCGTCACGGCATTGAAGACGCCTGAGCCACCGGTATAATAAACGCCGATGTACTTCACGTCGGAGGGGATCTCGTCGTTGATGACAAACGACACCTTGGTGACGGCGCGCTTGAGGGTGATCTCGTGGGTCTTGGCCTCCTTGGTCACTACGATGTCGCCATAATAATAAAAGGTGTCACTATAGCCCAAAGCATTCGTGAACTGGATATTCTCAGGATCGCTGACCGAGGGGTTGCCGCCTGTACTGTTGTGGGCCAGCACCAGGAGCTTATACGTGCCGGGAGCCAGCGAGAGGGCCACCTGGCCGTAGTCAGCAGCATCGCCCTTCAGCTGCGAGCGGCTCTCCACTTTCTGGCCGTCCTTATAGAGCACGAAGTTGAAGCGTGAGCAATAGTCGGTGATGTTGACCATGGCACGCGTCTCAAACGCATCGTCGACGCGGTTGCCGGCCACACGGATGATCAGGTTGGCATTCTCAGGCGTCACCGCCGGCGTCTCCTCGTCGAAGACGGCCTTCTCGCACGACGTGAGGCCAATCGTCATTGTCGCCATAGCCATCAGAGCCGTCAGGCTCAAAGAGATAAAATGCTTATTCATATTCGTTAGGTCTTTATTATTTGCATTGCAAATATAGTATTTTAATACATAACGTTAAGCAAAAGGACAGAAGTCTTAACAATATTTAAGTCTTCCAATGCTTCATTGCGACGTAAAAAGAAATATATGTGACATTTCTGTATATCAGAAAAGAAGAAAATGTGTAACTTTGCAGCCAGAATGTCGAACGACAGCTGACAAGAGCGAAACAAGCCAAAAACCTGAGATATAAAAATGAAACAGATCTACAGACTTACAATGACAGCCGTGCTCGTCCTGACGAGTGCCACATCCTGGGCCCAGGGCCTGAAAGATGTCTACAAGGACTATTTCCTCGTCGGCGTGGCCGTCAACCAGCGCAACGTGATCAATGCCGACCAGCAGGCGCTCATCAAGCGCGAGTTTAACTCAATGACCTGCGAGAACGACATGAAGCCCGATCCCACGGAACCACAGGAGGGGCAGTTCAACTGGGAGGACGCCGACCGCATCGCCAACTTCGCCCGCCAGAACGGCATCAAACTGCGCGGCCACTGCCTGATGTGGCACCAGCAGATAGGCCGCTGGATGTATGAGGACACGGACGACAAGGAGGTGTTCTACAGGCGGATGAAGCGCCACATCCAGGCCATCGTCACGCGCTATAAGGACGTGGTCTACGCCTGGGACGTGGTCAACGAGGCCATCACCGACGACAAGGACGCCAAGGACCCCTACCGCCAGAGCCCGATGTATAAGCTCTGCGGCGACGAGTTCATCGCCAAAGCCTTCGAGTATGCCCGCGAGGCCGACCCCAAGGCGCTGCTCTTCTACAACGACTACAACGAGTGCGACCCCGTGAAGAGCCAGCGTATATATAATATGGTGAAGAAGATGAAGGCGGCCGGCGTGCCCATCGACGGCATCGGCATGCAGGGCCACTACAACATCTACGGCCCCACGACGGAGGAGCTGGACCGCGCACTGACACTCTATAGCCAGGTTGTCAACCATATCCACGTGACGGAGCTCGACATCCGCATCAACAGCGAGATGGGCGGACAGCTGCGCTTCAGCAGCGAGGGCGTCGCCGTCAGCGACAGCATCAAGCAGCACCTGGCTGACCAGTATGCCCGCGTCTTCGGCGTGCTGCGCAAGCACAAGGACGTCGTCGACTGCGTGACGTTCTGGAACCTGTCCGACCGCGACTCATGGCTCGGCGCAGCCAACTATCCCCTGCCCTTCGACACCGACTACCAGCCCAAAATGGCCTACGACTATATCCGCGACATGAAGGCACCGGCATGGGACATGCCTAAGCAGCCCAAGCCCGCCCCCAACCGGCAGCGACGCCGCGACGGACAGGCCAACCAGCGGGCTCCGTTCAAGCCTGAGCTGGCCTTCCCGGAAATGGAGGGTGTGAAGGAGGACTTCGTGCCCTCGACGAAGAACCAGCCCGGCCAGCAATATCCGCAGGTCAATTCGCAGGGCTACGTCCGCCTCCGCATCGACCTGCCCGATGCCCGCGACGTCACCGCCAGCCTGGGCGGACGCGGCGGCACGAAGCTGAAGAAGACCTACGACGGCTCCTTCGCCGGCCAGACCGAAAGACCCGAGGACGAGGGCTTCCACTACTACCACCTGATCGTCGACGGCGGCACCGTCAACGACCCTGGCGCACAGAACTACTTCGGCGCGACGCGCTGGGAGAGCGGCATCGAGATTCCCGCCCACGACCAGGAGTTCTATGCCTGCCGCATGGACGTTGCCCACGGACAGGTGAGCCAGGTGCTCTTCCCCTCGCCGAGCACGGGCACCGTGCGCCGTGCCTTCGTCTACACGCCCGCCGGCTACGAGAAGGGCCGCAAGCGCTACCCCGTGCTCTATCTGCAGCACGGCTGGGGCGAGGACGAGACGGCCTGGAGCCGCCAGGGCCACGCCAACCTCATCATGGACAACCTCATCGCCGAGGGCAAGGCCGTGCCGTTCATCATCGTCATGACCTACGGCATGACCAACGAAGTGCGCTTCGGCGGGCTGCAGGAGTTCACGGCCAAGGAGTTTGAGACCGTCCTCGTCGACGAGCTCATCCCCTTCATCGACAGCCACTACCGCACCATTGCCAAGAAGACAGGCCGCGCCATGGCCGGCCTGTCGATGGGCGGCTTCGAGACAAGGCTCATCACGCTGCGCCGTCCCGAGGTGTTCTCGGCCTACGGTCTGCTCAGCGGCGGACAGTATGAGCCCGCTGACATCAAGTCGAAGGACCAGGTGCGCTACATCTTCCAGAGCTGCGGCTCGAAGGAGCGTCCCGACGCCGTCCGCGAGAGCACTGAGCGGCTGCGCGCTGCCGGAATCAATGCCGAGGCCTACATCTCGGAAGGCACGGCCCACGAATTTCTAACCTGGCGCCGTAGCCTCTACCAGATGGCTCAGCGGCTGTTCAAATAAGGTAGTGAAAGGAGACATACATGTACAAAACAATCTTTGCTATATGAAACATCACCTGCTTTCCATCACATTCATGCTGTGCGCCACACTCGGCGCCACAGCCCAACAGTTGCCCTACCAGAACCCGGAGCTCAGCGCCAAGGAGCGAGCCCGCGACTTGTGCTCACGCCTCACGCTCGAAGAGAAGGCCATGCTCATGCAGGACGAGAGCCCGGCCATTCCCCGCCTGGGCATCAAGAAGTTCTTCTGGTGGAGCGAGGCTCTGCACGGGGCTGCCAACATGGGCAACGTCACCGTGTTTCCCGAGCCGGTGGCCATGGCCTCGTCGTTCAATCCCGACCTGCTCTACAAGGTCTTCGACGCAGCCAGCACCGAGTTCCGGGCCCAGTATAACGAGCGCATGCAGCGCGGTTCGGGCGAGGACGAGAAATTCCACAGCCTCAGTGTCTGGACACCCAACGTCAACATCTTCCGCGACCCGCGATGGGGTCGCGGGCAGGAGACCTACGGCGAGGATCCCTACCTGACGTCAGTGATGGGCACCCAGGTGGTGCGCGGACTGCAGGGCCCCGAGTCGGCGAAGTATCGCAAGCTGTGGGCCTGCGCCAAGCACTATGCCGTCCACAGCGGTCCGGAGTACACGCGCCACACGGCCAACCTGACCGACGTGTCGCCCCGCGACCTATGGGAGACCTACATGCCGGCCTTCAAGACGCTGGTCCAGGAGGCCAAAGTGCGCGAGGTGATGTGCGCCTACCAGCGCCTCGACGACGACCCCTGCTGCGGCAGCAACCGACTGCTGCAGACCATCCTGAGGGACGAATGGGGATTCGACTATCTGGTGGTGAGCGACTGCGGGGCCGTGAGCGATTTCTACACTTCCCATAAGTCGTCATCGTCGCCCGTGACGGCATCGGCCAAGGCCACACTGGCCGGCACCGACGTGGAGTGCGGCTTCGGCTATGCCTACAAGAGCATCCCCGAGGCCGTCCGGCGGGGGCTCATCACTGAGCAGGAGGTCGACAAGCATGTCCTCCGGCTGCTCGAAGGCCGCTTCGACCTGGGCGAGATGGATGCCCCGGAGCTCGTGGAATGGTCGCGCATCCCCTACTCTGCCATGTCGTCGAAGGAGCATGCCCAGACAGCCCTCGACATGGCCCGCCAGAGCATCGTCCTGCTGCAGAACCGCGGCGGCGTGCTGCCCCTGCAGAAGAACAAGGAGCGCATTGCCGTCATCGGACCCAACGCCGACAATGCCCCGATGATGTGGGGCAACTACAACGGTGTGCCCAATCACACCGTGACCATCCTCGACGGCATCCGCGCCAAGCAGAAGAAGCTGACCTACCTGCCCGGCTGCGACCTGACCTACGACAAGGTGATGGACTGCCTCTTGGCCACGCAGTGTGCGGCTGACGGCAAGCGGGGCATGAAAGGCACCTTCTGGAACAACACCGAGATGGAGGGCCGCCCCGTCACGACGCAGCAATACACCACGCCGCTGGCTGTCACCACCGCCGGCATGCACAACTTTGCCCCGGGCGTCAAGATCGAAGACTTCTCGGCTCGCTACGAGACCGTCTTCACGCCGCAGGCCGACGGCGAATACGTGGTCAACGTGGAGGGCTGCGGACACTTCGAGCTCTACATCGACGGCGAGCAGAAGTTCGTTCAGCACACATGGCGGACGACACCTGTGCGCACCCCCATCCAAGGCATCAAAGGCAAGCCGTGCAACATCGAAGTGCGCTTCCAGTTTGTCAAGACATGGGGCGCCAACCTGAAGATCAACGTAGCCCGCGAACAGCCCATTGACTATCAGCAGGCCATCGACCAGCTCCGCGGCATCGACAAGGTGATCTTCGTCGGAGGCATCTCGCCAGCCCTCGAGGGTGAAGAGATGCCTGTCGACATCGAAGGTTTCAAGGGCGGCGACCGCACCAGCATCGAACTGCCCCACGTGCAGCGCGAGTTTCTGAAAGCCCTGAAGGCTGCGGGCAAGACCGTCATCTTCGTCAACTGCTCCGGCTCGGCCATTGCCCTGTTGCCCGAGACGGAGTCGTGCGACGCCATCGTCCAGGCATGGTATGCCGGACAGGAGGGTGGCACGGCCGTGGCCGACGTGCTCTTCGGCAGCTATAATCCATCTGGGAAATTGCCTGTCACGTTCTATAAGTCGACGTCGCAACTGCCTGACTATGAAGATTATTCGATGCGCGGACGCACCTACCGCTACTTCGACGACCCGCTATTCGCCTTCGGCTTCGGACTGAGCTACACAAACTTCGAGACAGGCAAGGCCGGCATCGAGGGCTCGAACGGCGATTTCACCCTCAACATCCCCGTCAGCAACACGGGCCGCCGCGACGGCACGGAGACCGTTCAGGTCTACATCCGCAACACGTCGGACCCCGACGGGCCGCTAAAGTCGCTCCGCGGATTCCAGCGCATCAGCGTCAAGGCTGGCCAGACGGCCACGGCCCAGGTGCGGCTCACCCGCAAGAGCTTCGAGTTCTTCGACATCGCGACCAACACGATGCGCACGAAGCCCGGGACCTACGAAATCCTCTACGGCAACAGTTCGCTCGATGCTGACCTCAAGTCATTGGAGGTCACGCTGCGCTAAAATAATATGCAAAAAAAATGGTACAATTTGGCTGCCCCTGTAGGAGGCGACGTGTCCTCACGTCGCACTTTCCGCAGGTGTCACGTGAGGACACGTGACCTCCTAAATCGTACCAACTTATTTTTACGGTCACTAAGGTTCAGGAAACCCAAAAACAAAAGATATGACAAGGAAAGACAAGAAAGCAATCGTCGTCGGGGCTAGTTCCGGCATTGGCAAGGAGGTGGCGCGCCTGCTGATAGACGACGGATGGCATGTAGGCATAGCCGCACGTCGCCTGGAGCCGCTGACGGAACTGAAAGCCACAGCCCCGGACCGCGTAGAGGTGGCGGCCATCGACGTGACACAGCCCGACGCCGGCGAGCGACTGCTACAGCTGGCCGACAAGCTCGGAGGCATGGACCTCTACTTCCATTCCTCTGGCATCGGCAAGCAGAACCGCACGCTCGAAACAGAGATCGAGCTGCGCACGATAGAGACCAATGCGGTGGGGTTCACGAGGATGATCGACACGGCCTACAGGTATTTCGCTGAGCTCGGCAAAGGCCATATAGCAGCCATCACCTCGATTGCAGGCACGAAAGGTCTCGGCCCGGCACCGGCCTATTCGGCCACTAAAGCCCTGCAGGCCAACTACCTCCAGGCTCTGGAGCAGCAGGCCCGCCAAAACGGTCTGGACATCCACATCACCGACATCCGCCCGGGATTCGTCGACACGGCATTGCTCAGCGGCACGTTCCACTATCCCATGATGCTGCGCCCGGAGAGCGTGGCCCGCGACATCGTAAGCAGCATCTATCGCCGGCGCCATGTCCGGGTGATCGACCTGCGCTATCGTATCCTCACGTTCTTCTGGCGACTCGTCCCCAATTGGCTGTGGCGCAGGCTGCGCCTGTAAAAAAAAAAGAACTCTCACGATGATGAGAGTTCTTTTTCTCGTAACATAAGTGGAGCTGGAGGGAGTCGAACCCTCGTCCGCACAAGGAAACCATGCGCTTTCTACATGCTTATTCCAGACTAGATTTTCGTGCGCCGACAAGACCTGGACCACTGGGCCGACGCCTTATCCCCTAAAACTTCATCGGCGATGCGGGGCCTCCCGCCGACTATTTCCGAAAGATCTGCGCCGCTTGACCCTCGGGTTCGGAACCACACCCTTGGAGCGACGTCTCGTTCGCCTACCTTGTAAGCGAATTAAGCTCGTAATCTACTGTACTTCGATCAAGCAGCGAGAGCATACTCGTTGTTGCCAATTAATTTTCCGACCGAATGGATTATGGAGCCTACAGCCGTCGCTCCGCATGCTTACGCACCATCTCATCTTGCCGTCAAATCCAGTCAACCCCATTGTTCCTTGAGCATGCTGATACCATCTGACAAAGACGACTATCTGGCGTTTGCGGTTGCAAAGATAGCAACTTTTTTCGATTCGGCAAAGGTTTTTCCGAAGAAATGTTGTACCTTTGCAATAATTTTCCGAAAAAGGAGTTATATATAGGTAATACGAACAAAAAAAACAAAATTGAAGCAAACCATAATGAAGAAGTTTTTCTTATTGCTGACCATGCTGGTCACGACGTTCACCTGTGCGATGGCTCAGTCGACGATGACCGACCAGCAGGTAGCAGCTTTTGTGCTGGAGGAAAGCCAGAAAGGCACGTCGCAGACCGAGATCGTGACAAAACTGATGCAGCGCGGTGTTGACATCCAGCAGCTGCAACGCGTGAGGCGCAAGTATGACCGCCAGGTCAACCAGTCGGGCATGGGAAGCGTGGCCGACGAGGCCATGACTAAGGCCGAGAACCGCATGCGCACCAACAACGGACAGACCCGCCGCACCGTCGGCGACCCCAACTCGACCAGCTACCGTGTGCGTGGCAACAACCAGTCGGGCACTTACACCAGCACCGACCCCGACGTCTTGCAGATGCAGGCCGAGCTGGGCGGACTGATGCCCGTCGACTCCATCGCCCTGCTGGAGCAGATGCTGGCCGAGCGCGACGCCCAGAAGTCGCGCATCTTCGGCCACGACATCTTCAACAATGAGAACCCCGTCTTCGAGACATCCATGAACATCGCCACCCCGCAGAACTACCTCCTGGGAGCCGGCGACCAGGTCATCATCGACATCTATGGCGCCTCGCAGGCCAGCATCAGCCAGACCATTTCGCCCGACGGCTACGTCACCGTCGAGGGCTATGGCCCCATCATGCTGGCCGGACTGACCGTCAGCCAGGCTCAGGCCCGCCTTCGCTCACAGCTCGGCGAGCGCTATCAGAGCAGCCAGATCCGCATGAGCGTCGGCCAGACCCGCACCATCACGGTCAACATCGTCGGCGAGGTGAAGATGCCCGGCACCTACACGCTATCGGCCTTTGCCTCAGTGATGAACGCCCTCTATCTGGCCGGCGGCATCAGCGACCTCGGCACCGTGCGTAACATCAAGGTCTACCGAGCCGGCAGGCTCATCTCTACGGTCGACGTCTACGACTATATCATCAACGGCAAGCTGGGCGGCAATGTCCGGCTGGCCGACAACGACATGATCATCGTCGACACCTACGAGTCGCTCGTCAACATCTCCGGCCGCGTGAAGCGCCCCATGTTCTACGAGATGAAGCAGGGCGAAAGCCTCAAGTCGCTGCTGAAGTATGCCGGCGGATTCTCCGGCGACGCCTATCGCAGCTCCGTGAGGGTCATCCGACAGAACGGTGCGCTCTACAGCGTCCATACGGTCAACGAGTTCGACATGGGCACCTTCCACATGGCCGACGGCGACTCCGTGGCCGTCGACTCCATCGTCAAGCGCTTCTCGAACATGGTCGAGGTGAAGGGCGCCGTCTTCCGTCCCGGCACCTATCAGATCGGCGGCGAGCTGACCACCGTGCGCGCCCTCATCGAGGCGGCCGGACTGACCGAGGACGCCTTCACGCCCCACGCCGTCATGCACCGCATGAAGGCGGACCGCACGCTTGAGGTGCTCTCCGTCGACGTGGCCGGCATCATGGAGGGTCGCGTGGCCGACGTCCCCCTAAAGAACGAGGACGTGCTCTACATCTCAAGCCGCAAGGAGATGACCGAGAGCCAGACGCTCACCATCCACGGTGAGGTGCAATACCCCGGCGTCTACAAATACGCCGAAAACGAAACCATCGAGGACTTCATCCTCCAGGCCGGCGGACTGACCGAGGCCGCCTCGACAGCCAAGGTCGACGTGGCCCGCCGCATCATCGACCCCAGTGCCACCTCGACACTCGACAGCGTCGCCCAATACTTCTCGTTCGCCCTGAAAGACGGCTTCATCATCGACGGCAACGAAGCCTTCCACCTGGAGCCCTTCGACGAGGTCTATGTCCGCAAGAGCCCCGGCTACTCGCCCCAGCAGAACGTGAAGGTAGAGGGCGAAGTGCTCTATGAGGGCACCTACACCCTGTCGAAGAAGAGCGAGCGCATCAGCGAGGTCATCCGCAAGGCCGGCGGCCTGTCGAAGAACGCCTATGCCAGCGGCGCCCGGCTCATCCGCCAGCGCACCGCCGAGGAGCAGGCCCGCCAGGATGCCCTGAAGGAAGCCGCCAAGCGCTCCAGCGGCAAGGACTCGATCGACATCAGCAAGATTGACCTCAGTCCGACCTACCCTGTCGGTATCAACCTCAAAGAAGCACTCAGCCACCCAGGCAGCGACGCCGACGTCGTGCTGCGCGAAGGCGACCGCATCATCGTCCCGGAATACAGCGGCACGGTGAAGATCAACGGCGAGGTGATGTATCCCAACACCGTAGGCTTTGTCGAGGGCATGTCGCTCCGCGACTACATCAACCAGGCCGGCGGCTACGGCGACAACGCCAAGAAGAGCCAGACCTATATCATCTACATGAACGGCAACGTGGCCAAAGCCGACCGCAAGCACCGCCCTGCCCCCGGCTGCGAAATCGTCGTCCCGACCAAGCAGCAGCGCTCCAAGCTGACCACCACCGAGATGCTCGCCATCGGCACATCGACGGCCTCCATCGCCGCCATGGTGGCCACGCTGGTCAACGCACTGAAGTAACCTCTGGATTATAGCAATGGCGCCAGTCAGCCACTGCCAAGGCAGCGGCTTTCTGGGCCATTTTTATTGTGGAATCGACCAGGTTGACAATGGGATTGCCGCATTCTCACTGTTTTGTCATTTTTCAGGACAAAGCACCATTTTCCCCAGGAAAAGGACCGCTTCGAGATGCAAGAAGCGGTCCTTTTCGGGTCGAGAAGCACCGCTTTTTTGCCCGAAAAGCACCGCTTCTCTAAAGCAGATTTTCAACACCGCTGGTAATCAGGCACTTGTAAAATCCCGACAAAATCACTGAATTTTATTTACAAAATCACCATCAATCAGAGAAATGATGAAGGCGCGACACAATAAAAGCGGTGGCAGGAGCGTTAATAAACAAAAAAAAGAAAAGAAGCAACAATGAAAACAGAAACAAAAGACGCTGACATCATCGACCTGGGGAAGCTCTTCGGCAGACTCTGGGAGAAACGCAAGTTCTTCCTCCTTAAGGTGTGGCCCATCACATTCGTCATCTCATGCCTCATCATCATCTGCGTGCCACGAGGCTACACCACCTCAGCCAAGCTGGCCCCGGAAATGGGGAACATGGCCGCCGGCGGCACCTTCGGCTCGATAGCCTCAGCCTTCGGCATCGACCTCAATGCCATGCAGACGAGCGACGCTATCAACCCGCTGCTCTATCCCGACCTGATGGAGGACAACGGCTTCGTCTCCGACCTGTTCACCATCAAGGTGAAAAGTGCCGACGGCGAAATCAACACCGACTACTTCACCTACCTGCAGAAATATCAGAAATCGCCCTGGTGGAGCTCGGTGATGAGCTGGATTGCCAATGGCATTAAATCCATTTTCCCCAAGGATGACAAGCCGACAGCAGGCACCGAAGGCGGAGAGAAGTCGCCCTACTGGCTCACGGAGACCGAGGAGGCGCAAGCGGGGAAAGTGCGCGCCAACATCAACTTCAGCATCGACAAGCAGACTGGCGTCATCACCATCTCGACCCAGGCACAGGACGCCCTCATCTGCAAGACGCTGGCCGACTCCGTGCAGGTCCATCTGCAGCAGTTCATCACCGACTACCGCACCAACAAGGCCCGCATCGACGAGGAGCACTACCGCCAGCTGGTCCGTGAGGCCCAGGCCGACTATGAGCGCACCTGCGAAGCCTATGCCCGCGCCTCCGACGCCAACCAAGGCGTCGTGCTGAAGCGCTATCAGCTGAAGATAGAGAACATCGAGCGCGACATGCAGATGAAGTACACCACCCTGCAGACCCTCAACACCCAGCTGCAGATGGCCAGCGCCAAGGTGCAGGAGCGCACACCGGCCTTCACCGTCATCAAGGGTGCCAGCGTGCCGCAGCGCCCGTCGACCCCGAAGCGCATGATCTTCGTCGTCGGCATGCTGTTCCTCGTGACCCTCTGCGTCTCCGTCTGGCTTATCCGCGACATTCTATTCAAGAAGGGCTCATGAGTCTGTTGCGCTTCGACTTACGGCAGTCACGTCTGATACCATTCGTCGCCATCGCCCTGCTGATGACGAAGATGACCGTGAACTTCTTTGACATGGAGATGTTCATGGCCTCGTATGCAGCACAGGCAGGCATGATGTTGGCCTTCCTCATCGCGTTGGTTCTACTCATCCGTAACAAGACGCTCCACACGTTCGACCTCTTAATCTTAACGTATGCGTTGGTATTAGAGGGCGTTTCGATGATGAGCGGCACTGACTGGAAGAACTGGATTTATATCGCCTTCAGTATTACGACCTATCTCTTTCTGTTCAACTATTACCAAGACAAATACTACACTCTTTTGCTTGGAATATTATTTGTTCTTTCAATTGCCATATACTGTCAGCTCTTCCAATGTATCCTCCATCCGGAAAAATGGATGGTGGAAGACACCAAAGATATTCATGGCTTTATACTAGGAGGCAACTATAACCATATAGGCAGCAGGGTCATCGTTGCTCTCGCAGTAAGCATAATAACTGTCAGGCAGAGCAAATGGTTGAAATACAATCTTGTCCTGCTTTTTATCTGCAGTTTCGTAATCCTCTTCATGGTGAGGTCAATGACCTCGCTGTCATGTATGTTCCTATTCCTCTTCCTGAGTCTTATCCGCAACAAGAAACTTCTATCGCTCGGTATTGCAGGTCTATTTGTCGGTGCCATCCTTTTTGAAGTAATTGTCTGTTTTTCCGGCACAGGGCTCCAGAACAACGAACTGGCATCCTGGTTTGTCAAGGACGTCTTAGGCAAAGACATGACCTTCACCGGCCGAACCTATATGTGGGACGCTGCCATCCGGGTCATCAATCAATCACCGATATGGGGTTACGGATATCCCGACAGAGAGTGGTATATGGCCAACATGACAACACGTGCTATCGGTGCCCACAACTACATACTGAACACCATGATTTATGGAGGAGTCATCTTATTGATTATTTACATAAGCGCTATCGTCAAGAGCATCGCGCACCTGATAAAGATCAACGACGTCAATTCCATGCGGCTGATGTCAGCATTTGGCGTGTTCAACATCATGATGTTGTTTGAGGTATATGAGACGCCGTTGGTATTCTTGCTCTTGACTATTATGTACTATTATCCAGGCCAGGAGCCACAAAGCAAACCAGTAAAGAATGAATAGAGATACGACCATAGACGTTTTAAAAGGAATAGGAATCATTCTGGTCGTGATAGGTCATAGTTGTTGCCCTCAGCTTCTAAATGACTTTATCTTTTCATTTCACATGCCTTTATTCTTCATTGCAAGCGGCTACTTTTTTGAAATGAAGAATTTGGAAAACAAGAAAGATTACTTAAAAAGAAAAATACGAGGCATTTATTTTCCGTATCTGAAATGGAGCGTCATTTTTCTACTTTTGCATAATCTTTTTTATTATTGTGGAATATTAAACTCGTCATACGGAAATCGATATGGCCTTTGCTCTCAGCTGTATTCGGTAAAAGATATTCTCCACCACCTACTGAATATCACCCTAAGAATGACAGATTATGAAGGCTTTATTCTTGGTGCCTATTGGTTTATGCGCTCATTGTTCGTGGGATGCCTGTTGCTATGTTTCGGGACCTGGGCCATGAACAAAGTCATCAAATCCCGCGACAGAAGCATCGCGGTGGTAATGGCTATATTTTTTATAGCAGGTGGCGTCATGACATATTTTAGCATCCAAGTCCCTTACTTCCCTCAGGGCGGATATCGGGAAGTCATGGCAGTTTTCTTTATAGGGTGTGGCTATTTCATAAGGCTAAAGAACAACTGGCTTTGTCGCTCATACATCGTTTTGCCTTCACTGATCATCTTAATCCTGTGTACAATAGTCAGTCCCACCTCCATGAGCAGCAAGGCTACTTTCGACGACTGGCTGGCAATAGCCTTTACAGGGATTGGGGGATTCGTAGTGACTTATTTCGTAAGCAAACAGATCGCTAAGTTCAACAATGAGGTTAGTCGTTCATTAGTTCATATCGGAAAAAATTCATTTTACATCTTAACATTTCACTTCCTGATGTTCAAACCAGCATCGCTGCTCTATGCATACATCTACGACTTAGACTGGCATATTGTCGGTTGCCACCCTGTCCCCACGCTGATTGACGAGAACTGGTTTTGGATCGTCTTCTCCATATCATCAATAGTCTTCTCATTGCTTTTGACGGAAGTCCTGAAGTCATTAAGAATTGAATAAATTGAAAATTACACTAACAGTCAATCATTAGCATTCAACTATTCTATGCGCATGAAGAAGGGATTAATATGCCTATGTCTGCTTTGCACGACCTGCTTTGCCCAGGTTCCGATGGACAGTCAGAGTTTCATTACGGTCATCGACGACGACACGCTCACCCCGAACAGCGTTGAGACCTTTTACAAGGCTTGCACCGATAATGCCATTGTCGGCACCTTTGCATGCATAACGAGTCGTGGCACCAGCTATCCGACCCTTTTCGACTACCTGCGTCAATATGAAAAAGAAGGTTTTCAGGTGACGCTCCATAGTCATAACCATCAGAGAATCTACCGATGGCAGCAGAAAATGGATATGACTGTCGAAGGCGTCATACAGGTGGCAAAAGGCGACAAATACACTTACAAGGTTGGGAATCACGAAAGCCCCCTGACCGTGGAAGAAATATTGTTGGACTCCATAGGCAACGGCCACATCTGTTTCTCCTACATGCGCAAATACTATCCCGCTCCGGATACTATGTTCGGACAACTGATGCGTTTGTTGGGGAAAGGCGACCCTACGATCACGTATACCAACTATGAAATAAGCGAATTCCGGGATAGCGCACTGGTCGGTGAGGACATGGAAACCGCCCTTGACATTTTTAAGAGAGAGGGTTTTAAAGACTACGACTATTTCGTTGCCCCCTATGGGTCGCAGGATGAAGATTTGCAAGACATAGCACGACGACATGGTCTGAAATGCCTTGTCTCAATCTCTAATGATGACTACTTGCGCTACGACAACAAATATACGCCCTTTAACATTCCCCGTGTTGGGTTTAACGCTGCCGACGGCGGTATCAGCACCTTTGACAGGTTGAAACAACACATTAACTCAGTGTCGAGAACAGGGGGATGGCTATTGGTCGGCACCCACATCTATGACGGATGGACTGAAGAACTGCTGAGCACCCGCTTCAGTGATTTTGTCGACTATGCGAAAGAGAGGGGCTTGAAGTTTGTTACACTGAAAGAGGGATTTGAATTATATAGCAAATACTCCGGCAATAAGCACTTCCCATCCGACTCGCTAAATCCTGACAAGACGGCCATCACCATGGTGAATGGCATGTGTTATGACCTTTTAGGCCGCCAGACAGACAAGCCGCGGCACGGTGTGAACATCGTCCACATGAGCGACGGATCGTCAAGAGTGGTCATCATCAAATAAAACCATCGTCAAATATTTGTTGCCTGGAGCGAAAGAAAACCTAAAAAATAAACAAATTGTTTTGTCGGTTCAGAGAAAATGGCTACCTTTGCATGATTGAATATAGTTATAGAAGAGATTATGGTCCACCTGTTCTCAATTGTCATACCTCATCACAACATTCCGCAGTTACTTCTGCGGTGCTTGGACTCTATCCCCGACACGCCTGAGGTGCAGGTTATTGTGGTCGATGACAACAGTTCGGAGGACAAAGTGGACTTCAAGCACTTCCCCGGCCTTGAGCGTAAGTACACGCAATGTATCTTTGACAAAGAGGGGGGCGGCGCCGGCCACGCCCGAAATATCGGCCTGAGACACGCCGACGGCAAGTGGCTCGTTTTTGCTGATGCTGACGACTTCTTCACCAAGAATGCGTTCGACGCTCTCAGAAAACACAAAGACGCTCCTCAAGACATCATACTTTTCAAGGCCGACAGCGTTGACTCTGACGACTACACCCCGACAGAAAGACACCTTGCACTGAACAATGCCATCGATGCCGTACTGAGCGGCTCTTTGTCTGCGAAAAAAGCTGTCTTGTCGAAGCCTGTCCCATGGTGCAAGATGTTCCGACAAGAGTACATCCAAAGCAAAGGCATCCAGTTCGATGAAACAATGGCCTCCAACGACCAGATGTTTGTTGCAAAAGCTACATGTTGGGCCAAGGAAGATGCTGTGGCCGTAGATCCTGACATATTATACACGGTGACCACACGGAAAGGCAGCCTCATGGACAATTGGGGAAAAGATCCCGCTAACTACCTCTGCCGCCTGGAAGTACAGATCCGCTACAACAAGTTTGTAAAAGCTTATCCAACTATCCGGCAAGAGCCTATTATCATCATACTTGCCAACTCGCTGCATTTCGGTTTAGGAACATTCTTCAAGGCACTAGGACTCGTCTTGCAAAAGAACGCCTTGTTCTCTGGCGTCGGATTTAAGAAAATCGTCAAGCACGTTAAGTTAAAGTTAAAGCAATAGCATAATGATTTCATTTTCCGTCATTATACCCCACCATAACATTCCCGAACTGTTACAACGGTGTCTGAACTCGATTCCAGACAGTCCCGACGTGCAGGTCATCGTTGTCGATGACAACAGTTCCGAAGAAAAGGTAGACTTCAATCATTTCCCAGGAAAGGAGCGCAAAAACACCACCTACATTTTTGACAAGGTTGGTGGTGGAGCCGGGCACGCTCGCAACATCGGCATGAGTCATGCCAAAGGAGAGTGGCTGGTGTTTGCCGATGCTGATGATTTTTTTGTTGATGGGGCCTTTGATATTCTTGAAAGCCACAAAGATGACCCTAAAGACATCGTTCTTTTCAAGGCTGACAGCGTAGACTCCGATACCTACGAGCCTTCCGACAGGCATCAGAAATTCAACAAAGCGATTGACGATGCGCTATCCGGAATTATCACTGACAAAAAAGCTGTGCTGACAATACCCGTTCCATGGTGCAAAATGCTTCGGAGGGAATACATACAGGGAAAGGGCATCCGGTTTGATGAGACATACGCCTGCAATGACATGATGTTTGTCCTGAAAGCCACACATTGGGCCAAAGATAACGCCGTGGAAGTAAGTGACGAAGTGCTTTACACGGTGACCACGCGCAAAGGCAGCCTTGATGCAATGAAAAAGACCTCTCCGAAAAACTTTTTAAGCATGCTGGATGTCTTGATTCGTTGCAACCGATTCACAAAAGACACTCCTTACGACAAGTACCTCATTATCCTGCAAGTTTTCAGGGCATGGAAAATAAGTCCATCCACCTTCTGGAAAGCTTTAGTGCTGGCAGTGAAGGAGGGTGCCTTGTTTTCCGGCACGTCAATCATATTCAAAAAACTATTCAGAAAATGAAAAACCCCTATCAACTGATACGCCATTTGTTACATCCAATTAGAGTGTGGTATGAATTATTTCTCGGAAGATTCTTTCCCAAGAAACTTTCCTCCATACGATACAGGGATTGTTATGGCACGGATATCGACTGGAAGCATCCGAAAACTATTGACGAGAAAATCAACTGGCTGAAATACTATTCTGACACGTCGCAGTGGACACTTCTGGCCGACAAGTACCGCGTTCGCAAATATGTGGCCGACTGCGGTCTGGAAGACATACTTGTGCCTCTCTATGGGAAATGGGACAAAGCAGAAGATATTGACTGGGACTCCCTCCCGAACCAGTTCGTAATGAAAACTAACAATGCCAGCAAATCCGTGTTGATTTGTAAAGACAAAGACAGCCTCGACATCGACTATTGGATTAAAGAGATAGACAAATGGATGCATTACGACTACAGCATTGAAAAGGGCGAGATACATTATCGTTCTATACCGCCCTGCATCATAGCAGAACAGTTGCTGGATGCCGAAAAGCAGCCTCTTCCGTCATCATCGCTCATCGATTATAAAGTCTGGGCCTTTGACGGGAAACCAGTCTACATCTGGTGCTGCCTAAACCGCACATCCGATTCGGTGGAAGTCATAACCTACGACACTGACTGGAAAGCCCATCCCGAATTCTCGAGAAACTTTTACCACTTTTATCTCACCGACAAGCGATTGCCTCGCCCTATAACCCTCGACAAGATGCTCGACGCAGCGGCAAAATTGTCGAAGGGCTTTCCACAAGTGCGCGTAGATTTTTATGAAGTGGACGGGAAGCTCTATTTTGGCGAGATGACTTTCACCTCATCCGCAGGCATGAACGGATTCTACACGACAGAGTTTTTGCTGGAACTGGGACGTCTGACCAAGTTACCTATTGACTAAACATACATGAAGCCGACGACGAGGATTATTGCCAATACATTGGCACAGCACATCAGGTCTATCATCAACATTTGCCTGTCGCTCTACTCTACCCGCTTAGTATTGAAGGCACTGGGCCAGTCTGACTACGGCATCTTCTCACTTGTCGCCGGTGTTGTCGCCCTACTTGGTTTCTTGACCAATGCCATGGTGGTGACTACTCAGCGGCAATTGTCATTCTACCATGGGAAAGGCAATCCAGAGGATGTGCGTGCCATGTTTTCAAATTGTCTTTTACTCCACTTCATTTTTGGCCTCATTATTGCCGCCGCATTATCTCTCATCGAGCCCTACCTCTTTAACGGATTCCTCAAGATTGACCCCGACCGCACTGGCACTGCCGTCCATATCTACTTCGTCACCGTCCTGACTCTATTCATCACCTTTATAACAGCTCCCTACAGGGCATTGTTCATTGCCCGTGAGGAGATCATATTCATCTCAATTGTAGATGTCATTGACGGCGTATTGAAACTCCTGTTCGCCATCTGCCTGTTGTCGCTCAACACAGACAGGCTCATTTCATACACCTGGGCCCTGTGCGGCATTATGGCGTTCAACTATGTTGCATTGGCATCATGGGCCATGACGCATTTCAACGAATGCCTTATCATCCCCAAAAGGAAATACTACAACCGTACATTCCAGAAAGACCTGACAGACTTTGCTGGCTGGACTGTTTACAGTATGGGATGCATCATTGCCAGAGCACAAGGAACGGCGGTTATCCTAAACCGCTTTTTCGGTACCATCATCAACTCATCTTACGGCATTGCACACCAAGTGTTCAGTGCCATACTGTTCATTGCTCAGGCCGTCACTAATGCCATGAGCCCTCAGATAGTAAAAGCAGAAAGCTGTAACGACCGTCAGCGGATGCTCCGCCTTTCCGAAATTTCAAGCAAATACGCATTTCTACTCCTTTCCGTGGTAGTCGTACCACTTGTGTTTGAAATGCCCGAGGTGCTTGAAACTTGGCTCGGTGATGTCCCCCCGAATGCAGTGCTCATCAGCCGTTTCTTGCTACTTACGACTCTTTGTGACCAACTGACCATTGGGCTTGGCACCGCAAACCAGGCCATCGGACGCATACGCAACTATTCCATCTGCGTCAATACGATCAAGGTGATGACGTTGCCTGCCTTCTGGTTGTGTCTCAGGCTTGGCTATTCACTGGTGTTGGCCATGTGGATATACATGGGATTCGAATTGCTCTGTGCCATGGTTCGCCTACCATTCCTTAAATTCACAGCAGGTCTCTCCATCCGCCATTTCGCCTTACATGTATTTGCACGCGTCATTCCGTCATTTATTATCCTTGTGGTTGTCTGCTGGCTGATGGTCACTTTCGTTCAGATGCCGTTCCGTTTCCTGCTGACAGGCGTGGTTGCTGTCATCTCCACCACCATTTCTGTATGGCTGACAGCTCTTGAATCTTCAGAAAAGGCATTAGTTACCAGTCTGTTTGAGAACATTCCGTTTCACCATAAGTAGTCGAATTGTCCGCTGTCGAATGTAAGGAGGCCAGTCTATCCATTCTTGCGGCTAACAGCGGAAGGGTTCAATAGCCTTTCTTAGCAGTAATAAGCTGAAAGGCTACACTGCCTTGGAAAGCAAGTACGCAAATGTTTTTTTGCAAAAAAGGTTGTCTAAATTGTGAATATTAAATATTATTTACTAACTTTGCAACGTCAAAATACAAATAGCTATCACGCTATCAATATCAAGTCATGGTCAAAGATGTCGACTCGTTCATGAAAGACGTCATAGATAGTGTGAAGAGGCTATTGCAACCGGCAAAAGAAATGTATAACACATGGAAATATTTGGTTTCGAACTTGAATTCAATCACAATAAGATCAGGCAAATGATTGAAGATTGCTGCAAGAAGCGCAGCAAGGGCTACGCCTGCATTGTTGACGGTCCCAGCCTGGTACGGTCGCACACGAATCCCGTTTTTCTCCGCGTTCTGAAGGGTGCCTACTTTAACTCATGCGACGGAGGGTCCGTGGCTGCCATGGCCAGCCATCTCTACAAGCAGGATTTAAAAGCTTTCACTGGCCCGGAGATATTAGCAGAATATATCACCAGGCCAGCTTTCCGTCAGATCATGCTCGGTAATACTACGGAGATGTATCAGAAAATAATCCAGAAGGTACCGAACAGTTCTGACTATCTCTTCCATGTTCCCTTACCATTCTGCAGTGTCAACGAATTTGATTATGAGAATATCGCACGAGAGATAGAGCACTTCGATGCCGACATCATCTGGGTCAGCCTTGGCGCTCCCAAACAGGAGTTTTTTATGGAACAGCTTCTGCCACATCTCAGACGTGGCATCATGCTAGGTATTGGAGCCGCATTTGCATTTTACCTAGGCGAACTGAAAGACTATAGTTTCCGCATTGGAGAAAACCGTTTTAACTGGATCTACCGTATCTTCACTGAGCCTAAAAAGCAAATAGCTCGTGTTAGCACCATCTTCCGCTACTACCCTGCAATCTACTTTAAGGAGAGGAAAAAGATTCACGGATGAAACACTTGCTCAGTTACATACTTATCACCCTCCTGACTGTTGCTGCTAACGCTGGGACAATATCGGTTAACTCTCAACAGGACTTCGACGCGTTGAGTGGAAAGATTGTGGATGCAATCAAACAGGGAGAGAAAGACATCATCGTGAATATCCATGTCAAGGAACTGACGTTTGCGGACAAGCAGGTTTCCCTCAAGAGCATCAAACAGCCGGAGGTTAGTATTGCAATTCATGGCAATGGCGTGCGCATCGTGAGTAAGGGGCGTTTCGTCAAGGAACTGAAGGATCCCTCGCTGATGTACCTGAAGAATGGCGGTTACTATAACCCGTGGACAGCATTCCGGCAGCTCGACGACACCATCTCCGTCACGGACCTGACGTCGCATCAATGTCGCATCAAGACATCCTCAAGGAACAAGAAGGACGCCCATCCTCAGCACCAATATATCAACTACACCTGTTGGTACACCTCAAGGACCAGCCCCGTCACCCGCGTCGGCAGGAACTGGATCGAGTTCGACGGAGGCGACTGGGCCGTACCTCAGAAAGGTCATTTCTACAATGTGAATATGGACTACTCCTACGCAAAGAGGTACCCGCGCTACAGGCTGTTCGGAACAGAGAGACTCGCAGAAGAAGTCTATCAGTGCGAGGCTTCCACCCTACTGAATCTCTCTTATTGTGACCTTCGGAGCTTCAGCATTGACGGCATCAACGTCACGGGCAGCAGCTGCAACGGACCGCTGATCATGGTCGACCTCTGCAAGGCACATTCCATATTGATCACCAACAGCACGTTCCGCTGCATCGGCGGCAGCATCCTGATAGACCGCAAATCGACCAACGTCAACTTCACCCACAACCGCGTCGACACCTTCATGGGCTACGGCATACAGAGCGAAGCCGGAAGCACAGGGGCCAGAGTGACCAACAACACTTTCACAAACTGCACGCTCGGCATGGAGATCGGATTTGCCATACAGATGCGCAGCGACGGTTTCCTCGTCAGCCGGAACACCATCACCGACTTCAGCTTCGGAGCTATCGGCGTAGGCATCTGGGGCGGTACGACGACCGACTCGAAATGTCGCGGCGAGGTCACTGATAATGAGCTATTCTACACCCAGTCATTCCTGTCCGACCTCACGCAGAACACGCTCATGGACAGCGGTGCCATCTACACCTGGACCCGCTGCGACGGCGTCACCATCAGCAACAACTATATCCACGACATCTCTGGCATCAGGGACAATCGCGGTATCTTCTGCGACGACGGTACCAGAAACGTTACCGTGACTGGCAACCGCATAGAGCGCATCCACAACAGCTACGACATCGACCTCCGTTGGTGCGACACGTATAAGGAAAAGGTGCCCGACCACAATACAGGAAACACAGTGAAAGACAACAACACGACGGGCAGAGTCCGTTTCGAAACAAAACGCCCATAAGAACGCATGAAAAGAGTCTTGTTCATCAGCCAGTATAGTCCGGAGAGCCGTATTGTCGGCGACATGGTATACACCTGGGACATTCTTCATGTCCTCAGACACGACCCGGACCTCTACATCCATTTTCTGGCCTATCAGGATAAAGACCGGTGGTATGAAAACAAGACCGGACAGCTTGCCGACCTCGTCGACAAAATGACCTTGGTGCCTTTCCGCCATCTCAAGCCTTGGCAGATGGCACTGTCCACCTATCCGGCATCACTGAAGAACAGAGCCCACGGAGCGATGCGTACCGCCATGCTCGAAATCCTTGAGAAGGATCATTACGACGTTGTGATGTTAAACTCGCTCAAGATGGCTTATCTCGTCAAGGACACGTTCGGCATGACGATCAGACGCGTCTACATCAGCCACAACGTTGAGACAGAAGTATCTAAGAGCATCTACAAAACGACAAAGAACATACCGCAGAAGTTTATCTACTGGCTTGATTACATCAAGACCGCATGGTGGGAGAAGCGACTGGCCAAGAGTTTCGATGCCATTACTGCCATCTGCAGCTACGACGCTAATTATTTCCTGAATCATGATTACTCCGGCGACGTTCAGGTCATACGTCCCATCGTCCAGGTCATGCCCTATGAAGAACCGAAGGCGCACACGGGCAAGATCATCATCTGCGGTTCGTTCACATGGCTCCCCAAAAGGCTGAACCTCAACAAAATTCTCGACTCAAAGAGCATCGCCAACCTCAAGCCCAACAACTGCCAACTGCAGATTGTCGGCAGGACGCTGAAAGAAGACATCGAGAAAGGCAACAAGCTGCCGGGGGTCCACGTCACAGGTCCCGTTGAGGCGATAGCCCCCTATTATGAAGACGCCGAAGTGGCCATCGTCCCCGAGCTGGCAGGCGGCGGTTTTAAGCTGAAGATCGCCGAAGCCGTTGAGCACCACGTCCCGATAGTAGCCATCAAGGGCTCCATCACTGACAGCAACATGCTTCCCGGCGTGCATTATCTTGAGGCCGACGACTTCGACAGTCTGATTGACAAGGCCATCGCTCTTGTACACGACCGAGCCCTGCAGCAACGGCTCACCGCCAATGCCGTCAAGCTGTTCACCGACACCTATAGTCTTGACGCTGTCAGCCACGACATGCAAGACATCATATCATAAGCTCTGCACGCAAAAAAACGCAACATCTTCCCAAATAATATAGCCGAGCACACAATAAAAACGCCCGTTGCGGGTTTATTATTAAAACCGAGCAACAATGACGTTACAGATCATATACATTTTGACGGCCATTCTGCTGAGTGCCGTATGCGGATTTATTGCTATACCGCTCATTATGGACTTCTGCCAAAAGAAAGGACTCTACGACCAGCCTAACAGCAGGAAGATCCACAAGAACGCTATACCGCGTCTCGGAGGCATCAGCTTCCTGCCCAGCATGCTGCTGGCATCGGTCATCATGATTATTTTCTATAATGACCAGTTCATCGAAGACCAAGTCATGATCAGCCTTTGGTCTGTAGGTTTCTTTATCAGCCTGCTCATCATCTATACCACCGGCATCGTCGACGACCTCATCGGCTTAGGAGCGAAGACCAAGTTTTCGGCCCAAGCCATCGCCGCCTGCATTCTGCCGCTATTCCGACTCTACATCAACAACCTCTATGGATTCTTCGGCATCTATGAGATACCATTCTGGATAGGCGCCCCGCTGACCGTCTTCATTATCATCTTCGTGTGCAACGCCATCAACCTGATTGACGGCATCGACGGACTCTCGGGCAGCCTGTCTCTCTACTCGCTGACAGGCTTCCTGATCTGTTTCTTTCGCGAAGGCATGGTGCCCTACTGCCTGCTCATCGCGGGGCTTATAGGCGTGCTCATTCCGTTCCTCTATTTCAATATTTTCGGCAATGCAGAGAAGAAGCGGAAGATCTTCATGGGCGACTCTGGGTCGCTGACCTTAGGCTTCATCCTGGGTTTCCTCTTCGTCAAGTTCACCATGGAGAATCCCAACGTCAAGCACTTCAGCCTCGAATCAATGGTCCTGGCCTATACGTTGCTGATTGTGCCCGTCTTCGACGTCGTCAGGGTGTCGCTCGTGCGCATCCGCCATCACAAGCCCATCTTCAATGCCGACAAGAACCACATCCATCACAAGCTGATGCGCACGGGCCTCAACCAGCATCAGGCCCTCATCTGCATCTTGGCATTGGCCTTGTTCTACTCCTTGCTCAACTACGTGCTCAACGAATACTTCTTCTTAAGTACGATTGTCTTGGTTGACATCGCTGTATGGATCATCTTTCATCAGGTGGTCAACTGTTGCATCCGTGCCAAAGGGGAGCCCGTCTTTTTAGCACCCCCCACCACATATTGACGCGCCGACATTTCTCATGACACGAATGACTATAAGAACGAAAAAGAGGTGACCCACGATTTTGTGGCGTCACCTCTTTATTATGTTGTCCTGTCTCGCAGGAAGAAGTCCGGGGAAAAGGAGCCCTCAGTACTTGCGGAAGTACATCCTGAAATAATCCGAAAGGAGCGTCATCCGCTTGTCTTCAAGGCGCAGGATCTTCAGCGCCTCACCCGTGTCGCTCAGGCCATAGTAACCGCACTGCATTCTGTCGGCAACGTCCACGTCGCCCTTCACACGGTTGTTCACGCGCGGTTTAGGGTCACCCAGCAAATCCAGTTGATCGGCAGTCCTTTCAAAACGATAGAATATTGACGGAACCCGAGGTTCATCCTCAGTTGAGACGGCACGGCGGTCACTCAGTTCGATCAAGCCGCCCTGAATGGACCAGAAGATCATGCGACTGCTCACGTCGCCCGACCTTCCCGTGGCCAACGTGTCTACATGAGTCAGATGCCAAAAGCCATCCAGACATCCGTTGTCAGACGCCTCAAAGTCGCTGCTGCATGCGCTGATCAATGCACCTCCAGCAGCCATCATGGCAACCATCAAAAGTTTCTTCATATATCTTCGTAATTATATTTTATTCTACATCAATTCTTCGCCCCACTGACAACTGCAGGCCGAAGTTGTCGCCAAGCAGTTCGCCACGATCCACGCCGACAGCACACTTCAGGCTCCATCCCCTGAGCAGCTTGCTCCTGCTTGGACTGTAAGCCACTTCTGCCATGAGGCTCACGTTCGTCTGTGGCGATGGCAACGGATAGTCGTAAGTACCGAAACCTCTCTGCCACGTCATCAGCAGTCTGTAGCCCAGATCGTCGGTCGGCCGCCCGCTGACGCCTCCATGGAAAGCCCAGAAGCGATTGTCCATCACCATGATGAGACTGTTATCATTGTAGGCCGGCGATCGGTAGAGCGGATTACCTATGACCTGTCCCCAGTGCTGCCATCCGGTGAACACGAGGTGGTTGTAGTAGTTGTCGCGACCGGATATCTGGTCATGAATATGGGGCGTGTGGTCGTGATAGATGGGACCGCTCTGATATTTGGTGTACAGATACTCTGCCACAATCTTGCTCACCCATCGGCAACGCTTCAGCCTCAGCTCCAGCCCCCACATCGCATCACGCATGTCGTAGACGAAGTAGTGGTTGTCAACCTTCGTATCCCATTCGTCGCCTTCCCCATAGCCGTTGTTGGCATAGAAGAATATCTGCGAGTGATCCTCGAAGAAATGGTCGACGTAGGCCGAGATGCCCCATGAGGGGTAGTCAAGGTTCAGCCGTCCCACCATGCTCCCGAGATGATTGCCGTCGGTGTTCTTGTAGATGTCGTCAACCTCATTGGCCTCATAGCCGCTGGGGATGAGCGCATGCCAGGCTCCCTCGAGACCGGAATTGTTCTTCAGCATCTCCATCTCACCATATTGGGATATATACGACCTGCCGCCATACTGGCATCCCATCTCCAGGCCGAGTTCCACATTGAACGGGCGCTCCGCCTTTCCGATGCGCATGTAGCCCGCCTTGGTGTGGATACGCGTATGAGTGGTATACCTCGACTGCTCGTGCGTAAAGTCCCGCTGCCACTGGTCATCGGTCTGCAGCCCGTAAGCCACATGGCCCTTGATGGCCAGCCAGCCCCGCAGGCCCGGTATCGCCCAGTAGTCAGGCAGTGACAGTCGCACCGACGGAACGGGGCGGGCATTGATGCCCAGCGTCTGCGAACCGGAGCTGAGCCACTGGTCCTTCAGCGCCATCGGCTCCTCCTTGCTGCCGACGGTCAGATGGACCTTCATCCACCTAGCCTCCAGGAAAGCCTGCTGCGGGATGACGGGCGTGTCCATATCGTAGGTCAGCGCCATGTCAGCCCCGAATCCGACGCCCCAACGTCGTGCCGAATCAGTCTCTATCGGACGGAAGGCTCCTACGCGAAGGTAGCCATAGCTCTTGTCAACGGAGCTCAGCCCATACTTGTTGGCATTGAGCCACAAGGGCGCATGTTCGCCCGAGGCAGCCGTCACTTGTGCCTCGCTGCGAACCTCCACTTGTGCTTGTACGCCCAGCGCACAGGCCAGACCCATGGTTGTCAAGAGGCACTTGGTTTTGTTCATCGTATTGATATAACGCTGCAAAGATACGAAATATTTTTTAATCACAGCCGATTTCCTTGATTTATTTCATGAAAAATCTTTTTTTAACTCATTTTTTATTTGTACCTTTGCATCAGAAACAATAAAAACTATCAAACATCACCCTAATTAAAATTTACGATCATGAAGACAAGACTATCCAAGACCTTGATTGCCGTCGGCATGGCATCGGCGCTGGTGCAGCTGTCGGCCTGTAAGGGCAACGAGACGGGCAGCAACCCGCTGCTCGAGGAGAGCACCCTACCCTACGGCGCGCCTGACTTCAGCCGCATCAAGACGAGCGACTACATTCCCGCCATCCGCGCCGCCATCGACGAGAAGCGCGCGAACATCCAGAAGATTGTCGACAACCCCGAACCGGCCACCTTCGAGAACACCATCGTGGCCTTCGAGGAGAGCGGCCTCCGGCTGGAGCGCGTCGTCAACGTGCTCTATGCCTTAGTTTCAGCCGACAAGACGCCTGAGATTGCCGCTGCCGAGAAGGAGGCCACGCCGCTGCTGACCGACCTGGAGAACGAGCTGATGTTCAACAAGGCGCTCTTCCAGCGCGTCAGAACCGTCTACGACCAGGAGCACGACCGGCTGGAGGGCGAGGACCTGAAGCTGCTCGACGAGACCTACAAGCGCTTCGTGCGGGCCGGCGCCCTGCTCTCGGACGAGGACATGGAGCAGATGAAGAAGATCAACCTGCGCATTGCCGACCTGCAGCAGCAGTGGGGCGACGCCCTGCAGGCCGCTACGAACGACGCAGCCGTGTGGGTCGACAGCAAGGAGGAGCTGGCGGGCCTCAGCGAGGCCGACATCGCCCAGTGTAAGGACGACGCCGAGAGCCGCGGCAAGAAGGCCCCCTACTGCATCGTCATCGTCAACACGACGCAGCAGCCCATCCTGGCCCAGCTGGAGAACCGCGACCTGCGCCGCCGCGTCTATGAGGCCAGCATCCACCGCGCCGACGGCACGGGCCAGCACAACACGTTTGCCATCTGCACCGAGATAGCCCGTCTGCGCGCCCAGCAGGCCAAGATCATGGGCTACGACAACTACGCGCAGTACTCGCTGGAGAACACGATGGCCAAGACGCCCGAGGGCGTCTACTCGTTCCTGCGCCAGCTCATCAAGGACTACACGCCCAAGGCCATCGCCGAGACAATGGTCATCGAGCGTTTTGCCCAGGAGACCGAGGGCAAGGACTTCCAGCTGGAGCCCTACGACCGCTTCTATTTCTCGGCCAAGATGAAGAAGGAGTTGCTCCAGATCAGCGACGACGAGGTGAAGCCCTACTTCAATGCCGACAGCGTCCGCCAGAACGGCGTCTTCTATGCTGCCAACCGCGTCTACGGACTGACGTTCAAGGAGCGCACCGACATCCCCGTCTATCATCCCGACGTGCGCGTCTACGAGGTGTTCGACCGCGACGGACAGCCCCTGGCCCTCTTCTACAGCGACCTGTTCCGCCGCCCGACGAAGCGCGGCGGCGCGTGGATGAGCGAGTTCCTGCGCCAGAGCAGCCTGCGCCAGCAGCTGCCCATCATCTACAATGTATGCAACAGCGCCAAGGCGCCCGAGGGTCAGCCCTCGCTGCTGACGTGGGACGAGGTGACCACCATGTTCCATGAGTTCGGCCACGCCCTCCACGGCATCCTGTCGAACTGTAAGTACAACTCACTGGCCGGCACCGAGGTGGCCCGCGACTTCGTCGAGATGCCGTCGCAGTTCAACGAGTCGTTCGCATCCATTCCCGAGATCTTCGACCATTACGCCAAGCATGCCGTGACGGGCGAGCCCATGCCGGCCGAGCTGAAGGAGCGCATGCTGAAGTCCATCAACTTCCAGCCCACCTATGCCCTCGGTGAGAACCTCGGCGCCACGTGCGTCGACATGGCATGGCACATGCTCTCGGCTGATCAGATTCCCACGGCCGACGAGGCCAGCCAGTTTGAGACGGAGGCCCTGCGTCAGGTCGGACTACTCAACAAGCAGATACCGCCGCGCTACTCCACCTCCTACTTCAACCACATCTGGGGCAGCGGCTATGCCGCCGGCTACTACAGCTATCTGTGGACTGAGGTGCTGGCCGTCAACTGTGCTGACTGCTTCGCCCGCCGAGGCGCCCTTGACCCGGCCGTCGGCCAGGACTTCCGCGACAAGATCCTCTCGCGCGGCAACACCCGCGACCTGCTCCAGATCTTCATCGACTTCACGGGTCTCCAGCAGCCCGACGCCAGCGGTCTGCTCCGTGCTCGCGGCCTATAAGAAAACTATCAGAACCGATATCAACGAAAGAGGGTGTGAAATATCGACATTTCACACCCTCTTCTTATATAGAAAAAGACTGTCAATTTCCTTTACATATTAAACAACCGCAATCAAAAAGCACCGCTTCTCGAGGCAAAAAGCACCGCTTCTCTCATCGAAAAGCACCGCTTCTCGCATCAAAAAGCGGGACTTCTTTACAAGTAAAAGGTTACACGCCTGATTATCAAGTACTTAAAAAAACAGCATAAAAATATTACGAAATTTATTTACATTTTACCTAAATTCCGCAGCACTTTAGGCATAACTTTTCCAATATACATGCCAGCGGCATTGTAATCAGTGAACTGTTATGTGATCGGCTTCTTAATCAATGTCCTAAGATATATTATTTCAGATTCCTCACCAGAGCATTTAACCATGGCCTTAAATCTATTAGTATATTTGGAATACCACAGAATGCTCAAAGTCGCGTTATATTGATAATTGTTAGAAATAACTGTTATCCTTTTGTCCTGCTCCGAGAAAAGCCATCTACCTTCCATTATTAACGAAGACTGAACATTATCCTCAATCTCACAACTCCCATCAGATTTGAACCAATAACTTATCTTACGAGAATGTAAGTTCTGTCCATTATAATTTACAGCATCCCACATTCCAACAAAATCCGTACTCTCAATAGAAATGTCGTTGGATTCTTTATTGCAAGATACGTTAATCACCATCAGCAAGAATACAGCTGATATTCTAATACAGAAGAGACTATACTTTATCATATTTCCTATTTGCCTAAATTCCGCAGCACTTTAGTTTAACTTTGTTATAAGTTCCTGAGCAACAAAAAGTTCTTCGACGAGCGAAGAGGCAGAGCCGAGCGGCACAGGATTTTGTCATGTCAGATTTTTCACTTACCTTAGTGCTGCAAATCAAGACAAGCAAAATCATCAATGGCATGGCAAAAGTAAGCATAAAATCTGAGAAAATCACTCCTTTTGGAGGAATATTTCACGTGAGAGAGCAATTTTCCCGTTATGCAGGTCTGGTTATCGACAAAGTACTGTGTCTCCGATGTACGTCATTCGGCTACCAGTACGGCGAGATTGCAGGTTCGCTGGCAAGCGTCTACTTTTGTGGCGGTGACTGCGTAGAGGACGTTACGAGCCACCTGATGCCCCATCTCTCGCTGCATCCCACGCTTCGTACATGCAGCTCTGACACAATCCTGAGAGCGATTTCAGAACTGGCCACGGCTAACACGACCTACACCTCTGACACGGGCAAGAGCTATGACTTCAATACCGCCACGAAGCTGAACCGTTTGTTGGTAAAGGCTCTCCTGAACACAGGGCAGCTCATGGCAGGAGCGTCGTACGACCTTGACTTCGACCATCAGTTTATAGAGACGGAGAAGTACGATGCGAAGATGACCTACAAGAAGTTTACCGGCTACAGTCCCGGCGTGGCTGTCATTGGCGACCTCATCGTGGGTATAGAGAACCGCGACGGCCGCTCGGCCCTAGGGACGCTTTGCAAGCAAAGAATGCCAACGTACGTTTCCACCAGCAAGACACGCTGGAGCGTATCTTCTCAAACCTTGAGTCCAACGATATACACATCAAGCGTGCCAGGATGGACTGCGGCT
>Ga0310695_10000874_pt1 | contig 73694 bp, 58 predicted proteins | sample RumenRJG_04DNA_FD_203882 | JGI IMG/M metagenome (GOLD analysis project Ga0310695, IMG submission 203882) | Bovine rumen microbial communities from Lethbridge, Alberta, Canada - RJG_04 (v2) (version 2) | ecosystem: Host-associated > Mammals > Digestive system > Stomach > Rumen | place: Canada... | reverse complement strand
GCGTTCTTCGTAGGCCTTGATCGGCATCTTCACCGGCCAGGTCTGCACCATCGTCACGTCCTGGGTTTCACCCTTGTCGTTCTTGAGCTTGGCGACCACATCTTCAACCACATGTTCGCCAGCGGCAGCGACCGATTCCACAGTCCACTTGCCGAGCAGGCGGAACGGCACCATGATGCGGTGCGTGAACACGCCTTCGGGCACGGTGCCGAGCGTATCGCCCGCGACCACCACATCGCCCGCCTTGGCAACCGGGGTAAACGCCCACTTCTTGTCGCGCGGGAGCGCCTTCAAGTACTTACCGCGCTGCAGGAAGAAGCCGCATTCTTCGGCAAGCTTCGGGAGCGGGTTCTGCAGACCGTCAAAGACCTGGGTCAAGAGGCCGGGGCCAAGTTCTACGGACAAAAGTTCGCCGGTGAATTCCACCTCGTCACCCGTCTTGAGCCCCGTGGTGTCTTCGAACACCTGGAGTTCGGCGTAGTCACCGCGGATACGGATGACTTCGCTCTTGAGGGGGATAACTTCGGACTTGCCGTCCTTGTTTTTCTGGGTAAGCTTGGCATACGCCACTTCGTTCTGGGACACGGCGGTTTCGAACTTGACGCGGATCAAGTTTCCGTTCACGCCGATGATTTTTCCGATACTAGCCATTGAAAATGGACCTCCGGTCATTCCTGCTCCGCCTGGGAGGCGTATGCAGGGTCGTTTGCATTAATAACATTCAAAACAGCGCTGTCGCCGGCTTCTTCAGTCAGGCGGGCCCAGCGTTCACAAATCTTCAGTTTGATCGCATAAGCGTAAACATGCTTGACGGTACCCTCGCCTACACCGGCAAGGCAGTCCACAAGCCAGAAACGGGCCTTGTCGATATCCTGCTCTTTTTCCATAGGATTCGACTTGGCAAACGCGTCCTGAATCATCTTCGCGAAAGTGACATCGTAGCCCGGGAAGGACTTGTCCGTAAAGCGGACATCGGGCCCCCACGCAGCCGCGCGGAGCCTGCCCGAAACGTTCTTCATCTGGATTTCGTGGGCCTTGTAGGCACGAACGAACTCGTCGTCACATTCTTCGCATTCACCGTCATCGAGCACGGCGTCCAGAGCCGCAAGTTCCGGCTCGGACAGCACACCGATGCAGCGGTGACGGAACTCTTCCATGGAGAGGGGCGGAACATCGCCCATCTCAAGCATCGGAAGAGACGCCATCAGGTAAGAAGGAGAGCTCATCGCTAACCTACTTGGCCTGGGCAGCGGCGTTTACAACGCGGGAAAGTTGAGGACGGAGCAGGGCCGAGAGAGCATCGGCCATGGCAGCTTCGGTAAATTCGTGGGTGACCTTGCCGCCATCGAGCTTGATGCGGAAGCCGAACTTGACGCCCTTGTCGCTTTCGACCTTGACGCCCTTGCCGAGTTCCTTGGCAAATTCGCCCGTAACAAAGGATGTAAGCTTCTTGGCATCGGCTTCGGAGAAGTCCACTTCGATGTCGGAGGAATAGTTCTTCGCAAGGGTCTTGAGCATGTCCTTCACGGTAGATTCGTCGAGGGACTTTTCCACCTGGAGGTTGAGCAGGTCCAAAATCATTTTTTCAAGATTCTTGCCCACAGAAAGGAGAAGGTCGCGGGCAGACTGTTCCAGGGTGCGTTCGCTGCGTTCGGTGAACGCTTCGGCGTCCTTGTCCGCCTTTTCGAGCTTTGCCGCGGCTTCGGCTTCGGCAGCCTTCACGATTTCGGCTGCTTTTTCCTTGGCGCGGGCGATAATAGCCGCTGCCTCGTTTTCTGCTTTATCTACGGCATCCTTCTGGATGCGTTGCATAAGGGCTTGCAAATCTTCTGCCATATATATCTCCATTACGCTTCTAGAATGGCCCAACCGAAAAAACGCCCGGGAAAGCCAAATCCGGAAAATTTCGTTAGTAATATACACGCAATTTTTTTAAAAGGCTCCCCAAAAGCGCAAATTTTTTGAAATAATGGACAAAATCGCATTTTTTCGCGATAAAATGCCTTTTTTAACGTAAAAACGAATTTACCTTGCCCCAAAAGGGCGGAATTTTAAAAAAAAGGTATTAAAAAAAAATAGTCGGTTCGGGGGATTAAATTGCCCAACATATAATATATTTCTGATAAAGTAAACCTATTTGGGGTGTTCTACGATGTAGGAGGATTATCATGAAGTTGTATACCCGCTTCGGTGCTCTTTTTTCAGCAACAATTCTTGCCACTTTCCTGGGCGCATGCTCGGACGATTCCACATCCAGTTCTTCTGAAAATGAAATTCAATCCAGCGCCACCGACTCGGCAGGTGCCGGCAATTCATCATCAATAGAACCCACTTCATCAGCAGAGCCTTCGTCCTCCATGCTCGAAGGCTCATCAAGTAGTGCCGGAGCCGCCGTATTACGCGTTCCCGAAGGAGCTTTATTCCGCTGGGTTGGAGCAGATGACGGCTCACGCGCTATAACAGGTCTGGATAATGGAACCGAGACTTCTGGCTACTGGTACTGGTATGAAGACAATGGCGATGGCGGCAATTCACGTATTGATTGGCCTGTAGAAGTGGAATATGAAGGGGATATGCTAAAGCCTGTTATTGAAGCTTGCCAGGGACTTTGTGGAAAGTTCACCTTGGACCAGGGTGATTCGGAAGAAGAACCGTTTGTGGAGTTTGGCTTCAATCTCGCCGGCACCGAAAACCCTTACGGTGGTGCAGCAGACACTACTGATATTACAGCATGGGAAGGCCTTTGCGTTGCCTATTCTTCGACGAGCGCTATTAAGCTTCTATTGGGTTACTCAGACAGTTATGAAGCCGCAGTCGGTTATATTCTTCCTTCTGTAACCATGCCCATGTCTACAGAAGGAACTGTGGAATGTTATCGCTGGAAGCAGTTTGGTATAGGTTGGGGTGTGGATCCCCATATGGATCAGCTCGTCAAAAAGGCGGCTTCCGTGCAGTTCCGAATTCAAGGAAAATCCGGAACCACAGGCGAGTTCAACATCATGTCCGTCAGCTCCTACGTAGAACTGTAAGACAGCACCTAGCAAAATCATCGCAGGAGAGGCTTTCATCCTTAAAAATGAACAAAAAGTGGTAAAAAATCAAGTTTTTTTGATTTTTCCATAATTTTGTCGGTTTCCGGGGTTCAGATCAAGCCGCACAAACTTCAAAATATCAAAATCTACCAGCATGAGCATCTTCCGCAAGCAATTCAATTGCGAGACGTCTATCCGGATTTCAAAGAAGAACTTCGGATGCACAGACGGCATCATGTCTGTGCCATGTTACGCCGTTTTTTGCATTTGATAAAAAAACGCCTTTTTAGCATAAAAACGAGTTTACCTTGCCTCAAAAGGGCGGAATTTTAAAAAAAAGGTATTAAAAAAAATAGTCGGTTCGGGGGATTAAATTGCCCAACAAATAGTATATTTCTGATAAAGTAAACCTATTTGGGGTGTTCTACAATGTAGGAGGATTATCATGAAGTTGTATACCCGCTTCGGTGCTCTTTTTTCAGCAACAATTCTTGCCACTTTCCTGGGCGCTTGCTCTGACGATTCCACATCCAGTTCTTCTGAAAATGAAATTCAATCCAGCGCCACCGACTCGGCAGGTGCCGGCAATTCTTCATCAATAGAACCCACTTCATCAGCAGAGTCTTCCTCCTCGACGCTCGAAGGCACATCAAGTAGTGCCGGACCCGCCGTATTACGCGTTCCCGAAGGAGCTTTATTCCGCTGGGTTGGAGCAGATGACGGTTCCCGCGCTATAACAGGTCTAGACAATGGAACCGAGACTTCTGGTTACTGGTACTGGTATAATGACATTGTCGATGGCGGCAATTCACGTATTGATTGGCCCGTAGAAGAGGCCGAAGAAGGGGATATGCTAAAGCCTGTTATTGAAGCTTGCCAGGGACTTTGTGGAAAGTTCACCTTGGACCAGAGCTATTCGGAAGAAGAACCGTTTGTGGTGCTTGGCTTCAATATCGCCGGCACCGAAACCTTTTACGGAGGCTCTGCAACTCCGGCTGATATTTCAGCATGGGGAGGCCTTTGCGTTGCCTATTCTTCGACGACTGATATTGAGCTTTATTTGAGTTACGGCGATGCAAAGGATGCTGCAATGGGTTATGATTTTCCTTCTGTAACCATGCCCATTTCTACAGAAGGTACTGTGGAATGTTATCGCTGGAAGCAGTTTAGTAGAGGTTGGGGTATGGACTCCCATATGGAAGAACTCGTCAAAGGGGCTGCTTCCGTGAAGTTCCGAATTCAAGGAAAATCCGGAACCACAGGCGAGTTCAACATCATGTCCGTCGGCTCCTACGTGGAACTGTAAGCGCCGCCCCGTTCGAGGGGGTGCCGGAAGACCCTTTTGGGGCTGCAGGCAGGGGACAACTGCCCAAGGCGAGTGTTGCGACAGACCGCTTGCGGGCTGGCATGACCGAGCCGAGCAGTTGGGACTTTAGTCCCACTCGTCCCCCTTTTTTAATGAAATCTCTCGCCTTTCGTCTCTCGTCTCTCGTCTAATTTCTATATTTTGCGCCGAAAAAACTATCCAAAGGATACTAACATGAAACGTACTCATAACTGCGGCCAGCTGCGCAAGGCAGATGTTGGCCAGACCGTAACACTCGCCGGTTGGGTGGATCGCCGCCGCGACCATGGTGGTGTGATTTTTGTGGACCTCCGCGACAAGTATGGCAAGACCCAGATCGTCTTCAACCCGGACTACAACGCCGACGTGATGAAGACCGCCGAACAGCTCCGCAACGAATACGTGATTACGGTGACCGGTAAGGTCTACGCCCGCGAAGAGGGCAACACGAACGAGAAGCTCGCCACGGGCGAAATCGAAGTCAAGATCGACCAGATTGAAATTTTGAACGCGGCCCTCACCTCCCCGCTCGCCATCAACGACCCGAACGAAGAGTGCAAGGAAAACGACGACCTGCGCCTGCAGTACCGTTACCTCGACCTCCGCCGTCCGTGGATCCAGAAGAAGCTGTTGCTCAAGAGCCGCTTCCTCAAGGCCGTGTACGACTTCTTCTACGCTAACGGTTTTGAAAACATCGAAACGCCGGTGCTCTGCAAGTCCACTCCGGAAGGCGCTCGCGACTACCTGGTGCCGTCCCGCGTGAACCCGGGCAAGTTCTATGCCCTCCCGCAGTCCCCGCAGCAGTACAAGCAGCTCTTGATGATTGCTGGCATGGACCGCTACTTCCAGATTGCCAAGTGCTTCCGCGATGAAGACCTCCGCGCCGACCGTCAGCCGGAATTCACGCAGATCGACGTCGAAATGTCCTTCGTGGACCAGGACGACGTGATGGCGATGTTCGACAAGTTCGTGACCGAAGTGCTCGGCAAGGTCTGGGATTTTGAACCGCCCAAGAAGATCCGCCGCATGAAGTGGCACGAAGCCATGCTCAAGTACGGTTCCGACAAGCCGGACCTCCGCTTCGACCTCGAAATTCACGACGTGTCTGAAATCGGCGCCAAGTCCGAATTCGGCGTGTTCAAGAACTGCGTTGCCGCCGGTGGCAAGATCCGCGGTATCGCCGCCAAGGGTTGCGTGGACTTCACCCGCAAGCAAATTGATGAACTCACCGCTTACGTGGGCAAGTACGGTTCCAAGGGCCTCGTGTGGATGCGCGTCAAGGAAAACGACGAAGTTGAAACTCAGGTTGGCAAGTTCTTTACGGTGGAACAGCTCAATGAACTGCGCGACGCTGTCGGCGCCAAGTGCGGTGACATGATGTTCTTCATCGCCGGTCCGGAAAAGGTTGCTGCAACCGCCATGGGCCAGCTCCGCCTGGAAGTCGCCCGTATCAAGGGTCTCCGCGACCCGAAGAAGCGCGAGTTCGTGTGGATTACCGAATTCCCGATGTTCGAATACAGCGACACCGAAGGCCGCTACATGGCCATGCACCATCCGTTCACCAATCCGCTCCCGGAACACCTCGACATGATGCTCGGCGGCAACCTGAAGGATTGCAACGCCGAAGCTTATGACCTTGTTCTGAACGGCGTGGAAATCGGTGGCGGTTCTATCCGTATTCACAACCCGGAAGTCCAGGAGAAGGTGTTCCGCCTGCTCGGCCTCTCCGAAGAACAGGTGAAGGAAAAGTTCGGCTTCTTCGTCGACGCCTTCAAGTACGGCGCTCCTCCGCACGGTGGTCTCGCCTTCGGTCTCGACCGCGTCGTGGCTACCATGGAAGGTGAAGAATCCATCCGTGACTTCATCGCGTTCCCGAAGAACACGAGCGCTTCTAGCCCGATGGACCAGTGCCCGAGCGAAGTCGACCTCCAGCAGCTGCAGGATATTCATATTTCTGTGCAGATGCCTAAGCAGGCTGATAAAAAGTAAAGTGTCATGCCCGCCGCCGGGCGGGCACCTCCCTTTCAATAATGAAGAAATCCCGCGGAACGTTCCGCGGGATTCTTTTTTACGCTTTTATAAAAAGGAGATCCCCGACCAAGTCGGGGATGACAGCCTTCGCGGGGATGACATCGTCAATTATTCGGCGAAGTAGGCCTTCGCCTTGGCGACAACGTCTTCGACCTTGACCATGGAGAATTCCTTTTCGTTACGGAACTTCCATTCGACTTCGCCGTTGGCAAGTCCCTTCTTGCCGATGGCGATGCGCACCGGAGAGCCCCACAGGTCGGCGTCCTTGAATTTGACGCCCGGGCGTTCGTCGCGGTCGTCCACCAGCACGTCGATGCCGGCAGCTTCGAGTTCCTTTTCGAACTTTTCGGCGAGTTCCACGAGTTCAGCTTCCTTGCCGATGGGGACGATTTCCACCTGGAACGGTGCGATGGACTTGGGCCAAATCGGTCCGAAGTCATCGTGGCTGTTTTCCACAACGGATGCCATCAGGCGGCCCACGCCGATGCCGTAGCAGCCCATGATGGCCGGAGCGGTCGTCTTTTCGGCGGTGAGGAACTTGGCGCCCATGGATTCGGAGAACTTGGTGCCGAGCTTGAAGATGTTGCCCATTTCGATACCGCGCGTCTCGGTGAGGAGTTCGCCGCAGCAGGGGCACTTGCAGACTTCGCTCGCTTCGGCAATGTCCGCCACTTCGAACTTCGGGAAGTCGCGCTTCGGGTTGCAATGCTTGAAGTGGAAACCTTCTTCGTTGGCTCCCGTCACGAGGTCGAAGGAATCGGCGATTGCTTCGTCCACGATGATGCGCGTGTCGTGAGAATTGATCGGGGAAGCAAAGCCCGGAACCATGCCGCAAGCCTTGATGAGGCTGTCTTCGGCGGGGTAAAGTTCCTTCGCCTTCAGCAAGTTGTGGAGCTTGATTTCGGAAACGTCGAGGTTGCCCGGAACCACGACCGTGATGAGCTTGCCTTCGAAGTCGAAGAACACGCACTTGGCGGTGGATTCGGCCGGGACGTTCAGGAACTTGGTGAGTTCGTCGATGCTTTCGCTGTTCGGCGTGGCGACCTTTTCGAGGGCCGCATTTTCGTCGCCCTTGAACGGCACGCGCTGGAACTTCGCGATTTCGCGGTTGGCCTGGTAGCCGCACTTCTTGCAGAGAATCAAGTAGTCTTCGCCGTTCGGAGTGTCGAGCATGAATTCGTGAGCGACCTTACCGCCCATGATACCCGTATCGCTCTGCACCACCACAGGTTCAATGCCCACGCGACGGTAGATGCGGAGGTAGGCGTCGTATTCTTCCTGGTAGTGACGGTCGAGGTCTTCCTGGCTGGTGTGGAAGCTGTAAGCATCCTTCATCAGGAATTCGCGGACGCGGATAAGGCCGCCGCGGGCGCGGGCTTCGTCGCGGTACTTGGTCTTGAACTGGTAGAGCATCACTGGGAGCTGCTTGTAGCTATTGAGCACGTAGCGAACGAGGTCGGTCATGGCTTCTTCGTGCGTCATGGCGAGCACCATGTTGTGGTTGTTGCGGTCCTTGAAGCGGAGCAGTTCTTCGCCAATGGCCTGGTAACGGCCCGATTCGCTCCAGAGTTCTGCGGTTTGCACCACCGGCAGGTCCACTTCGATACCGCCAATCTTGTTCATTTCTTCGCGGATGATGTTTACAATCTTCTGAATCACGCGGAAGCCCATCGGCATCATGGAGTAGATACCGGTAGAAACGGGCTTGATGTAGCCGCCGCGCATGAGGAAGATGTGGGAGGGCATGGTGGCATCGCTCGGCGTTTCGCGGAGCGTCACGTAAAAGTACTTGGAAAGTTTCATTTTTTTGCCTTTTTAAATTTTACGGCGTAAATCTAGAAAAAACGGAACCCCGCGCACTTGCGCTTTTCTAAATTGTATCGCATGAACAAGATCAAGACCGCCACGCTGCAAGGCAAGTGGACCGGCGACGCCGAGTCCAACAACAGATGGTACGTAGAGCAGGCGCTCGCGCTCAAGGGCAAGGGCATCGACCTGGTCGTGCTGCCCGAGATGTTCCACACACCGTATTTCCCGTTCGAGGAGAATGCCGACTTTTTCGACATGGCCATCGAGAAGGACAGCCCGCTCGTAAAGCAGTGGCAGGGCATCGCCAAGGAAATCGGGGCGGTCATCGTGTTCCCGTTCTTCGAGAAGCGCGCCCGCGGCATATACCACAACAGCGCCTTCGTGTTCGAACGTGACGGCAGCATCGCCGGGCTGTACCGCAAGAGCCACATCCCCGACGACCCCGCCTTTTACGAGAAGTACTACTTTATCCCCGGCGACACAGGTTTTGAGCCTATCAAGACCTCGGCCGGGACGCTCGGCGTGCTTATCTGCTGGGACCAGTGGTTCCCCGAAGCTGCCCGCATCATGAGCCTCAAGGGCGCCGACATCCTCATCTACCCCACCGCCATCGGCTGGATGAAGTCCGAACCCAAGGAAATCTACCCGCGCCAGCAGGACAGCTGGGTGACCGTCATGCGCGGGCACGCCATCGCGAACCGCACGTTCGTGCTTTCGGCCAACCGCATCGGTACCGAGGGCGAACTCACGTTCTGGGGCACCTCGTTCGTAGCCGCTCCTGACGGATTCCTGATGCACAAGTGCGACGTCGACTTCCTGGGAGCAAGCATTGTCGAGGTCAACTTGGCCGAAACCGAGGAAAACCGCCGCTGGTGGCCGCATTTCCGTGACCGCCGCGTAGACCTTTACCAGGACATCTTGAAAATCTGGGGAAACGACTAGGGCCTGAATAATTTATATTCAGGTCATGGATTTCTCGGATTCACGCTTTACCGTCGTACACCACAGGAACGTGTGGGGCGAATGGGTATTCACGTTCGAAGGGGCCAAGCTTTGCGGCCTCCGTTTCAACGCGACTCCCGACGAAGACGGCAACAGCACCGCCGTGCGCCCGAGCAGCGTGCAAGCATGCGCCTACGCCGGCCCCGAAAGCGAGGCGAAGGTCCGCGGCCGCACCGCGCAGGTATACTCCAAAGCCGTCCGGGAACTCAACAGCTTCCTCGCCGGAAAACTCAAGGAATTCAGCGTCCCCATCAAGATGTACGGCACCGATTTCCAGACGCTCGTATGGGAGAAGGTCCGCGAGATTCCCTACGGCGAGACGCGCACGTACAAGCAGGTCGCCGATTCCATCGGGCATCCGGGAGCCGAACGCGCCGTAGGCAACGCACTTCACCAGAATCCGATGCTTATAATAATCCCCTGCCATCGAGTCATCAACAGCAGGGGAAAACTTAGCGGCTACGCACTCGGCACCGACATCAAACGCCGGCTGCTCTGCATGGAAGGCGCTATCCAGAACGAACTCGCCCTGGAATAGCGCTTAATCAACGAAACTAACCGACAAAAATTCGGCCGTTGCGGAACAACTGCATCCACGGGCCGTCTTCGCCCCAGTCCGCCGGGTGCCAGGAGTACTGGCAGGTACGGAACACGCGTTCGGGGTGCGGCATCATCACGAGGGCGCGGCCGTCTTCGGAGCAGAGGCCGTTGATGCCGAACGGAGAGCCGTTGGGGTTCAGCGGGTAGCGTTCGGTGTATTCGTGCTTGCCGTCCACGTAACGCAGCGCCACGAGACCGGTCTTGAGGCAGGCTTCGGCGGCTTCGCGGCTAGCGAATTCCGCGCGGCCTTCGCCGTGTGCGACCGCAATCGGGAGCACGGAGCCTGCCATGCCCTTGAGGAGCACGGCCGGAGTGTCTTCCACCTTGAGCGTGCAGAAGCGGGCCTCGAAGCGTTCGGAGAGGTTCTGCACAAAGCGCGGCCAGTGCTTGGCGCCCGGAATCAAATCCTTGAGGTTAGAAACCATCTGGCAGCCGTTGCAAACACCGAGCGTGAAGGTGTCCTTGCGGTTGAAGTATGCCTCGAATTCAGCGCGGGCCTTCGGGTTGAAGAGGATACTCTTGGCCCAGCCTTCACCGGCACCGAGAACGTCACCGTAGCTGAAGCCACCACAAGCCACGAGACCGTTGAAGTCCTTGAGGCTTACGCGGCCTTCGAGAATGTCGGTCATGTGGACGTCGATGGATTCGAAGCCGGCCTTCTGGAAGGCGGCAGCCATTTCGAGTTCGCCGTTGACGCCCTGTTCGCGGAGGATTGCCATCTTCGGGCGGCTTGCGTAGTCCTTCACGACCTTTGCACCCGCCGCCACGTCGAAGGTAACCTTCGGCGTGATACCCGGATTGTCCTGTTCCAACTTGAGCGTGTATTCACTTTCGGCACAATCCGGGTTATCGCGGAGGGCCGCGATGCGGCGGGTCGTGTCGCTCCAGATGGCGCGGAGATCCGAGAGGCCTTCGGCGTAGTCGCCGATGACCAGGTTGTAAGAATCGTTGAGCGTCGCGATTTCAGAAACGGTATCGCCGAGACCGGCGGCGGCAAATGCGTCGCGAACGGCCGCGAGGTCGGCATTCTTCACCTGGAGCACGGCACCCAATTCTTCGTTGAACAAAGCGTCAATGAGGTTGCCCTTGAGGGCGTCGGCCTTCACCGTCACGCCAACGTGGCCTGCGAATGCCATTTCGGCAACCGTCGTGTAGAGGCCGCCATCGCTCTTGTCGTGGTAGGCCATAATCTTGCCTGCCGCATTGAGCTTCTGGATAGTCTCGAAGAAGGCGCGGAGTTCCTTGGCGGAATCAACGTCCGGAGCCTTGTCACCGAGGTTGTTGTAAACCTGGGCGGCGATGGAAGCGCCCATGCGGTTCTTGCCGCGGGCCAGGTCCACGAGAACGAGCGTCGAATCCTTATCTTGCAACAGCTGCGGGGTAAGCGTCTTGCGCACATCGGCACAAGGAGCAAACGCACTAATGACGAGCGAAATCGGGGCCGTCACGCGGTGGCTACCCTGAGCGTCAGACCACACGGTGCTCATGCTCATGGAGTCCTTACCCACCGGAATCGTGATGCCGAGATCCGGGCAGAGTTCCATACCGATAGACTTCACGGCTTCGTAAAGGTCGGCACCGTCACCTTCGTAGTTCGGCGTCGCCATCCAGTTTGCGGACAAGTTCACGCGGCCCATATCGGGCACGCAAGCGGCAGCCATGTTAGTGAGGGATTCAGCCACCGTCATGCGGGCGGCAGCAGCCGGAGAAATCAAGGCAATCGGGGCGCGTTCGCCCATGCTCATGACTTCACCTTCGTAAGTATCAAGCGTTGCGCTGGTCACGGCGCAGTCAGCGACCGGCACCTGCCACGGGCCAACCATCTGGTCGCGGCAAATCATACCCGTCACGGAACGGTCACCGATAGAAATGAGGAACGTCTTGTCGGCGACGGTCGGGTTTGCAAGCACGCGGTGAGCCACATCCTTGATGGAGGCATCGGCCGGAACCACGGTAGAGTTCAGCGGACGCTTCTGGCTCTTTTCGTTACGAATCATGCGAGGCGGCTTGCCAAGGAGCACGCCGAGCGGCATGTCAATCGGAGTCGTACCGAAGTGCTTGTCAGTCAAAGTCAGGTGCTTTTCAGGAATGGCCTCGCCCACCACAGCGTACGGGCAGCGTTCACGCTTACAAATGGCATCGAACACATCGAGCTTGTCACCCGCAATAGCGATAACGTAACGTTCCTGGGATTCGTTACTCCAGATTTCGAACGGGCTCATGCCTGGTTCGTCGTTGGGAACGTTGCGGAGTTCAAACTTACCGCCCAAGCCGCCATCGTTCACGAGTTCCGGGAAAGCGTTGGAAAGTCCACCAGCACCCACGTCGTGAATAAACGTAATCGGGTTTTCTTCGTCCATCGCCCAGCAGCGGTCGATGACTTCCTGGCAGCGGCGTTCCATTTCGGGGTTTTCGCGCTGCACAGAGGCAAAGTCGAGAGATTCATTACCGGCACCGTTCTGCACGGAGCTGGCAGCACCACCACCAAGGCCAATGAGCATTGCCGGACCGCCGAGCACAATCAGGTGGTCACCCGGGTCGATGTGGCCCTTCTCGATATGCTGGTGCTTGATGTTGCCAAGACCGCCAGCCAACATAATCGGCTTGTGGTAACCGCGGACTTCCTTGCCGTTCTGGGCATCGACTTCCTGTTCGAAAGTGCGGAAGTAACCGAGGATGTTCGGACGGCCGTATTCGTTGTTGAACGCAGCACCACCGAGCGGGCCTTCAATCATAATGTCGAGAGCGGACGCGATGCGGGACGGGCTTCCAAAGTCCTTTTCCCACGGCTGGACTGCACCCGGAAGCTTGAGGTTCGAGACGCTGAAACCCGTAAGACCGGCCTTCGGCTTGGAACCCTTACCCGTGGCACCTTCGTCACGGATTTCGCCACCACTACCGGTAGCGGCACCCGGGAACGGAGAAATGGCCGTCGGGTGGTTGTGGGTCTCGACCTTCATGAGGATGTCGACTTCTTCGTTGTGGAAGTCGTACTTGTTGTTGCGCGGGTCGGCGTAGTAGCGGCCAGCGACAGCGCCCTTCATCACGGCGGCGTTGTCCTTGTAGGCGCTAAAGATGTTAGAGTTGTGGAGCTGGTAGGTGTTCTTGATCATCTGGAACAGGGACTTGTCCTGCTTCACGCCATCAATCGTCCATTCGGCACCGAACACCTTGTGGCGGCAGTGTTCCGAGTTGGCCTGCGCGAACATGTAGAGTTCCACGTCGGTCGGGTTGCGCTTGAGTTCGGTGAAGTTCTTCACGAGGTAATCGATTTCGTCCGGAGAAAGCGCGAGGCCCATTTCCTTGTCGGCCTTCACGAGGGCGTCGCGGCCCTGATCGAGCACAGGAATCACGTTCAGCGGACGCGGATCTTCCTTGCTGAAGAGGACTTCGAGCGAAGCGGTGTCGGCAAACACGGCCTGCGTCATGCGGTCGTGAATCTTGGCGGCAATTTTCTCGCGAGCACCAGCCGGAACGGAGCCTTCAAACTTCACGTAGTAGGCAATCGCGCGTTCGATGCGCTTGATGGCCGGGAGGCCGCAAATGTGAGCGATATCGGTCGCCTTGGAGCTCCACGGGCTGATGGTACCCGGACGCGGGCACACCACGAAGAGTTCGCCTTCGGGAGCCTTGGGTTCGCGAGCCGGACCGTAGTGCAGCACCTTCTTCAAGGTTTCAGTTTCCGCATCGGTCAGGTCAGCGGACAGGTCCACCACATGCAGGAATTCAGCGTAAACGGTAGCGACAGAAAGGCCTGCGCTCTTGAAATCGGAAGAAAGTTTCTGGAGACGGAAATCCGACAGAGCCGGCGTACCACGAAGAATAAGCATTATTAACCTCGGTTAAAATTTTTACGCCGTAAATTTAGAAATTTGCGCGGAAATTAAAAGGAGATCCCCGGCCGAGCCGGGGATGACAGCGAGGGCGCGAAATCCACAAAAAAAACGGCCCGCGGGGCGGGTCGTTTTTCAAGATTTTCTATCTCGTTGAGAGGCAATAAGATAGCGGCTTCTCGCGCGAGAAGTACTATTCCTCGTACTCTTCCTCTTCTTCGGTCGGGGCGGTGGCTGCCGGGGTCACCAGGCCGAGCAAGGCACTCACGTCGATGGAGCTCAGGTTATTGAGGAACCACACGTCGGTCTTCTTGTCCGTATCCACCTTATCGAACTTGGAATCGATGAAGTAGAATGTAGAAGCCTCGAAGTGGCGGGTCATCTTCACCTTGCTGTTGGAACCCTTGGTGGCCGGGAAGTACTTGGCTTCGAGCTTGGCCATGTCCTGCGAGGACTTTGCCGTCTGGATACCTTCGCAAGCGAGCGCCCAGACCATCTTGTTCACGTCGATGGAGTTACCGACGTATTCCACGATCTTGCTCGTGGCCTTGAACGTGTTCTGGGTGGTCTTGTTGTAATGTTCGGTGGCCTGGTCCACGTAGTTGCCCTTCTGCATCAGGAGCATGGCCGCAATAGCCACAAGGAGGACTGTCAAAACGATTGCAATATTCTTGATATTCATTCTCTAGTCTCCTTATTCGAAGTGGAACTCAGCCGGAGCTTCGAGCTTGAAGTTAGACGCCATGTTCAGTTCCACGAGGGCCTTGTAGTCGGTAGCCTTGAGCTTGCCCTTGGCAAAGGTGAAGCTGATGGAGCAGTTCTTGCCACATGCCACTTCCTTCACGCCGCCCTCGTCCTTCAGCAGGAACTTGTCGGCGAGGCCGCCCTTCTCGTTGATGTCGTTCTGCACCTTGGGCGGAATGCCCGCGGCGGTAAACACGTAAGAAAGCTGCTTGAAGCGGGCAGCCTGGTCGCCTTCGATGGCCTTGACGGCCGCATTGAAGCTCTTTTCCGTCTTGTCGCCGGTGATGGTCGCGTAGACGAGCTTCCAAGCCATGCCGTTCTGGTCGACGGACTTCCACAATTCCTGCAACACGCTGTTGGCGGATTCCTGGAACGCGCCAACCTGCTCCTTCACGGAGGCCTGAGCCTGATCGTTATAATTGCCCTTGAGCACCATCATGAGCACAATGAGCGCCACGATGATGACTGCATCGACAATCGCCAAAATCTTGAATTTTTTATTGTCCATATAGTCCCTTAATAGAGGTTTGCACTTTGTAATCTATTTCCAAATTAGAAAAATGCAAGCAAAAACTTGTTAAATTGCCGAAATTTAACTGATTTAGCCAGCCCATAATGCTTTTTTTTATATTTTGAGCAATATGAGCGAAAAAGACGAGACCCCCAAGCTGCCATCCCAGGTCATTTTTGACAACCTAAAGGAACTCCTGAGGGCCAAGAATACCGCGCACGAATCCATGTTCAAATTCCACTGGAAAAAGATGTGGCCGTTCAGCCTCATCTGGCCGCAGGTGGACTACGAGCGAATCGTGCGCCTCATGAGCGAAATCCGCAAGAACGCGATTGCGCAGGGGAACCTGGTCGTCGAGGCTAAATCGAAAGCCAAGCCGTTCGAAAAGAATTTCCTCAATGCGCTCCCCGCCTACCTCGACGCGCTCGACGTATCGTGCCAAAAGCTCTCCGCCGCCGCGCAGTGGAAGCAGGACATGCTCCAGAAAAAACTGCATCACGACGTGAAGATGGTTCGCGACGTATCGGAATGGAGCAAAATCCTCAAGGAATACGAAAAAGCGCAGAACGACCTTGTCCGCGCCGGTGCCATTGTACAGATGGGCTGGGCAGAAGTTATTCAGGGCCACAAATAAGGGCTTTAACCAAGTTCACTCGCCACTTGATTCTCTGCCAAACGCCCTTGCCGCTTCCCGTAATGCGGGTGGCGTTTGTTTTATGCTGGCGGTATTCCACGAGAGCCTCGGGAATGTACTCCACGCTAAAGTGCTTCTCGGCCACAAGTCCAAGCCACTGGTCGTGCATCGGCAGCTTCGCGGGGAACGGGAGCGCCTTCGCGAGGAGTTCGCGACGGAACGCCATGCAGTTGCCCGTGTAGCCGTTCTTGAACCAGTTCCGGAACATCCCGCGGGCGAACGGACGAATCTGCGAAAGCAAATCCCCGCGAATCCATTCTTCGGTCGAGCCTGCCCTGTGCAACAGGTACGCATCGTGCAGCACGAGAGTCGCTTTTTCAAGCCCACCGAGCACACGCGCTACCTTCCCCGGGAGCCAAACGTCGTCCTGGTCGGTAAGGAACACGTATTCGCCGCGCGCTTCCATGAGCGCACGCTCCAGGTTGTACGTCGGGCCAAGCGGATGGCCGCCACTGCGGATAATGCGGATTCGAGAATCGTTGAAGGATTCAATGTAGTCGAGTGTGGCGTCGGTAGAACCATCGTCGGCAATCACCACCTCGTCGTTAGCCTCGAGCTGCCCCAAAATGCTCTCGAGCTGCATACCGATGAACTCGGCCCCGTTGTACGTGGCCATGCATACGGAAATCCTTACTGGCGATTTACCTGAATCTGGTTGCATAGGAGCCTCAGCACTTCAAAAACGCCTTGGGAATAAGCAGCTTGGGCAAGCGCAACAAGAAAGCCGGCGTAAGGCTCGCGAGTTCGGGCAGGCGCCGCAAAGCCTCGCGCTTGTCTTTGTACGCAAGCGTCGAGAACCACCGCGCCTTCCAGCGCCTGCAGGCGGCTCGGTACAGCTTGTGGCCCTTGTACAGTTCGAGCAGCCGCAAGATTTCGCGGTACATGCGGTCGTAATCGCCATGCATGTTGGTGCCATGGACGCGGTAGTAGCAACACACAAAGTCGGCTGATACCGGCTGCGGGCCGTACTTATAAAGCAACGCAAGGTACAGCGGCATGTCCTCGAAATAAAAGCGCGTGTCGTAACCGCCCAGCGAACGTACCGCCTCGGTCACGAACATCTCGGAACATCCGTGCAACGCGCGGTCGCTTACAATCACCTGCTCAAAGCTCACCTCGGGCACGTTCTTCATGTACAGCGGTACAACTTCCGCAGATACCTCCCCCTCCGGCGACATCGTCTTTATCTGGCCAAAGCACGCCACGCTATGCGGGTGCCGCGACAAAAAATCGCTCTGCTTTTTAAGCCTGTCGGGCGGCATAATGTCGTCGGAAGCAAAAGTGCAAAAGTACTTGCCGCGAGCCAGCGACAAGAGTTCGTTCATCGTGCCAATAAGGCCCTTGTTCTCGCGGTGCACGTAGCGGAAACCGAGTTCGCCCTGCAGCTTTTCGAGGATGTCGGGCGAATGGTCCGTACTGCCGTCGTCAACAACCACAAGCTCAAAGTCCACGCCCTGCTGTTCCATTATGGAACGTACCGCGGCCTCCACGTACTTCTCGTGGTTGTAGCTTGCCATAAGCACCGACACGAGCGGCACATGCTCACGCTGTTCGGTCTCCACGCCCTCCGCGAAGGCCTTCACGTAAACGTCTTCCGTCATCTTCTCGGCGAACATGTTGGTTATGGAGTATTCCACTTGAGCCTCCTAACCGCGATGGCGAGCGCCACGAGCGTTACAAAGTTTTCAAAAGCGTAGGCAAGCATGGGGCCGTGCATCTCCATGAGCTTTATGCCCACCACGGAGCCGCCTGCAAACACGAGGTTCGAGAGCACCTCAATGAACAAGAATACCTTGGTTTCGCGGCGTGCGATGAGCACCATGCCAAAGCACCATCCGGCCGAGCGGAACAAGTCACCGAGAAGCTGGATGGGCATGTAGTTTGCTGCGGGGGCGTAACTTTCCGAGAGCATCACCGCCACCACGATATCGCGGCACACAAACAGCAAGCCGCACACCACAAGCATCACCGCCACAACCCTGCCCAAGATAGGGTAAAACACCTTGCGAAAGTCCGCGTGCGTCATGTCGCGCACAATGCGCGGCAGCAAGAGCACCGTGAGGATGGCCGAGAAGAGCGATGCGCTAAAATCAGAAATCTTGTAGACGCCCTGCCAAATACCGGCCGCGTTCCAGCCCATCTCCGTACCGATAAACGAACGGATGAACATCAGCGCGAGCGGCGAAATAATCATGGGCACGAGTCCCATGGCGGCATAAGACATCCACGGACCGCGAATATCCAAGGCAGATTTCCGGATTGTGGCGAGGTTGAACCCAGCGCGCGAAGCCACTCGGGCAGCAAAGAACCCGGCGACAATCGTCTGCGTGGCGATGATGGAAAGCACCGAGAGGCGCCCGGTATAAAGGAAGAAGGCGACCCAGACAATCTGCAAAAGCGACGAAACCGTCTGGATAAGCGCCCAGCGGCGCACCGAGCCGAGCCCGTTCATCACGGAAGAGGCGATGGTGACGATGTTCGTGGCGAGGATTCCCGGGAGCGCGAAGAGGATGGCCGCCTGCGCCAGCCGCGGATGTACGCCCGGCAACATCTTTTCGAGCGGAGCGGCAAAGCAGAAGATGACCGCAAGGATGCACGTGGCGATGGTCGCGAACGTCGTAATGCGGAAACCACCGCGCCACACGCCGTGCAACTGCTTCAAATTGTCCTTGTTCTGCGCGGTAAGGCTTATCCAGCCGTTCTGCATGGCAAGGCTGGAGGTTGCCTGACCAATGCTCATCCAGTTCATGAACTGCCCCACACACGCAAACGCGGCAGGCGGCAAGAACACCGCAAGGAGCTTGTTCACGGCGAAGGCACGCAGCGCGTTGACCGCGGTGACCGAGCCCGAACCGAAGAACAGTTTCCAGAATTTCGAGGATTTTTCCATGGTGCGCTAGATGTTACGGATGACCTTCGCGGGTACGCCGCCAATGACCACGTTCGCCGGGAATTCTCCCGAGACCACGGCTCCCGCGGCGACTACGGAATTCTCGCCGATTCTTGTGCCCTTGAGGATTGTCACGCGCTCGCCAATCCACACGTTGTCGGCGATAACGACCTTGCCCGATTTTTGAGTCCCGCTGCAGCGTTTCGCAGGGTCCACGTCGTGAAAATCACTGTCGAAAACAGATACGCCCGTACCCACGAGCACGTTCTTGCCGAACTCGATACCCGGCCCCTCGGCTACGGCGGTAAAGTGGTTGCACACTGTAGTCCCGTCACCGAACGAGATGCACGCTTCCGGATTGCGCGGGTTCAAGAACGTGTACGACGTCCAGAAATCAGCGTCTTGGATAAAGCCGAACGTTACGCCCTTGCCTACGCGGACCTTGCCCTTGCCGTCGCACAGCACGGGAGACACCGCGCAGAACTTGCCCTCGACCTTAGCGGTAGAGATGAACCTGTAAAAACGCGTACGGGCGGAGCGGTAAACGCGACGCACTATCCTAGACAACAAAATCATTCAGCGCTCCAATAATTTCGGTGACTTCTTCGTCCGTGAGCACCTGCGAAACGGGAACGCTCAGAACGGTATCGGCAAGATTCTCGGCAATCGGGAACTTGCCCTCGAGCCTGTCGGCGGGCAGCAGGAATTCCGTACCGTCGGGGCTTGCGGCGTAAGCCTCTTGCCTGTGCGGCGGAATCGGGTAAAAAATGAGCGAGCCTATACCGCGGGATTCAAGATGCCTCTGCAACACCTCGCGGGTAGCACGGTCCTGAGTACGCACCGTGAATACGTGCCACACGTGCTCGCGCGGGTCGGCGGGAATCTCGGGCAGGCGCAACAGGGCGTTCTTGACCTCGCCTACGTAGCGGGCCGCAATTTCGCGGCGGCGGGCGTTCCAGGCGTCCAGATGCGGGAGCTTGGCAAGCAAGAAGGCGGCCTGGATCTCGTCGAGGCGGGAATTCACGCCACGGTACTTGTTCACGTATTTTTTCTCGGAGCCGTAGTTGCCGAGCATCCGCACCACATTGGCGAGTTCCACATCGTCGGTTACGACCATGCCCGCGTCACCCAGGGCACCGAGGTTTTTTGTCGGGTAAAAGCTATAAGCGACGGCGGCACTTTTTACAACCTTTCTCTCGTCTCTCGTCTCTCGTCTCTCGTCTAAAAATGCGCCGTGAGACTGCGCGGCATCCTCAAAAACAAGCAATCCGCGTTCGGCGGCAAACTTCCAAATGGCGGGCATATCCGCAAGGCGCCCGTACAAATGCACCGCCAGAATCCCGCGCGTCTTGGGCGTGCAGGCGTCTGCGAGTCTTGCCGGATCCATGTTGAAAGTCCTTGCGTCGGGCTCCACGAGCACCGGGACAAGCCCAGCCGCATTCACGGCCAGCACTGTCGCGATGTACGTATTCGCGGGCACCAGAATCTCGTCGCCCGGCTTGAGGCGCCCAAGCTCGATGGATGCACGCAGCATCAAAGTAAGGGCGTCAAGGCCGTTCCCCACGCCCACGCCACAAGCATAACCACAGTAAGCGGCAAATTCCTTCTCGAAGCGTTCGCAATAGGAGCCTCGGATATACCAGCCGGATTCCACAACGGCAGTTGCCGCGTCCTTCAGGGCATCCATGTAGGGCGCGTTCACCTGTTTCAAGTCGAGAAAGGGAATCTTCATCATGCGAGCCCCTCCGCTTGCGAACCTGCGGAACCGTCATACACGAACGTATACTTGAGGTCACCCGTACAGCCGACGCTTTCCTTGAATGCGCAAAGTCCGACATTCGGAACGCCGTCTTCGCTTGACGGGCCGATATCCAGATAATCTGCACCAAGCGCCTTGAAATGTTCGAACATCTTTGAGGCAAGCACGTTCATCGGGCGGAATTCTTCAAAGCCGGGTGCATCGCCCCAGTAAATGAGCTGGAAAATCTCCGATGACACATGGTAGACAATCGCGGCCGCCACAGGCGTGCCGTCCAGATAAAGCGTGTAATAACGGATCGGGACAATCGACGAAGTCTTCTCGAAAGCTTCGAGCGACATCTTGAGCGGGTAGCCCTTGTGTTCGCGGTTCTGGCGGATGACATCGTAGCAGACGGCAATGCCTTCGGGAGTCGTTTCCTCGCGCAATTCGTAAGGGCGGGCCGAAGCCTGTTTCAGATTGCGCTTGGCCATGTTCCAAAGCCTCTTTTCGTAAGGCTTCGCATCCGTAAAATCAAAAGCGTAGTTCAGGTCGGCATAGTCCAGGGCAAAGCCCGCACGGAACATCGACGATACGCACTTCGTCAGGAAGGTCTGGCTGTAAAATACCGGAGCAAGCGTCACGTGCAGCTTCTTGTGCGCCGCAGCGACAAAAGCGGGCAGCGCCTTCACCGCCTCGTCAATCTCGTCTATCGCAACGCCCTTCGCACAGGCGAAACCGCCGAACGGTGCAGAGTAGGGAGACTTCCATTCACCGCCATTCTCCCCTACGGCAAGTCCCAAGCGGTAGCCGGACGTAGAGCCTTCGGGAGCGTACGCGAAAAAGCGCACCGCGTCTACCTTGGCGGCGTTCAGCAGGTTAAAGTCCGCGCGCAGGTAACAGGCGTGCGGACTCGCAAAAGCCTTCGCATATTCTTCAGCTGTAATCTCGACCCACGCCATCTACGCCTTCTTGAACTCGAGATACTTGTCGTAACTGCGCCAGTAGTCGCTCTCGTCGAACTCGTGCGACGTAAGCACCAGGCAAATGGAACCCGATGAAAAATTCAGCTCTTCGGCCCAGACTCCGGGCGGGACATGCAGGCCGTAGTACGGGCGGTCCAGCCTATAAATCTTCTCGTTCTTGCCGTCGGAAACCTTCACGTCAAAAGCGCCGCTCGCCGCCACCAGCATCTGGTGGCACTGCTTGTGCGCATGCCCGCCGCGGTTCTCGCCGCCGGGAATGTCGTACAGGTAAAAAATCCTCTTCACGTCGAAGGGAATGTCCTTCGAATTCTCGAGCGAAGTCAGGCTGCCCGAACGTTCGCTATGGCGCGGGAGCGTCATCAACACGCAGTCGTCCACGGTCGCGGCCTTCACGGCAGCGATGTCCGGGGCGTTCTCCCCCGCGCAACCCGAGTTCGGAGACATTACCAAAGAAGCATCGGAGGCATTCTGCAGCGGCGTCGGAGTCCATGCGGACTTCCTCCGGCAAAATTCGTCGCGTTCCCAGATGTAGTCGTCTTCGTCGTAGGGCGTCGACGAAATCACGAGCGCAAGCGAGTTGGTCGAGAAGTTGTCGAGCGTGCGATAGTGCATGGGCGGCAGGTAGAGCCCGTAATAGGAGCGCGAAAGCGAATAGCGCTTCTCTTCCTTGCCGTCGTGAATCACGGCATCAAAACTGCCCGAAAGGGCGACAATCACTTCGTGCTGGTTCTTGAAGGCATGGCTCCCGCGGAGCTCGCCGCCGGGAACGTCGTAAATCCAGTAACAGCGACGAAACCGGAAAGGCACCTGCTTCTGCGATTCCACGACACTCAGGTTCCCTCGTTCGTCGAGAAACTTGGGAAACTGGACAATTTGCGCCTTTTCTTCAAAAATCGGCATATTATAGGATTAATATACAATTTTTCGGCTTCCAGAACACCTTGAACAGGCGACTTAAAGCTTTAACGCATAGGTAACTATAGCCGCAACCTATAGGTGTCCAGCCGTTACTTTTACTATATTTATGCATATGAGTGAATATTTGCATAAATCCAGCATCGGCCCCGTGGAGCCGAAGGACTTCGTCAAGGACTATGGCGAGGCCGGTTTTGTGCTGGAAAACGGAAAGACGCTCCCCGCGCTCAATATCCGTTACGAGACTTACGGCAAGCTGAACGCCACTGCCGACAATGCGGTGTGGATCTGCTCGCCGCTGACCGCCGACGCGCACGCCGCCGGCTGGTACACCGAAAACGACAAGAAGGCCGGCTGGTGGGATGAACTCATCGGCCCCGGCAAGGCTATCGATACAGACCGCTTCTTCGTGGTCTGCAGCAACATCCTGGGCGGATGCAAGGGCACCACGGGCCCCGCGACCATCAACCCGCGCACCGGCAAGCCCTACGGCAGCACCTTCCCCATCATCACCATCGGTGACATGGTGCATGCCCAGAAGGAACTCGCCGACGGCCTCGGCATCAAGGAATTCTACTGCGTCCTGGGCGGCTCCATGGGCGGGTTCCAGGCCATGAAGTGGGCCATCTACTACCCGCAACAGGTCAAGAGAATCGTGATCATCGCGAGTTCGCCGCGCTTCTCGAGCCAGGCGCTCGGATTCGAAGTCGTGGCCCGCGACGTGATTACGCAGGACCCGGACTTTAACGGCGGCGACTACTACGACAAGGCGCAGAAGCCCGACGTGGGCCTCGCGAACGCACGCAAGCTCGCCCATATCACCTACCTCAGCGCCATAGGCATGGAACAGAAGTTCAAGCGCGCACAAGCGCAAGAGAACAAGAACCACGCCGTCACTTACAGCACGCCGTTCGACCTCGACCTGCCCATCGAAAGCTACCTGCGCTACCAGGGCAAAAAGTTCGTGGACCGCTTCGACGCGAACAGCTACCTGCACATCGCGCACGCGACCGACGCCTTCGATTTGGAAACGGAATACGGCAGCATCGAGAACGCCTTCAAGGACATCGGCGCCGAAGTGCTGAACGTGAACCTCTCCACCGACTGGCTGTTCCCGCCGCACGAGAGCCGCCGCATCACGAGCGCGCTTTTGAACGTAGGCAAGACGGTCACGAGCCTCGAACTCGACACGCAGTTCGGGCACGACGGATTCCTCATCGAAGTGGGCGAACTCGGCAAGGCCGTGGGGCGCTTCCTCGATTCCAAGATTATCCCGCAGCAAGGCACGCAGGCCGTACCCGTGTTCCATGAAGAAAGCGACTTCAAGCTGCTCGGCAAGCTCGTGAAGGAAGGCAGCCACGTGCTCGACCTCGGTTGCGGAAGCGGCGACTTGCTCGACTTCCTCGCCAAGAAAAAGAACGCGACCGGATTCGGCATCGAGAAGAACATCACCGGCATTCTGGACTGCATCGAAAAAGACGTGCAGGTCATCCAGCGCGACCTCGACGACCGCGGCATCTCGGACCTGAAGGACGGAAGCTTCGACTACGCGATTATCAACCGCACCATCCAGGAAATCCGCGACCCTGTGGCCCTTTTGAACGAACTCCTGCGCGTTGCGAAAAAAGCCATCGTCACGTTCCCGAATTTCGGTCACTGGACAACCCGCGGAAGCCTCATGCTCCACGGCCGCATGCCCAAGTCCAAGGAACTGCCGTACGAATGGTACGACACGCCAAACATCCGCCTTTTGACGGTAAAGGACTTCTACACGCTCTGCAAGAAGGAAGGGTTCAAGATAGAGAACATCAACTTCCAGAGCGAGCACACGCTGAGCAAGTTCCTCACCGCCATCGGCATCCCGAACTTCGGCGCCGAACACGTGATCGCGACTATCAGCAAGAAGTAGAAAGAATCAATAAAACCAGAGAGATTCCCACTCTCTCTGCGTTAAAAAATCCAGCAAGCCGACAACGAATATTCCGTCGTCGTCGTAATGCGGCTTTACAACGTCTTTCACGACAATGATCCGCTTAAATCCATCCGTCAGGTTCACGAGGGATTTCTTCTCCTGCTCGCGTTTTTCGGCGGTCGACATCTCGAAGGCGGATTGTACATAGAGCCGCCGGCTGCCCTTGTTCGCAACGAAATCGATTTCATAGTAGAGGCGCTTGGGCTTGCCTTCTATTTTGACCTGGCGTTCCACGACCCCAACATCCACGCAGTAGCCCCTGTAGCGCAGCTCGTTGTATATGACGTTTTCCATGACGTGGTTTTCTTCCATCTGCCGAAAATTCAGCCGGGCATTCCGCAAGCCCACATCTTCAAAGTAATACTTGCTGGGGCTCCCTATATAACGTCGTCCCTTCACGTCATAACGGTTCGCCCCGTTCACGATAAAGGCGTCTTGCAAATAGCCTATATAGTTCGCGATAGTGTATTCACTGATGTCGGAATGGTACACGCTCTTGAAAGTCTGGCAAATCTTGTGCGGATTGGTCAACGAGCCTGTGGCCGAAGCGAGGATGTTTATCAAGTCGTCCAGCTCTACCTTCTTCTGTATTTTGTATCGCGCTTGGATGTCCTTGAGGTAGGTTTCCTCGAACAGCTTTTTCAGGTAAACGATTTTCTGCTCGTCCGTCTTGAGCGATGGCAAAAGCGGAAGGCCGCCATAAGTCGAGTATTCCGCCCAGGCGTGGTAAATATCCCCTTCGTAAGCTTGCATGAATTCCGAAAAAGAAAGCGGCAGCACGTGAACCTCGTCGCCACGGCCACGGAATTCAGTCATCACGTCGGTCGAGAGGAACCTGGAATTGGAACCCGTCACATACACGTCCACATTATGGCGGCGCAGCAACCCGTTCAACAAATCGTAGATGCGGGGCGGCCTGCCCGACTTGATTTCTTCATCGGAAATGGCGTACTGGACTTCGTCAAGAAGCAGGTAGTATTTCTTCGAATCGTCCGGAGTCCTTTCGCGGATGTACGCCGCAAGTTCGTCCACATCCCTGAGGTGCGAGAGCCTGTCATCGTCCAGGGGGACGGAAATGACGTCGCTACGTTCCACGCCCGATTCCAGCAAGTATGCATAGAACAGCTCAAACAGCAGGTAAGATTTTCCGGAACGGCGGACACCGGTGATGACCTTGACCATCCCGTTGCCCATCCTGTTTTTCAAATCCTCGATGTATTTCTGCCGTTTAATCTTCATTTAATATTTTTGCTACTTTTTACCTTTTTCACAAACAAATATAGCTAAATTCGCCGTAATTAGCAAATTATATTTAATATTTTTGCTACTTTTAGCAATTTTATTAAACGGCAATCATTTTCCGTTCAAAAATTCCGAAAAACGCTGACTGAATCACCGCCGCTTGACTATCCGCTCGGTCACTAGCCCGTGCGAAGTCTCCACCTTCACCACGTACACGCCGCGGTTCATGGCGCTCACGTCCATGGCGGCGCTCTCGAGACCCACCCTGGCGTAAACCAAGTGGCCCAGCGCGTCGTAGATGAACAGGCGCTTTACCTCGGCAATGTCACCCAGGTACATCAGCGTATTGTCCGCCAGGCGCACCGACGCATCGAGGTTCCTCATCACCAGCGGAATCGCTTCCTTCTTGGTGGAATCCTTGACCGTAGTATCCTTCTTCGTCGTATCCTTCACCGTGGTGTCCTTCGCAGTCGTATCCGGCGCAGGCTTGAATGCATCCGGATTGTAGGCCACAGTCACCTTGTAAATGGCTTTCGTAGAGCTATCGGCAGAATGGATGTCGAACTCTATCGTATCGCGCATGTCGTAGAAATGGTCCTGCACATAGTTCTCGGAGTAAGACCTGTGCGGGCCGCCCCAAGAAATCATCGTACGCTCGAAGTTCATCTCGAACGGCACATCCACATGGACCAGTTTCTTTTCCTGGTCAATCTTTCCCGGAATCCTTGCGGAACCCACCTGCACAAAGAAGTGGCGAAGCTCGGCCAGGCTCTTCTCTTCGTTCCAGCTAGAAAATACACTGACAACCCTCTTCTGGTTAGCCTCGTTGACCGATGTCACCGTTATCTTGTTTGCATAATCCCAGTAAGTATCCGAGTCAAAAGCGTAATTGTACGTGAAGAACGGGTTCATGGCAATCGGGTACAATTCGTAATCATCCTCGCGGGAGCTCTTGAGCTTTCTGTTCATAGGAATCCTGAACTGCAGAGCCTTGTCGCCAGGCAAGCAGGAAATAAACGAGAAATGGAGGTCCCTCGAATAGTTATCCCAGACAACCATGTCGGTTATCGAAAACAGCGGCCATACTTCCGTTTGCCTCTTGAGCTTTATGGCATACAGTTTCTTGTCGTAATCCTTGGAGACGCGAGCATACATGCCGCCTTCGCCGCTCATTTTCCCGCTCACACTTATGCTCGAAGAATCCGTTACCCAAGACAATCTCTTGCAACTACTCCACACACCGAACATGTTGTAGTCATCGGAAGGGCCGCACACGAACAGCTTGGAGGCGACGGTCCCCTTGAACGGGAGGTCAAAGATGACCGAGCCCGTATCCTTGGGAGACTCGGGATCGTATATGGTTCTCGGATAATAGAACCTTTTGGCCACGGTATCCACCATGACGATTTGGTACAAGAAATTCTTGGGGTCGACACCCTGCAACTTGAGCTTGTAATAGAAGATGGGGTACCCCGCCTCGGCCGTTACCTTCAACACCGTATTCTCGATATCGAACGGCGTTTCGTCCGTGACGTTTTCCATCGCTTCGCCCTTGTAGTACCACGCCATCGATGCAAGATTGCCTATAGCGACACCCGCATTCCTCTTCTGGGAATCATACCGGCCGTACAGCCGTGTCTTCACGGAATCGGGAGCCCACTTGTAAATATTGAAGGTAATCGTCCCCGTGTCGCCTGAAGCCTTCGGATGTACAACCTCCGAGCCTTCCGTACAGATGTTTCCTTTGGCGATGAGTTCGGCTTTCGTCAAACCCGATTCTGTCTTGGCAAGCTTGCAGAACCCCACGCCAGACGCCTTGGCATTGGAGTCGCCGGGCAGTTTCGCGATAGAGAGCACGATTGTCTGCGTCTCGGTGCCCGACTTGGCGGTGAACGTATAGGTGATGGGCCCATCGGTAAAGTCCTGGGCCGTAGACGGGCTCACGCTGCCGAAGTACCCGCTAAAGGTGGGCTTGATGCTGTCGAGCCTGGACTTGAAAGGAATCGAAAGCGAGATGCTGTCGCCCGATTTCTTGTAATCGGACATCTTCGGGACGGTCGCGCCGGTAACAACGACTTCGTCCGTCGAGCCGATATAGATGGAACTGATACTCACGTCGCATTCTCGCCCGGAAGAAGTCTGAGCCTGGAGAGCAATCTTGGTATAGGCGTCGCACTGCACATTTACATCTTGCCCGCTCTTGAACGAGCCAATCTCGTACCAGGGATCCGTCGGGTAATAGGGATCGTAACCATACGCGGCAACATTGTTGTCGTCACCGCAGTTGCTGCTGTAATTTACCACCATGTGCTGGTAGCCATAATCGCATTCGGGATACGGCACTACGACCGCCGACGAGAACTTGTCGCCCTTGATGGTCGTCTTCAATGTGCCGTTGTTCTTGATCCACGAAGACCACGAGGTCTGATCGGACTCAAGTTTTTCGTTGGATGTCGTGTAGCCGTTACGCTCCACAAAGTCGACGACAGTGGCTGCAAAGGCAGAAGTCGCCATGAAAGAGAGTGCCATGACTGCAGAAAGGTGGCGCATGAGAATCCTCCATAAAACCGCAAGAAAACTGAACGTTCTTTTGGCTTAATCTATAATAATCCGTACAATTGCGTATATGTTTTTTAGGCCCGCCCCCAATATCCGTGCAAAAAAGGTATTTTTTCGGCACTATGTCCATCATTTCCATGACCGGGTTCGGCAAGAGCGAATCCACCCTGAACGGAACCACCTGCGTTATTGAAGTGCGTAGCGTGAACAGCCGTTTCCTCGAAATTTCCGCTAAAATCCCCAAAAACTTCGCCTACCTCGAAAACGACTTCAAGACGCAAATCAAGGAAAAGCTCGCCCGCGGCTCGGTGAACCTCTCCATCACGCTCGGCGAAGGATCTGTCGGGAACATTCCCGTATGCTATAACGACACGGCGGTGAGCAAGTTCGTGGAAATCACCAAGGCCATGCAGGCCAAGTACGGCATCGCGGGCGAAATCAAGCTTGAGCATATCCTCGCGATTCCCGAAGTGTTGCAGTTTACCGATGCGGGCGCCGACAACGAAGTCTGGGAAAAGCATCTCAAAAAGGAACTCGACAAGGCGCTCGACGGCGTGATTGCCATGCGTGAAAAGGAAGGTGCGAACCTCGCCGCCGACCTCACCAAGCGCGTAGCCCATCTGGAAGACGTGCTCGCGAAGGTCGAAGTGCTCGACCCGCAGCGCATCGAGACGTGGAAGGTCAAGTTCAAGGAGCGCGTGGACGCCCTGATGAAGGACAGCGAGATTGACGACGTGCGCCTGCTGCAGGAAGCCTGCATCATGGCCGACAAGTTGGACATCCACGAAGAGATTACGCGATTCCACAGCCACAACAAGCTGTTCCTGGACGCGCTCAAAAAAGGCGGTGCACAGGGAAAGAATCTCGGGTTTATCCTTCAGGAGATGGGCCGCGAGGCGAATACTCTCGGGACAAAATGCCAGAGCGCAGACATCGCGGCGCTAGCCATCGAACTCAAGAACGAGATCGAGTGCATCCGCGAGCAAAGCCTAAACATTGCGTAAAGTCATCCTTGGACTGTCATCCTCCGAAGGAGGAACCATCACTTTTACACCCTCGCTAGTCCAACCCGCCGAGGACCCCAAACCCCAAAGGCGCAACGCGCCGAGCCCATAGCCCAAGCGCATGTACAAGAGTGATGGGTGGGGCAATGCCCCAACCTTTGCGGCTCGGCTATAGCCATGCGAGCATGGCTGCAGCACTCGCCTTGCAAGGTTGTCCCCTCCGCACTGCTCGGGGGATGACGCGGCTATTTCCGGCCTTTTTTCTTGTCCTTCATCTTCACGCGGCGGGAGCCTGCGCGGAGGCGTTCCCACGGGCAAAAAGCCATGGTGCCAAAAGCGAAGGCGTAGAACCACAGAATAAAGGCAATCCAGAGAATCACGGCGCCGGCAATCGCCTTGCCCGACGCATTCCCCATGTCAAGCGTAATCGCAGCAAGCGCAAGCAGGCTCGACACGCACACCGGCACGAACATTCTCTTGCCCGCCTTCACAAGCGCACCCGCCTGGGGCGCACCGTCGGCAAGCTCACGGCCGGCCGCTAGCGAAAAAGCGACAATGCTTGCAAACCCCACGGTGCTCAGCACCGCCCACACGAGCCATGCATCGCCCGGCACCAGCGGGAACCAGGCGACAAAACCGGTCATCAAAAGCCACACGATGGCAAACGGGAACAGCGCCTGCGCAACGCTCAGCTTGGCAAACAACAGCAGCACAAGCCCAACAAGCGCGAACACGCCATAGAACGCGGTCTGCATTCCCTCGGCACCGTCAAGCAGCACGAGCGACCCCACGAACGCCACCGCCGCGACGACCGCACCGATTCCGCTGCGGACGCCGCCGAACACGAACGCCATCACGAACATCGCAAGCGCTACGACTCCCAGGTACTTGGCGCCGGCCAGCGACTCCGTCCCAAAGTTAGCCATCCACATGCCCAGCGCCTCGGACGCCCCGAGAGGCATCGCGCTCATGGACTGCCAAAGCGTGGCCACAAAAGTCACCGAAAACACAACCGTCAGCACAAGCGAAATAAGGCGGAACCTGCAAGAGAGTTCCAAAAGTTTCTGCACCTTGCCCGGCTTGTCACGCAAATCCATCAATTACCTCGAAATTAAGAGTTTCTGTTTCTTTGTCCAAGTGCTCTTCTTGGAGTTTTCCGTCGCAGCGACTTCGCTACGTACAACATAATGATAAAGTCCGTTGGCCAGCTTGCGCCCGTGATTGTCACGACCGTCCCAGTGCGTAACGCCCGAAACTGCGTTCTTGATGACCTTCACCAAGCGTCCGTTCTGGTTGTAAATAAAGATGTTCACGGTGGACTGGCGGTCTACGGCCAAGTTCTTGAAGTAGAACGTGGTGCCCTTCTTGCCCATCGGGTTCGGCACGTTGAACACGTCGGTCAAGCCCTCTTCCATCTCCCCCGTAATCTCGAGGAAAATCTTGTTCATCGCGGTATTGCCCATCACATCGGAAGCATACACGCGGAACTCGTAATTGCCCTCGGGGTACATCTGCGTGGTGAACGACTTGCGCAGCACCGCGCGGCGGGACGTCTGCTCGATATACGGGTACGGATGGTACGGATCTTCCACGCCAACCACCTCGAACGAAATTCCTTCGTCGGCCTGTTCGCGGAAATCGAGCGCCGTGGAGTCTTCGATGACCACCTGCAAGCACGCCGGCGCCTGCAACTTAACGTGCTGCGCGTCGGCAAACGAGGTCGCCTTGCCACCGCCAAAACAAGACTGCACGTTGATAGTCGGCGGCGTCACATCGTTGATGGAATCCGCATAGTTCGACATGCCCGAAATCTGAATGCCCGACTTGAGCACGCGCGCCACATTCCTCTCGTTGGAGGAATACGCCCATGCGGTAAACTCGGCCGCCGTATCGCCAAAGTTCAGCTTGCGCGGCGTGATGAACTCCGTTTCAAAGCGCCCGTTACGCACGGGAACGTCTTCGGAGTAAAGCAGCGAGCCCGCAAACGAAACGTTGATGGAATCCTCCACGCCGGTATTCTCGTTGTAAATGGCCACGCCGAGCTTTTTGACAACGCGCCCTTCGCGCAGCGCCAGGTTGACAAATCCGTTGTCCATGCCCGTCACGGTCCCCGAAAGCTTCATCTTGTCGAGCGCCTTCACGGTATCGAGTTTCTGTTCAAGCACCACCTTGTTGGCGGCAATGGGCATGCGAATCACCGGTTCGCCAAGGTAAACGTAGCGTTCGTTGTTAAAGCGCTGAATCGAATAGGTGCTGGGCCTGGGCGCCATCGGATTGTCCAAGTAAATCACCTGTTCCTTGGCCCTTATAAAGGCCTCGCCGTAAGTAATGCCGCTCTCGCCAAGCGCATTGGCGATAACGCTGTTGCCCAGGCGCTTGTTCTGGTTGCCGTGAGTCTCGCGCGTTGCACCCACCGAGGCAATGGAGCCCGCATTGGGCGCCATCAAGAAGGCTTCCGAAAGCGAACGGTCCTTACCCTCGTCAAAACGCGCCACGGTGCACGAGAACGAATTGAGAATCGTGTAGCGGCCCTTGTTCGCCAAACGCGAGAGGTAGCCAACCTTGAGCAGGCCTTCCGAAGCCCAGTCCGTCTTGGAGCCGTGACCGAAGTAGTTCGTAAGCAAGGCGCCCTGGTTCAGCAAATTCAAGAAGTCGCTGGTCGCCTCTTTTTTCTGGCCAGCCGCATCGTAGGCGTAGTCAATCAGATACACCTTCTTCACGTTCCAGCGGAAGTCGAGACTTGCCACCAGGGAGTCCACCGTGTTCGAGACCTTCTCCTCGTACTCCGTATGGTTCGTCTTGTCCACAATGCTGCCGTTCATGGCATCGTCGGCCGTGAGGAGGATGTTCGAACGCCATATACCGTGATCGAACTTGCCGACCTCGTCGTATTCCCTGGCCTTGTTCAGGTAGCTGTTGAATTCCTGCACCGAAGTTACCGGGAGCCTGCCCACCGCCATGTCCAAATCGTATTCGCCAAAGCGCAGTTCTTCGCCCGGGTCGAGCGCCGAGAAAAAGTCCTCGACAACGGCGTCTTCCTTTTCGAACGGAGGCATAAAGTTCTTGGCCTGCACCTTGATGTTCTTGTAGTCGTAATGACCCGAACCCACAAGCAATACAAACTTGAGCGAGGGGCACACGGAATACGCATAGGCGATGTAGTCCCTTATGGCCACCGGCGATATGTTGCCGCCCGTGTACATGCGGTAAATGTCCTCGGCCGCAACAACCGTTGTCGCGTACTTGGTGACGGCGGAACCGTCGGAGCGGAACTTGCCGAGCGCCACGGCCTGGCTCGAGAATTCCTTCGGGGCGATAATGAGGTACTCCGTCTCGGAACTAATCTTGGCGATATTGCCGAGCATTCCCGACGGCTTGGGCGCAATGCCTTCCACCTTGGCGGGCTTGCGGAAACGGCTTGCCCTGTAGGCCATGTAACGCACGTCGGCGCCGGCCGCAACGCTGTCCCTGGCCACTCCCTTCGAGACATCCAGCAGCCCAACGGGCTTAAAGCCAACGAACTTCATCACGCGGATATCGGACTGCGTACCCACGGGGATATTGATAACGCCCGACACCGCACCCGGCAGCATCCATTCGGCGGTATCCACGACGGGTGTCCACTGGTAGGCCACCGAGTAGCCATCAAAGCGGTCGTACTGCTGGTCGTTCGGGAGCATCACGATGCCGTACCTGTTCCCCGATTTTTTGAGTCCCGGATTGTCTATGCGGAAATTGCCACCGGGAAGCAGAGTCATGTCGGACTTTTCGAAAGTCTTCCCGTTCACCTTGAAGTTGAACTTGATAGACGACATGCGATCGCTGTACGATTTTCCCGAGAGTTCCTCATTCTGCTGCTGGTCGCCACTGCCGTCCACACTGGTGCTCCACACGGAACGGTGCGGATGGTACGACACGGACACGTACTGCTTACCGCCGTCCACCAGGCCCTTGAGGCTAGACATGTGGGGCATGCCGCTATCGAGCGAATCCACCGAGAGCGTATCCTTCTTGGAATGCCACAGCCAGAACCATTCCTTGCCCGTAGATTCCTCGTAATCGAGCTGCTTGCCAAAATACGTATCGCGCAGGTGCAAGTCCCTCTCGGCGCGCACGTAGCGCAGCCAATCTATGTCCTTGCCCGTGCCCGCGGGCGATGCAATCTTGTCGCCCATGCGAAGGCCCTTGCCCGATTCCGACCACCCGAGCGCAAAGTGCTGGTAGTACGAATACGGCGACACGGAATAGAAGTAGTCCATCTTGCCGCCGGGGATAGTAGCGTTGTCAAGGTCCACGCGCTTCCACACGCTCTTGCCGTAACCCACGAATAAAATGGTATCGCCCTCGTCAAAGGTGCCGTTGCCCTTGGCCTGCGAACCGGAATGGTCGCGCACCTCTATGGGAATCTCGTACAGGTGCGCAGGCGCAAGCGCTCCTTCGTCGGGAACCCTCTCGCGCAGCGTATCGGGGACGGCTCCGTACAGGCGGAGCTTGTCGACCGGGATGCCGTAGAGGTCGCCCTGGAGCGAGTAATCTTGCATGGCGATGCGGATATCGCCAAAGCTCACCGCGTAAAGACCGTCTTCGGAGGTGGTACCAACGTCCTTGTCGCCCACCAGAATATGTGCGAGGAACTTCACATCGGGCATCTCGGAGGCAGCATCGCGACGCAGCGCCTTGCGCTTGCCCGCCACCGACACGCCGAACTTGGAAGCACCCTTGGGGTTACGCACTCTCGAAACAGCGCGGGAACCCGGCTTAATGCCCGAGGCGCCCTGCGAAAACTCAACGCTCAGCCTGAACCGCGAACGCAGTGCCGGCGAACCGCCATGCTTCACGAACAGCGGCACGTGCACGTCCACCATCCACAGCCCGTCCTTGAGGAACGGCCCCACCACCTGGGTACCCGTGTACTTGATGGTAGCGCCCTTGCAGAAAGGCTTCTTAAGCGGAACCGTCTTTATATCGGAAACTGCGACCGACGGGCGCTCGTTGCCCGGCACGGCAATTCGGTACACGCGGTAAGGCAAGGCATTGCCGTCGGCATAGGCGGCCAGCTCGGGGTTGAACGTATAGCCCTCGGCCGGGTAACCCTCGGCATCGGTGCACCTGTAAACGCCACCGTCCAGCACGCCGTCGTTCACCACGAAACGCTCGCGCGAATCCTCAACAACGGAAGAAACCGCGGAAGCCGTCGCGGCCGCCGCCATCAAAAGAATCCCGAAAAAAGCTCTAGTCCACATGCACACGATACTAAACTACAAAATTGGTTACGGGTTGGTTATGGTCATCTCGTAGAATCCGTTGCCGCTCGTACGCATTTCCACGACGCTCCCGGAATCCAGCTTTTTCTTGAAAACGGTGAACATATCGGGCTTAACGCCCTTTACGAGTATGGCCTCGAGCTCCTTTTCGCCAATAAAGGCGCCGGCAGTCCATTCCTGCATGTACCAGTGCCACGGCTGCCAGTTGAACAGCCCGCGGGTCGACTGCACAAACGCCCTGAGCATCAGGGAGTACTCGTAGCGCAAAAAATCCATGTAGCCGCGCAGCTCGGCGCGCTTTTCGGGGAAAGTCTTCTTGGCGTAGTCGCTATCGAAGCGGAGCGGCGTGTTGTCGGGCTTGCTGTAGGTGAACCGCATGCGCTTGTCGTTGGCCGTCACCTTGAGGTCGGCCTTGTCCAGGTGCACGAACTCGCCGTCGCCCACCTGCCTGTAGTCGCGGAACACCACCGCGGGGGTAAGCACCCGGTTCATCGAGAGCTTCACGGGCTTGGCGTCAAAGCGGGAAAGCTCGTAAAACAGCAGCACCTCGCCCGCGCCCTTGGGCACAAGCACCGCGAGTAGCGGCTTTTCGCGTTCGGAGAGCGCCCACACCATCTCGGGCTTGTTCGCCTGCTTTAAAAGCGGGTCGAGCACGTACATCACCGAGGGGTCGCGTACGCCGTTCACATCCCATTCCATCCACGTTCCCGTACCGCCAACGCTGTCGAGCACCGCGAACAGGCGCTCGCCGCTGAAGTTCGCGGGCGAACTGACGGCGCCGTAAATGCGGGCGGGCGCGACGTTTTTTGCGGCTACGGCATTCTTACCCGCCGCGACGTTTTTGGACGGTCCGGCAGCGCACACGGTCGCCACGGCCATCAACACGGATACTGCGAGAATCCTGAACTTCATCGGGCTAGAACCCCAGCGGTTCCAACAGGGAGTCGTCGAGGCGAGAATACGTCATGTGGTATTCCTTCTCAATCCAGTAGAGCGCAAGCTTCCTCGCCGTCCAGTTCTTCTTGAACGCGATGGACTCTATGCCCTTGGTAATGAGCGGCACCGTCTCGGGCAGGTCGAGCTTCCAAGTCTGATCGTCCCACTCGAAAATCATGATGGGGACCTCGGGACTCTTTTCGAGGCCAATGCTGCCGCGGTCGTTCTTGACCTTCATGGGGCCAAGCTTGAGGCGCGTAAAACGGTCGAGCATGCCGCTCTTGCTGAGCATCATGTACAGCATGCGGTCGTCTTCGGTGGCCCAAAGGTGTTCGCGCTCGTAAAGGCGGTAAAGGATAATCGTGTACGCCTCGTAGAACTGGCAAGTGTCAATGTCCTCGGGCGTGTAGGTGCGGGCGTGGTTCTCGAGAGTGTCGAGCCAGTATTCCGAGGAGTCCGTGAGGAAGGCGTAAAGCACCTCGGCCGGGGCGCCCTCGCGCACGGAGGCCAAGAAGTTGTGGAACATGAGCTCGAGCGAAGACTGCTTGTCCATGGCCTGTTCCTGCACCTTCGCGTCTTTCTGCTGGGCCGTTTCGGGCGCTGGGGTTTCGGCGGCGGAACCAGCGCAGGCGAGCAGGCCACCCGCAGTAAACAGGGCAAGGCTCCAAAGAACTATATTTTTAATCGTATGCATCGCGACACCTATCTTAGAATGACTCTGGACGAACTGCTCTCCACCTGCACCCGCAAGGGGTTCCAGGGAAGCGGTCCCGGCGGACAGCACCGCAACAAGACTAACACCGGAGTGTGGCTCACCCATCGTGAATACAATTTAGAAATCAAATCATGCGAAGGGAGGAGCGCCAAGGAAAATACGACCCACGCGCTGCACCGGATGCAGATGGCCATCGCCCTGAACGTCCGCGAGACTCCCCCCGCGCAAGAGATTCCCTTCCCCGGGAGCAACGGGCACCTGCAGCCAAGCAACGCCCTGTTCCCGCTGTTCGTGGCGCACGTGTTCGACATCATGGCCACCAAACGCGGCGACACCAAGGCCGCGGCACAGGCGTTCAACATCACCCCGAGCGCACTCGTGAAAATACTCCGGCAAGACAAGGCATGCGCCGAAAAGCTCCAGGGCCAGCGCGTGGCCGGCGGCAAGTCCCGGCTGAAACTTTAACCGAGTTTCGCGACGTACCAAACGACGAACCAAACGACGTAACGAAAAATTTCGGAACATTTCCGACCAAAAATCCGTTTTATAGGTAAGGACACCCAACCACAGGAGGTCATAATGAGTCCTACCCTTAAAACTTTTTTTGTAACACTCTGCTCTTTCGCGCTACTCAACTGCGGCGGGGGCGAATCTAGCCCGAGCAGCAACGCCACGCTGCACGCCGGCACCACCGCCGTCACCATGCAGCTGGAATTCCCCGAGACTCCGCTGGTAGACAGCCTCGTGGTAGACTGCCGCGGCGCCGACACGCTCCACTACTCGGTAGACCCGGGCAAGCCCTACCTGGAACTCGACCTGTTCCCGTACGAAAGCTGGAAGTTCAGCGCCAAGCTGTACGCGAACGGCCACCTGATGCAACAGGGTGAAGCCACCGCAAAGCTCGAAGCGGGCACCCCCATCGACATCACCATCAAGATGCACGCGCTTTCCGGATTCGTGCACGTGGAAATCCCCCTCGGGCTCGGCAACCCGGCGGGCATCGCGGGCGGAAGCATGAGAATCGCGGGCCCCGACAGCACCGTCACCTACCCCATGCAGATAAGCGGCAGCACCGCGGTGTTCACCAGCGCCATGCTCCCCCTCGGTGTGGAGTACACCCTCACGCTCACCATGCAAGACTCCAGCGGCGCCGACATCTACAGCGCCACCGAAACGTTCACGCTCAGCGAAAACACGCCCGTCCCCGCGTTGCAGATAAAGTCACTGCGCTCGCGGGTTGGCCTAGCCATCGAGCTGGCAGCCGACGTCCAGTTCGCGCTCACCACGCGACTCCCGGGCAAGCGCTCAACGCCAAGGCCCGGCGACATCGTAATCTCGGAGTTCATGACCTCGCCGCTCAAGAGCGACTCCACGCAGTACGAGTTCGTGGAAATCTACAACGGGACTCTCGACACCATGACGCTCGAGGGCTGCACCATAGGCACCACCACCGCCAAGGGCTGGGCCATCACCCTCGCCTACATAGCGCCAGGCGAAGCCGCCGTACTGGGCGACACCTCGGCGAACACGCCTGCCGAGTACCGCAACACCGCCACCTGGGGCGACTTCACCAACACCAAGGGGTCTGTCGTGCTCGCCTGCGACGAAACGGCCATAGACTCGCTGTACTATTCCGCCACGCAAGATACGCTCCTCAACAACCTCATCCCGAACAGTTCCACCACCGGCAAGAACCCGCTCAGCTCGCACCTGAGCATTGACCGTTGGGACGATAAAGAAAATCCCGAGAGCTGGTGTTTGGCGCCCCCCGACCCGGGGACCTTCACAACCTGCGGGCAGTAATCACAAGGCCAAAACCAACAAACAAAAAAATAAACCCGCGCCTTAACAAGGTCGCGGGCAGTACTTACCGAATAACCGGGATTACCCGTGCAGCTGCGAAGCCGGGCGTTCCATGTCGAACAGGCGGCGCAGCAGTTCCGTCTTGGCGGGGTCGCGCTCGTCCGGGAGGGTGAGCGGGCCCATGTTGATGGCCACGAGGATGGAACCGGGGTAGTTGTTCACGCTCTTGATGAAGTCGCTGCTGGAGACGCCCTCGGTATAGAAGTCCACGACGAAGGTATCCCAGTCGTCATTCTCTATCTGGTCCATGGCCTCTTCCTCGGTCTTCACGGCCTTGATGGTCGCACCGACCAGAAGGTCGGAAAGAACCTCGAGGCAGGCGTTGCGGTGGGCGTCGTCGTTCTCCCAAATGAGCACGCGGCGTTCGCTGTAGTCGCGGACTATAGCCTGTTCGCCTTCCGCAGAATCCTGCTCGTCAAAGAACGCCTTCGCGGACTCGTCCATTTCTTCGTCGTCAAAATCGTCTATTTCTTTTGCCATAACGTTTGTAAATATAGTAAAAAACTTGCCACCTTCCCTATGTTTTTCTATTTTTGCGCCCAAAAAATCAACAAACATAGGCTTTTCATGGACCAGACAAAAATCAGAAACGTAGCCATCATCGCCCACGTTGACCACGGTAAAACCACCCTGGTGGACCAGCTCCTCAAGCAGTGCGGAACCTTCCACGAAAACGAGGAAGTCAACGAACGCGTGATGGACAGCGACAACCTGGAACGCGAACGCGGCATCACCATCCTCAGCAAGAACACGAGCGTGATGTACAAGGGATACCGCGTGAACATCGTCGATACCCCGGGGCACGCCGACTTCGGCGGCCAGGTGGAACGCGTTCTCGGTACCGTGGACGGAGTGCTCCTGGTCGTTGACGCTTTCGAAGGTCCCATGGCCCAGACCCGATTCGTTACGCAGAAGGCCCTGGAACTCGGCCTTACCCCCATCGTGGTGGTGAACAAGATCGACCGCGACGGCTGCAACCCGCACGGCGCCCTCGACAAGGTATTCGACCTGTTCTGCGAACTCAACGCCACCGAAGAACAGCTTGATTTTGGCTACGTGTACGGCAGCGGCCGCAAGGGCATCTGCAAGGCCGAAGTGGAAGACCCGGACGGCGACTTCAGCATCCTCATGGACAAGATTATCGAGCGCATCCCGGCACCCAAGGGCGACCCCGCCGCCGAACCGCTGCTGCAGATTGCCTCGCTCGAATACTCCACGTTCCTCGGCCGCCTGGCCGTGGGCCGCGTGCAGCAGGGCACCTTCAAGCCCAACCAAACATACGCCCAGGCCTTCACCGACGGCACCGTGAAGACCATCCGCCCGCAGAAGATTCTGCGCTACGAAGGCCTCACCCCCAAGCCGGTCGAAGAAGCCGGCCCGGGCGAAATCATCCTCATCGCGGGCCTCGACACGTTCGACATCGGCGACACCATCAGCGCCACGAGCAACCCGGTGCACCTCCCCCGCATCCATATAGACCCGCCCACCATCTCCATGGTGTTCACCGTGAACACCTCGCCGCTCGCCGGCAAGTACGGCGGCAAGTTCATGACGGGTAACCAGCTCCAGGAACGCCTGGAACGCGCCCACATGGCAGACCCCGCCCTGTTGGTCGAAAAGGTCGACGGCGCATCCACGTTCAAGGTGTCGGGCCGTGGCATTCTGCACCTCACCATCCTCGTCGAGAACATGAGGCGCGAACTCTACGAATTCACCATCGGCAGCCCGCAGGTGATTTTCCAGACCGACGACAACGGCAAGCTCCTCGAGCCCGTCGAAGACTTCAAGGTCGAAGTCCCGAACGAGTTCAGCGGCGCCTGCATCCAGGAAATCCAGCAGAGAAAGGGCGAAATGGTCAACATGACCACCGACGACAACGACCGCGTGTCCCTCGAGTTCATCGTACCGAGCCGCGGCCTCATCGGCATCCGTCCCAAGCTGCTGTCGCTTTCGAAGGGTTACGCCGTCACGCAGTCCTTCTTCAAGGAATACCAGCCGTACAAGGGTGAAATCCCGACACGCATCAACGGCGTGCTCATCGCCAAGGAACCGGGCGAAGCCGCCAGCTACGCACTCTCCAACCTCGAAGACCGTGGCTACCTCATAATCGGCCCCGGTGCCGAAGTCTATCCGGGCATGATCGTGGGTGAACACAACCGCGACGTGGACATCACCGTGAACGTCACCAAGGGCAAGCACCTCACCAACATGCGCTCCAAGTCGGCCGACGACATGATCCAGTTGACGCCGTACCGCCGCATGACCCTGGAAGAATGCGTCACCTTCATCAACGAGGACGAGTGCATCGAAGTCACGCCCGAAATCTTGCGCCTCCGCAAGACCGAGCTCGACCCCATCAAGCGCAAGCAAATGTCCAAGAAGCCCGCCGAAGACGACGACTAACAGGCATCAAGCAGAAAATCGAAGAGCCACCCGCCGGGTGGCTTTTTCTGTATTCGTATTGCGGTCCCGCCCCTCCCACGTCATTCCCTTTCAGGGCATGACTAGTTCGCTTCGGATATAGAAACATGCAAGCATGTTTCTGCATCACTCAGCTCCCTCGTCATTCCGGGCTTGACCCGGAATCTAGCTGCTACGATAAAGATAACGGGCTAGTCCCGCCTACACCGGCGCGGCCTCGAGCATCTGCTTCATGAGCGTCTGGTAGCCTATGCCCGCCGCGGCGGCACGCTTCTTGTAGCGCTCGATAACGCGGACCGGAACGCGGATGGTGATGGCCCTGGTGGCATTGGCCGCAAGCTTCGCCTTCACCGCCTTGACAGTCTCTTCCCACGGCCCCTCGGAGACAATTGCAGTACCGTCTTCCAGACCCTTGCGGATATCCTCGCCAAAGTCATGGTTCTCGTAATAGTCGAGCTCCTCCTTGGAGATGTTGACATCATCCACTACCTTGAAGTCCATAATGCCTCCTCGTCTCTATGCGCCCGTCTAACTGTTATCACTGTGTACAGATCAGAATCAAGAACAACAGCCCAAATTTTATCATCAACTTGGCCGATTACCACGAATCTTCCGTTGCTCCCGTTCTTGATGAGGTTCTTCCCTTCCATCAAGGCGACCAGCATTTCCGGAGTGAACCCGCGCTCGGCCATACGTTCCAAAGCATGCTTTGTAATATTCATCCTAAATATACACTCCGTATGTACACTTTGTCAATATATTTTCTGAGAAATCCTCTTTCCGACAGAAAAAAGACCTCCAATCTATAAGACGGAGAAATTGCGCAAAACGTGCCTAAAAATTTTATTTACGGCGGAAAAACATCAAATAGGATGTTCCGAGAGCATCGGCCAAAACGGCTACAAAAACATCGCCATGAACTGTGGCAGGCTCACCTTGTTGCCGTCCACGCCCACATTTCCGTCGATAAGCTTTATCGCGAGCGTCGGACTGTACCTTTTTATAAATTCGTTCATCGATGTAGTCAGTCCGTTTCTCGACTTGACCTCCACAGGGACAACCTCGCCGGAACGTTCAAATACGAATTCTATTTCTTGCGTATTCTCGCCGTTCTTGTAATAGTTTAGTGCAAGCCCGCGCTTGTGTAGAATGTCGAAAATCAGATTTTCGTAAATGCCGCCCTTGGCGTGCCCCTTCAACTCCTTACGCAAAAGAGCCGACTGCGTCTCGAAACCGAACTGATGAGTCGCAAGGCCTATATCGGTAACGTAAACCTTGAAGTTTTCCGGCTGCTCATAAGCCTTGAGCGGCATCTCGGGCAGGCTCACGTTGTGTACCCGCTTGATCAAGCCCGCATCGACCAGCCAATCCAAAGCGTTGCCGTACTTTTTAGCGTTACCGTTTTTCTCGACAGTCTTGTACTGGAACTTTGAATATTCCTTGGCCAGCTGCCGTGGAATCGAGTAGTAGCAGGCACGGATCTTGGGCCTCTCCGTGTTGGTCGCGTAATGCTGGATATCGTCCTCGTAGGCCTTGAAAATTTTCTGCTGCACCTTGAACGCTTCCTGGAAGTTCGATGTTTCAACGAAGGCGTTCACCACGGCAGGCATGCCGCCCACCACCAGGTATTCGCGGAGCTTGTTCTGGTACAAATCCTTTACACTGTCGGGCAGGGCCTTTTTTTGCTCGTAATATTCCTTCAAGTTTTCGATGGCGCTCTCACTCACGCCGGTCGCCCAGAGGAATTCCTCGAAGTCAAGGGAGTGCATTTCGACTTCGCGCTCGTAACCGACAGGGATAGAAATCTCGTTCGCATTCTCCTGGTTCAGTTTGTTGTAATGCAGCCCAAGCAATGACCCGGATGCGATAATGTCGTATTTGTCGTCCATGGCAAGAAACTTGAGGGCCGTCCGCGCCTTGCTGCAGGCCTGGATTTCGTCGATAAAGATGAGCGTGTCGCCCTCGATGAACTTGACATTCTTGACGAGTAACGATATGCGCTTGTATATCTCGGTGGGCTCGAGTTCCCCTTCAAAAATCTGCTTGTATTCTGGGTTCTTGAACAGATTCAGGTAGATATAGCTTTGGTAGTTTTCGCGGCCAAAGACATCTATAATGAAGGTCTTGCCGACCTGGCGAGCCCCGTTTACGAGCAGACATTCCCTTTTTTTGGTGATTTTCCACTGGTTTAGGGTCTCTATGAACTTCCGCTTCAGCATATTTCGGCCTCATTTCGCCACAAATTCGACAATATCAATATATAAAAATGCCACGAATTTGACAATCTTTTTCTAAAAATTGCCACGAATTTGACATTATTTCCAACTTTTCGAAGAAATTTCGCTAAAAACGGCATTGCAGAGCGTTCCCTGCTGCGCAGGGGCGGGCTCTCGCGGCATAAAATTGCGGCCTCACGCCGCAATTTTTCCACCTAGAGGGCCGAGCGCGGGACACCAGCGGCCCTCCCGGCCCTACGGGCTTCGATCTCCCCTAAAGGGGACCTTAGCCAACCTAAAGAATAGCTAACGGGAATATTCCTTCAGCAAAAGTAAGAATTTCTCTTCTCTTTCGTCATTCATACTATAGGGGGTCAATAAATCATCATCCGTAAACCCTAAAAAGAACATTATCACCAAAAAATCTTTATTCTCTTTAGCATTTTTATTTGTATCTTCATCAAAAAATATATCCACATAATCCCGAATGGAACTCGGACTTCGATCATGGGGCAAATAACTTGTATTTATTTCGTTCCAAATCTCTTTTAAAGATTTACTATATTCCTCACCTTTTTTATCATTGTATCGGATAATCCTCTGATCAATCATCTTTTTATTCTTGTCCAAAGCATTATATATATCTTTGAAAAAATAACGCGTTATAAAAAAGATTACGGCCGCTCTAACATCGTCATCATTATCTATTGAAAATTTATCATCATTTTCAAAAGTAAAATTGACTTTATCCAAAATTTGTTCAATCCCACGAACAGTATGACCATCGAGTAATAGCGGCAATTCATGACCTGCAAGAACAGACATTGGTCGTGCACTCAAAAAATTAAAATTAAGCTTTTTGATACAGCCATATTTATCAACATTCTTTTCTTTCACATAATTAAAGAAATTTCCTGCCAAAGTATCTAGACTGATTGAATGCGGAATATATTTCTCGATATACCGTCTATCACCATTCTTGTCTCCGAACAGTTCCCGGAGAGTCTTAATATTACATTGATAAATCACCTTGATGTATTTATCTTTTTCCTTAGCTTCATACTTGAGCAAAGAATCACAAATTGAAAATACTTTATTTAGGTGATTTGTATCTGTAACCCTGTCGATATCCTCAAAATTAAGGACAATCACTTTCCCCAGTTTACGAATATCAGCCACAAAATTCTTCAACTGGTCTTCGTAGGACGGACTTTCAAAAAGAAGTTCACCGACACAATATGCAAAATCATGCGAAAAAAAAGACTTAATCTTGCTAATCGGATTTGAATATATTCCCTCCGATTCCAACAAGCGGCCAATTTCACGAACTATACAGTATTCCACATTCTCAACCGTCGTAGACAAAATGCCAAACGTGATAAAACGCCATTCCGATTCTTTGCTTCTAAGGGCTTCAACTACCGATGACTTGCCGTTTCCATACGGGCTATCAATCGCAAGTACGCTATGATTAGAAAGATAACTTGATATTTTCCGGAAATCCCTTACACGTTCCGAATACAAATCTTTTTCTGTCATCAACGTTGCCGAATCATCGCCCTTTCCCGCGACGAAGAAAGAGATTAGCGCAAGAACAAGCAAAAAGCCCAAAATGATCAATGGAAAAAGAATACATTGGCTGATACTGTATTGGTATGCGCCCCAGCAAAGGACAAAGCCTATACAGATAGAGAGAACTTGAAATTTTCCTCGCTTGCCAAAAAGAAAAATAGCGACGAAAATAATCGCAACCGCTTCAAAAAAACGGGGGCCATAAACACCGTTCGTCACCTTGAACACGAATTCGTACGCCAAAATAGCAGAGATAACTAAAAAAGGCAGATATCGATGGATCAAGATATTTAATGTTCGAACAAGCGGACGGGAGTCTTTAGCAACGTTTTTTTCCATCTAGAACCTTTTTTGTAAAATTCATACAACATTGTATGAAATGTATACCATAAATATACCTTTCATTGATATAAATGCACAGATAAATCTTCTAAAAAAGAAGAAAAACACCCATTTCCCTCGCCTAGAGGTCCGTGCGCAAAAACGGTCTCTCGCACAACTGGCTACAAAGAATCGTCGAAAAACTTTTTCTGAAAAGCGTTCAAGTGTCTGCTGTCAGCCGCAGCAAGGACTACCTTATCCATCGTCGCCGAATCAAGATTCCCTATCAATCTCACCTGGCCACCTTGAACTAGTGCCTTAAATTCACCGACACTCTTAACAAAGAGTGCCGAACAATCAACGAAGGAGTCATGCTCTAAAAAAGCAAAATCCGATGCCGCGATTTTCAACTGCGTCTCCATGCCCTTTTTCGGATAGGGGCGCGAATTTATCGTAACCAGGCCTACCTGACCGGACAGTTCGTTTACGAACACAAGCATCTTCTGATGGTCGCAATTCACAATCGTGCCCGTCATGGAACGGACAACATCCCCTTGCACAAGATCGATTTCAGCCATTCTTTACGCTCAGGGCAGCCATTGTCTCGCGTTCGTTCTTCACGATTTCGCGAATTTCATCATCGGCATCAATTTCGTCAAGAATCTCGCTCATGCGGATTGAGGTGTTCTCGCCCTCTTTCCATGCAGAATTCCAGGCGGAGGAGTGTGACTTTTGCACAAGCCCGTCAAAACTTAGCTTTGCATTCTCGTCAAACGCCTTCTGCAACGTTTCGACATCCGATTCCGACAGGTAATCCATGTTGCACTTTTTCGAGATGTCGAAAAAGCCCTTGTCGTACTGCGTAAACACACGAAGTTCAGGCGAGCAGTTTCCCTTAATCATGTCGTAGAGGGCAGAAGGAACCGGGCCATAGTTCATGGCAATATAGGTATCCCCCGTCACGGAACGGCCATACTGCTTGAGATGCAGCAAATCCGCAAACCACAGAATCTTGAACAGCTTATGAATGCGCCGATCCTGTTCCGGAAGGCGTTCCGCAACCCAGAGAGCCGCGTTCAGCAGGACATCTGTACCATATATGGGATTAATCATAAGCCATTACCCTTCTGGCCCAATATACATATTCTTTTAGACATCCGACAACATACAAGCTCATAAATGCCGCCTTTTTATTGATTCTACACATTTGTTCACTACAAAATATAAACAAACTCGGGGCGGTTGTCAATACCCGCGGCGAAGATTTGTCATTTAGCAACTATAGTTGACATCGAAGGACAACGGGCGTTCCCTGCTGCGCAGGGGCGGGCTCTCGCGGCACGGAACCGTGGCGTCACCCCACGGTTCCCCCGCCTAGAGGGCCGAGCGCAGTATACGGGCGGCCCTCCCGGCCCTTCGGGCTTCGATCTCCCCTAAAGGGGACCATAGCCACTAAGCGGCATAGCCACAAGTGGCTATTGGCCTAACGCGAGATGCAGGTGTCAAGACGCACAACCGCAAGTGATTGGAAGCCTAACGCGGACACGAGAATAGCAACTGTTGCATTTTTTGCAACAGCTCAATCTGTGCAAAAGTCTATGCAAAAGTCTGTGCAAAAGTTGTCAGCAACCTTTTTCAGCTACTTAACCCTATTCCAGTAGAGCTTTTCGCCGTTCATCTCGAAGTACATCTGGTCGGGCCCGTTCAAATGGCATACCAGGGAATCTCCCCTGGCCGGCCTCACCACGACCAGCTCGCCCCGGACATCGTACTCTACGCGGTCCGTCGCGCCGCAGAGGTACATCCTCGACGACTTGAACTCGATGGACCCGCAGCCGATCAGCTGCAACAGCCCACCCTTCGAGGCGGCCTCCCACTTGCCCTCGACGGGATTCTTCTGGCACGCGCAGAGCACGAGCGCAAGCGACATCAAAATCAGGAACGGGACCTTCTTCATATGGATTTCCTTTTTCCCTCAATATACACTTTTTTGAGTAAAAACGCTATTTTCCAGGGTAAAAACGGCAGTCCGTGTAGACAATCCTCTACCGCACTACTCTAGAAAGGCCACTTGCCTTCGGCCTTCAGCTTAGCAATCCGTGCGGCATTGCGCATATCGAAACCGCTCCACTCGGCGTATTGCCGGGAGAAGTCGATGGAACCGCGACGGCCTTCAGCCTCTTTCGCGCTATTCACGAAAGATTCTGCCGCCACCCCTGTCAGTATCGGGATGTTGCTAATAGGTAGAGCCATATTATCCTTTACGCCATTTCCTGATGCGAGACACGCATTCGCTTTTGGGGAGGCGAATATTGCATGTCATCAGAGATTCAAGGTTTTCGGCAGCTTCTGAAGCAGTCAAAATTCCGTATTCTACGAAATTGTCAAACAAAAAAAGAATTCCAGAGACCTTGACATTGTCTTTTTCAGCGGCCGACCGCAATTTTGCGTCACCGGTAAGCAGCCGTCCATTAACTTTTTTAGCATAATACCAGACGGAACAGTCCTCAATCGTAGCATTATTTGGGCATTTAGACCGCAAAAGAATAACTTCACTAAACTCATCGGCATCAAAAGAAGCAACACTCAGCTTTTTTGACTTGACGAATTTCTGTATAATTTTCTGCTGTTCGGGTCGTGTAATCTCGCTGATGACGAAATCGGTTGTGGATATTTCGCAAGGCAAGGCAAAGAACGCTTCCAGCAAGCTTACTGAAAGTAAATCAATGATGACGTTGGCGTCACTTATGACAATACGTTCTTCTATCATACCAAGGCAAGATCCCTACGGACTTGTTCGATGTCTTGATTAAGCAGGCTTGCAGCCTTGGATATGGTGATGAGCTCCTTGCTCAGCGCCTTGTAAACCAGGCTCACGAAACGCATAGATTCTTCATGGTGGTATAGCGTGCGCTCAACAAGAACCTTGAAACCTTTGGCCCGGTTCTTCTGTATGCAGAATGCGCGATACCTCTGCTCCGGAATGATGCAGCATTCCTTCGCCTTGTACATGATGGCGTCGCACGAAATCCCGTAAGAAACCTGGATGGCCCTAAGCTCCTGGTACGAAACGACCTTGCGGTCATTGCCGAGAATACGTTTGAGTTCCGGTTCGGGCAGCAGCATTTCGCTGGCAAACAAGTGGCAAAACGCTTCCTCCTGCTTTTTTTCGATATCTTTAGGGAATTGGAGTACCAAGTGTCCAAGCTCATGGAGCGCAGTAAAGCGCTTACGCTCTACCGTGAAGGTCTTGTTCAAAATGATCACATGGAACTTTTCGTTGACCAAAGAGCTCATGCCGTCAAAAGAGTTCGGTGCATCTATCTCAATAACTTTCACCCCATTCCGTTCGAGCAGGTCAATGACATTCACGATGCCATCCAGGCCGAGGCACCATTCCTTGCGAATCTTGGCAGCAGCGTCTTTAACCCCCCTGGGGGTGGACGCACTTATACGTGGGAGAGAAGGCTTTACGGAGTGTTCTCCGCAGATTTCTTCAATGTTTATATAGCGTTCCACAAGATCCGCGATAGCTTCGCGGATGCTGTTTTCCTTTTTCTGCGGGAGGGAACTCTTTTTACGGAACCGAACCGACTCGACCTGCACGGTAAACGGCCTGAAGAAATAGTCGATCGGCTGGTTGAGGGCCTTCGACAGGGCGATAACGACCGAGCTGTTGGGCGAAAGCTGGCCGTTTTCGTACTTGGAAATGGTCATTTTAGAGACAATGTTCCCCATGGCCGCGCAAAGTTCGTCCATAGAAAGCCCCATCATGACACGGGCGTTTTTAAGCCTGAGTGAAAAAATCGAAAGTTCCGCCATACTAGCCTCCGTAGTTTACAAATATACAAAATTTTGTACAATTTGTAAACAATAAAATAAAATTATCATGCAGGGCGTTCCCTGCTGCGCAGGGGGCGGGCTCTCGCGGCATAAAATTGCGGCCTTCCCTCCCACGTCATTCCGGGCTTGACCCGGAATCTAGCCGCAATTTTTCCGCCTAGAGGGCCGAGCGCAATACACGGGCGGCCCTCCCGGCCCTACGGGCTTCGATCCCTAACGCGAACGCATAAAGGAGAACACTCCAAGAGAATCAAACTTTAGCTGGAGCCAAAATGTTCAATGTCTCACGAAATTTCTCTATAAAACGTCGGTCTACCTCATGATGGCTGTAGTTACTATCCTCTAGCGTCCATTCAGTATCCTTGCGTTTCGAAAAATAGAATAGGAGGATATAAGCACTTGTTTTATTTTTTCTGACCCAGTATTGTGTTTTCTGCAATCTACTACTGAACGGATCCGAAGCATGCTGATAACATTCATTTGCAAAAAAATCTTTAACACATAATCCAAATGACTCCAAGTCATTTACAAACTCTTTTCTACAATTAAATTCTATTGTAGCACATTCTTGATCCTTAACATTCACTACGTTGCCAGAAGGACTCAAATTAGTTGTAAATACTGTGGGCAATTCTGTTTTCACAATCGCCCTGCAGAAGCAATCGATAATTTCAACGCATAATGCAATTAAGGTTGGTTTATCCTTGCCAACATTTCCATCCTTATTATTTATCAATGTTATTTCATGAACAATCCGGGCAAATTCTATAGTTTCCTCCAGGATTCTCATAGAAACGTCCTTAAAACAAATGTTAAGCAAATCAACAACGAGTTGCATTTTTTCAGCGTCGTCTGTATTAAAATTTGATTCAAAACCGTTCAATACAGATACTATAGACTTCTCAGAGTTGCCTGCCGGTACAGGGATAACCATTTGTATGAACTTCTGGAGATAATAATTTCCAAAAGGGACGGAACCCATTTTTGTAATCTTTTTATTCGAAGAATCATCCAACACCAGCTGATCCTTACCATACGCCTTGGAAATACCATAGCACAATTCATCCCGATTCATTGCAACAAACTGAACAAATTGAAACTTGTCGGTTTCCACATCATAACAAATATGATGCAGACGTTCAAGAACCTTCATTGCGTATCGTGGGGTACACCGATCGAGTTCATCTACAACAAAAACCACACCTTTCCACTCTAATTTTATATTAAGAAGCTGACCCTGAACAACCCTTATGGTTTCTTTTAAAGGCTGATTACAATCAAAGTCCTTGCAAAATAAATCAGCCTGATCTTCCGACAAAGCCTTTCCAAGAGCCTCCTTCACCTCACCAAGGTCAACGCCCAATTTGTTTTTCAACAACGAAAAAAGGAGTGACTTAAGAAGAGTAACAGCAATCTTCTTCGTTTTCTGCGTTTTCTTATCTCGGATGGTTTTGGGTGTCTTTAGATTATTTAGTGCGTCTACCAGAACCGATAAAATAGCAATCAACGGCTCCTCGTAATAGTCGTTTTGCCAACAGTTGTAATGGACAACAAGATAGCCTAACCCATTTAATCTTGCTTCCAATTCACGCACAATGAAGGATTTTCCACAGCCCCATTTACCATCAATGGCAATGGAAAGCCCTTCTTGGTTATTAACCTTAGTAGAGATGACCATCTCTAACATATCGATAAAATCCTTACGGCCTAACAAGTCTTCTTTTTTCATAACTTTTAACTCCTATGGTTAAATTAAACATTTTTGAATGACAATTTTTGCCATCCAGTCTTATGGAACCTCCCAATGGAGGATTCCAACACCCTATATTTTACACCCTATATACAATACCTCCTTCGCCAGAGTCTCTGTTTACATATTTTATTTTTCATGTCCATTTTTCCAAATTCTATTACCGCAACCAATTACAAGTGACTTTCCAGTATCTTTTTAGTCCGATTTTCGGATTTTCCCGATTTTTTTTGCTTAATAGTTCCAACGGACCAATTTTGGCATAATACCAGAAAAGCACTCCTACTATCCTATTTAGGAGCAAAAACGAAAATTCATCGGAAAATGTACAGAAAACGGCGATTTCGGTACGAAATCGCCATTTTAGTTACCTCGGCCCCTCGTAGAAGGGATTGCTCTTGTCCTCCTGCGGGTCGTATTCGTCTGACTTCTTTTGTGGACTCGGCGGAGAATATATCATGTAGAGAATCAGGAACCCGAATATCAGGCAGACCGCCAGGAGGATAAACGCGAAAACATGGTGCGCGATGAAATCGAGGACCCAGACGAAAAGCCCCAGGAGCGCGGCAACGGCAAAGAACCCGCCGCATCCAATAACGGCCTTCTCTGGACACTTGCGGATCAGCGAGAAAAAGACGGCTATACCGAACGCCAGCAGGAAAAGCGGAATCATCTTTATCCACTATTCGATAGCCGCGTTAGGGGCCACAGGCGCCATGGATTGCCAAAAGTTCTCCCCCGCCTTGGATGCAAAAGCGAGCGAAGCCATCAGCAGCGGAAGGGCGACGGCTGCTTTTTTCATGATTTCCTCTTATTCCTTTTCTTTAATAAACTCTTTAAAGCTAGCTCCACGGTCTCGCGGTCCTCGGCGGTGGGATGGAGTATCCCCCGCTGGACACACATGACAAAGTCCCGGTCGACGCCGTCCAGGTTCTCGGCGAGCCTCAAGGTGCCCTTGCGCTGGTTGCGGAGGATAATCTTCTTGAGGCCCGGCAAAGAATCCGGGAATTCCCCCTTGCGGATGAATTCGGCCCACTTCCCGCCCGCGTCGATGCAAATCATATTGCCGCCAATTTCAGCACAATATGCAGCAAGGCCTAAATCATATATAGTACGGAGATATACTACCAGACAGAACATACGCACAAATAGAGTAAAATATCCGCATTTCCGCAAGGGCGTTCCCCGCTGCGCAGGGGCGGGCTCTCGCGGCACGGAACCGTGGCGTCACCCCACGGTTCCCCCGCCTAGAGGGCCGAGCGCAATTGACCAGCGGCCCTCCCGGCCCTACGGGCTTCGATCCCTAACGCGGAATCAACCAGCGGTCAACGAAGCATATATCTGCGCAATATAGTACTCCCTAAAGCGGAAATAATTATGCACCATAGCAATAAAAGAAATAAAGAACGCAGCATAGAGCGAACCACTCCAGGAATCACCGATAATCAAATAATGTACAGCGAGTAGCACCAGCAACGCAACGGAGATATTTCGGCTTAAGCCATATATCGATAGAAAGACAAAAGCCGTATCATAAACAGCCTTTGTTCTTTCCTGAGAATAAGCGACAACATTCCTAAATGAGAATACGGCATCGCATCCAAACAGCTCTTTGAAACGGGCCTTGTACGCCTCCCCTTCTCTATTTTCGTCAATCTTATAAAGATTCCTAAGCCATGCTTCCGAAAACAGCCTTTTCACATGCCTGTTCTCAAAGAGGAGAGACCCTATAGAAGTCAAGATATGGCCAACGATGTAGGAACACACAAGTATTCCACAACCGAAAGCCAGTCCCATATGGACATCCACATGGTTCTGGAGCCACAGAATGAGATTTACTCCTTTCTTGTTCTCATACATAGCAAATAAGCCAAGAAGCACAAATGCCCCAGGCATTATGTAGCCGAGAATGTCGTAGAGCGAGCCCTTTATTCCAAACTTGTCCATTATACGCCTCCTTTTAATTTGAACACTTTTGAAAACATTGGTTTGGGAATAGCACACCCCCATCCAGGTCGGGACGGGCATCCAAACCCAAATTGCATCATCGTCGAATCATTAATATGATACAAAGGCTTCCCCAAAATACCACGAATATAATTCACCAACAATCGTGATGGATGTTCTAAATCTACAGAAGAAGCGGACACCATATATTCCTCTGCATTCACAAATCCGAATAATGCCGCATTAACATTTTTTAAACTACCATGATGCGGTAATTGCATATACTTGCATCCCATTACAAGGATTTTATGTTCTGCTGCAAAAGACAGGGCTTTCCACAAAGCCTCCATCCCCGCATCTCCGGTAAACAAGAATAACGGTTCTTTTTTATCAAAGAGACCATTAAAATAGCTCATATTCCGGCTTATCAAAATAATCATAGACGTGTTATTTTTTGGAGATGTGTCCGGATTCTTGAGAAAAAATTTATCTACAACTCTCCAATCAATCTCTTCTTCATATATTGAGGCCCCACACATCCTTTTCTCATTGTCCATTCCTGGAAAATGAGTCAACAGGCCTTCATAATAACCCCTGCTTGGCCCCAAAATTGTAAGTTCATATTCCCCAAAACGCAAAGTTCCACCAGCAAAGGCTTCTTGCGTAGGAATACTTCTTTTCTCTATTTTTTCAAAAATTTGATCCAAGACCGTTAGGGTTTCTTCAAAATTTCCCTCAATGGACTTTCTTGTTCTACGTCCATCTTGTGTTCTCGAAAAAACACTGTTTACATGATTCCAAGGATCATGAATAAGAACTCGTCCAATATCGATACTTGTATCATCTAACAATTTATTTAGCCCCGAAATATGATCTGCATCAGGATGAGTTATAAACACATAATCAATTCGTGATGTCCTATAGTATTTAGACAAATGACGCTTGATATCATCTGAGCAACCAGAAAAACCTGAATCGATCATAATAACGGTTTGGTTATTTCTCTGACGGAGGTCGTAACTGAACGCCCCCAATCTGAGCAGAATACAATCTCCAGATTGAGTTTGACTCGCTGGTAAAAAATCCACTTCAATCATTTTTTCACCTCGCAATCTTTATTCAAGCACCATATCCAGGAACACCTAGACATGACTAAATACGTTTTTATTGTCTTTTTGTCCATTGTTGAGTCTCCTTAAATTAATTTACATTTTTTGTCATAATTTGACATTTTACATTTTTTTCATACACCCTACATACCGTACCTCCGTCCACGGGGTTTAGATTTATGTATATGTATTTTGAAAACCATTTCTCCAAGTTCCTTCACCCTCTAACTACACGTAAGTTTTTCCAACACTCTCATGCCCCCTCTCCTAATACAAATCCCCATTCTCTTTTTAGTCCGACTTTCGTTTTTTACGAAAATTTCTCCCTAGTTTTCTCCCTAGCTTTCTCCCTAGTTTTCTCCCCCCTCACCCTATACTTTACACCCTACATACCCCACCTCCTTCCATAGGGTTTCTAATTATTTATCCCTCTTTTCATGTCCATTTTTCCAAATTTTTCCAGCCCTTCATGTGCCTAGTACAAGTGACGACCTACCCTCTTTTTAGTCCGATTTTTCACGATTTTTTTTCTTTTCTTAATAGTTCCAAAGCCCCCTTTTATAGGGTACCCGACAGCGTTGCAAAAACGCACCTTCTTCCGAGAAAAAAAGAAATCGCCCCAAAACGGCGGTTTTCCCCTAAAAACACCAAAGAGGGGCGCAGCCCCTCTTTCCCTCTTTTTCAGCCTAAAATCACCATTTCCTACCCCACATTTCCTGTTTTACCCGGCCATCCGGGCATCAATCCCTAACGCAGGATTCACCCGGCGGCCCTTACGAACCGTTCCAGGCGACAAATGGAATCATACGGGATCTCATAGCGGCATTCCTCGAAGGAGATAACATCCCCCTCCAGACTGTCAGCGAAACGGGCGACATAGCAGAGAGTCCTCAGCGCAGTCAGGAGACGACCCCTGTCTATCTTGCGCCCGTCGTAAGCGCCGACGAACTTCAGCACGCGCAACAGGTTGCCGGCCTCTATGTTTTGGGTCCAGTCGGACAGGGCGTCGAACCAGCAACGATACCCCTCGTACACATCTTCAGGACGCCCCTCGTAAGAAGGACAGTTCTTGACAGACTCGAGTTCTTCCACGCAGAGAGCGCGCGCGAAATCCAGGAACATCCCCTGGAGCATGGCCGGGGTGATACGCACAAGAACACCCGGCCTAGGCACAGCAAATGTAACCTATAAGGAAAGGATTCAAAGGGGATTTTTTACGGGCGTTCCCTGCTGCGCAGGGGCGGGCTCTCGCGGCACGAAGCCGTGGCGTCACCCCACGGTTCCCCCGCCTAGAGGGCCGAGTGCAGTATACGGGCGGCCCTCCCGGCCCTACGGGCTTCGATCCCTAACGCAAGATGCAGGAAAAAAATACCCAACGTTAATTTCAAGCAATCCATTTAAATCAGCCGACTTGCAGGATTGAGCAATATCAGACAAATCATCAATTTCAAGAGTCATTGACTACAAGAGTGTCGCCAAATCAAAGTACATCTGCCTAGTTTTGAGATTTTCGTCCGCAGGGATGCTATTATACAATTTTTCTTGACTTTCTTCCTTAAAAAGAAAGGAAAACTTATTGTTGGCATTTGAATAAAAATGCAAAACATCCTCTTTATTGTAGGCATCAACCACGACAAAGCGACATCCCGTCTTATTATGGTCGCTCAGGAACCAAGCCTTGATAAAATCAATTATTTGCGAGCCGATTTTCTGGTTCCGGTACTTTCTGCTAACACCCAACCGCCCAATCAACACAGCCGGGTAATTACGCCCCTGCTTGACCCACGGAATAAGTTTCACAAGTCTCCGTTTGGCATTATTCGGCAACTCCGCAACACGAATCGCAGAATTAGACAGCGTAAAGACCGACGCAATATCACCGTCTAAAGCCGACAGAAAGCAATACGAGCGGCCAAGCAACTGGGCGTCGTAGTTAAAAGCATCTTCCTGGAAAAAAGCGTTAAGGTCTTCATCGCCACAGTCAAAGGCCGGGAGTTTTCCGGCGAGTTCCTTGTTATAGCGGCGAAAAAGAAAATCTTTTTCTAGAATCAAATGAATCCGGCCTCTTTCAAAATCAAATCAGCCTTCCGAATTTGCTCGGAAAAATCCTGTTTCCCGCGCACCTTTGTAGCGCGTTCAGCCGCAAGGGCGAACGCAAGGGCTTCTTGCCCTTTCAAGGTCGGTATAGGTCTGATTTCAAGTGCCATAGTCTAAATATAGAATTAACTCAACCAAAGTGCAACAACAACCGTAATAGAACACACCTAATAATCTCACAACAAATATGCACATCTGTTCACTATCAAATATACACAAACGCGGGGCGGTTGTCAATACCCGCGGCGAAGATTTATCATTTAGCAACTATAGTTGACATCGAAGGACAACGGGCGTTCCCTGCTGCGCAGGGGCGGGCTCTCGCGGCATAAAATTGCGGCCTTACGCCGCAATTTTTCCGCCTAGAGGGCCGAGCGCAATTGACCAGCGGCCCTCCCGGCCCTTCGGGCTTCGATCCCTAACGCGGGACGCATGCAACAAGAAGCCCTGTTACAAGTGGCTGTAGGCCTACGCAAAAAATTTTACTTAATAGCGAATTTCTTCGCAAACATCACGAGTAGCTTCTCTTAAGCATCTACCAGCAGAAAAACCACCATGGCTTTGTTCAGCGCAATAAGTCTCTTTATGACAGATTTCTTTGGGACGCGCAACACTTTCCTTATCATCGCTACAAGCGATTAAGAAAAGGCTAACTGAAATCAACAAAAGAACATTTTTCATCATTAGCTCTTCCGCCACACCATCTTGTCGACGATGCCGGTGTAGCTCTGGATGATTTTCACGACCTTGGTGGAGACGTTTTCTTCGACGTAGTCGGGCACGGGGATGCCGTAATCACCGTTTGCGTTCATCGTGACGGCGGTGTCAACGGCCTGGAGCAAAGACTTTTCGTCGATTCCCGCAATAAAGAAGCAGGCCTTGTCAAGCGCTTCGGGGCGTTCCGTGCTGGTGCGGATGCAGATAGCCGGGAACGGGTGCCCGACGCTCGTGAAGAAAGAGCTTTCTTCGGGCAATGTGCCGCTGTCGCTCACGACGGCGAATGCGTTCATCTGCAGGCAGTTGTAATCATGGAAGCCGAGGGGTTCGTGCTGAATCACGCGCTTGTCGAGCTTGAAGCCCGATGCGGCGAGACGATTACGGCTGCGCGGGTGGCAACTGTAAAGAATCGGCATGTCGTACTTTTCGGCCATCTTGTTGATGGCGGTAAAGAGGCTCGTGAAGTTCTTCTCGGTATCGATATTCTCTTCGCGGTGGGCGCTGAGCAAAATATACTTGCCCTTTTCGAGCCCGAGACGCTTGTGGATGTCGCTAGCCTCGATTGCAGACAAATTCTTATGGAGAACTTCGGCCATGGGGCTGCCCGTAACGTAGGTGCGTTCCTTGGGCAGGCCGCAGTCGGCCAGGTAACGGCGGGCATGTTCGGAGTAAGCCATGTTCACGTCGCTGATGATGTCCACGATGCGGCGGTTGGTTTCTTCGGGCAGGCACTCGTCCTTGCAGCGGTTGCCCGCTTCCATGTGGAAAATCGGGATATGCAGACGCTTGGCCGCGATAGCGGAAAGGCAACTGTTGGTGTCGCCGAGAATCAGCAATGCATCGGGCTTGCAAGCCACCATGAGCTTGTAGCTGCAATTGATGATGTTGCCGACGGTCGCTCCGAGGTCATCGCCCACGGCGTCCATGTAAACTTCCGGGTCCTTGAGGCTCAGGTCCTTGAAGAACACGCCGTTCAGGTTGTAGTCGTAGTTCTGGCCCGTGTGCGCGAGGATGCAGTCAAAGTACTTGCGGCACTTGTCGATGACGGCCGCAAGGCGGATGATTTCGGGGCGGGTGCCTACGATAATCAGGAGTTTCAGCTTGCCGTTGTCGGCAAATTTAACGTCGGTGTAATCGGTCTTAATCTGCATATTCTTTTTCCCTAGATCCTTCGACTTTGCGCTACGCGCTTCGCTCAGGATGACACTTTATATTTTGAGCACTCCGCTTTGGATGACGCGTTAGGATTGCACTACTTTCTCCCCAAAGGTGTCCGGATGGTTCGGGTCAAAGGACTCGTTGGCCCACATGACGGTCACAAGGTTCTCGGTCTGCGAAAGGTTGATGATGTTGTGGGTGTAGCCGGGCAGCATATGCACCGCCTCGATCTTGTCGCCGCTCACCTCGAATTCCATCACCTCGTCGGTGCCAATCTTGCGTTCCTGAATCAGGGCGTGGCCGCTCACCACAATAAAGAATTCCCACTTGCTGTGGTGCCAGTGCTCGCCCTTGGTGATTCCCGGCTTGGACACGTTCACGCTGAACTGGCCGCAATTCACCGTCTTCAAAAGTTCGGTGAAGCTGCCGCGGGCATCAACGTTCATCTTGAGCGGGAAAGAAACCTTTTCCTTGGGCAGGTAGCTCAGGTAGGTGGAATAAAGCTTTTTCTCGAAGCTGTTATTCGGGATTTCGGGCATCACCAGCGTCTGCGGCTGGTCGTGGAACTTGTTCAGCAACGTCACGATTTCGCCAAGCTTAATTCTATGCACTGTTGGCACGTGGCAATACAGGTGCACTGGATCCTTCGACTCCGCGCGACGCGCTTCGCTCAGGATGACATTCCCGGAGGAATCCCTCTCAACAGGCACAACATCGATTCCGTCAAACGTGCAATAATGTTCCCCGCCCTTCAAGGCGGAAATCATCTCTTCCACCAGGTCGTCGATGTAGAGCAGTTCCATGTCCACATTCGGGTCATTCACCTGGATGGGCAAGTCGTTCGCGATGTTGTTGCAGAAGGTCGCCACGGCACTGTTGTAGTTCGGGCGGCACCACTTGCCGAAAAGGTTCGGGAAACGGTACACAAGCACGCGAGCGCCGGTCTCGCGACCGTATTCAAAGAACAGTTCCTCGCCCGCTTTTTTGCTGCGACCGTATTCGCTGTTGCCAAAACGTCCTGCGAGCGTTGCCTGAATGCTGCTGCTGAGCATCACCGGGCACTTGTTGCCATGCTTCTTAAGAGTGTCAAGCAAGGTGCTCGCGAACCCGAAGTTGCCGGCCATGAACTCGCTGTTGTCCTTGGGGCGGTTCACGCCAGCAAGGTTGAACACGAAGTCCGCGCATTTACAGGCGGCATCCAGTTCCTCGGCAGTGGAGTCAATGTCGTATTCAAAAATTTCACCCACAACGAGATCGCCGCGGGTGCGGTCCTTGCCATCGCGGATGTTCTTGAGCGCAGCAACCAAGTTACGCCCTACAAAACCTTTTGCGCCTGTTACTAAAATATTCATATTTACGAAACCATGGACAAGGCTTCCCTTGCAGAAAGGGCCTTGATCCTAGAAGACTTGAAATCCTTTGTATTTTCAGTCACAATAAAATCGACACGCTCCCGTGCGGCGCACTCCATCTGCAGGCCATCCTCGAGGTCCTTGCAATTTGAATTAGCCAATACGGCCGAGAACATATCTGCGCTTTCTTCAACTACATTAAATCGCGACAAAATCAACTGAAGGAACAAGCGGCGTTCCTCCACGGAGAAATGCTTGCGCGTGATATAAAACAGGTCCGTCAGGGAGTGCGAACTGACAAAGCCCGCTACATCGCCCATCAGGCAACTCCTTATCAGCAGCGAGGATTCGTCATGGCCGGTATTATCGGCGATAAGCCAGTTGGCAAAGATATTCGTGTCAACAAAAAACTTAGTCAAGGCCATACCTCTCGTCAAGGTATTCCAGTTTCTCCTTGCGGCAATCCATCACCGATGCAGACTTGATGCAACCCGTGAACTTGCCATAGAGCTCGTTCACCCTAGCGTCGCTCATCTCCGCCTTGCGGGAGCCGCGGATAGATTCCAGAACTGCAGCAAGGACACGGAGCTTCTCATCAAAGGAAAGCTCGCCCACCTCGTCCAAGAAGGTCTGCAGTTGAGTATTCGACATGGCCCTGTTACTCCGACTATAAGCCAATATACATTCATTTTGCTGGTGTAGCACTTGACGAACCTCCATTTTGCGTTTTATTCGACGAAAAAATGAACCTTCTGGAAGAATACTACACAAATGTACACTATTCCATTTCACTTGTCAAGGGATGCAGGACGCATTAACCCTTCGCCAGTTCCTCGCGGATGTACTGGAGCGTCAGGAGCTTCTCCTTGACTTGTTCCACGTTCAGCAGCTTGGTGTTGCTGGAGTTGAACTCGGTGAGCGTGTTGCGTTCCGTATCGCCCTTGCTGAAGTACTTGTCGTAGTTCAGGCCGCGCTTGTCGCAGGGCACGCGGTAGAAGTTCCCGAGGTCGATGGCGTGGGCGCATTCCTCGTTGGTCAGCAGCGTCTCGTACATCTTTTCGCCGTGGCGGATACCGATGACCTTGATGGCGTTCTTGTCGCCGCCGAACAGCTCGCACACCGCCTCGGCCTGCGTCTGGATAGTGCAAGCCGGAGCCTTCTGCACCAGGATGTCGCCAGAAACGCCGTTCTCGAAAGCGAACAGCACCAGGTCAACCGCCTCGTCCAGGCTCATGATGAAACGCGTCATGGAACCCTCGGTGATGGTGATAGGCTGGCCCGCGCGAATCTGGTCGATCCACAGCGGAATCACGGAACCGCGGCTGCACATCACGTTGCCGTAGCGCGTGCAGCAGATCTTTGTCTTTTCGGGGGCAACCGTGCGGGACTTGGCCACGATGACCTTCTCCATCATGGCCTTGCTCGTGCCCATGGCGTTCACCGGGTAGGCCGCCTTGTCGGTGCTCAGGCACACCACGTTCTTCACGCCCTCTTCGATTGCAGCCGTGAGCACGTTGTCCGTCCCGAACACGTTGGTCTTGACCGCCTCCAGCGGGAAGAACTCGCAGCTGGGCACCTGCTTCAGGGCCGCCGCGTGGAAAATGTAGTCCACCCCGTGCATCGCGTTCTTCACGCTCGCGAGGTCGCGCACGTCGCCGATGTAGAACTTGATCTTGTCGGCCGCCTCGGGGCACTTGGCCTGGAACTCGTGGCGCATGTCGTCCTGTTTCTTCTCGTCGCGGCTGAAAATGCGGATTTCGCCGATGTCCGTCTGGAGGAAGCGGTTGAGCACGGCATTGCCGAAACTGCCCGTGCCGCCGGTAATCAGGAGAGTCTTGCCACAGAAAATGGAATTTGCCATAAAAGGTCCTTGTCAGTCAATTGCAAGCAAAAGATACAAATTTAGCATGACACTAAGTATCAGGAGTTGAACATTTAGAAGGACAGGGGCGGGCTCTCGCGGCACGAAGCCGTGGCGCGGACTTTACCCCGGACTTGTTCCGGGGCCACGGTTCCCCCGCCTAGAGGGCCGAGCGCGGGATACGGGCGGCCCTCCCGGCCCTCCGGGCTTCGATCCCTAACGCAGACTGCAAGAAAAAAATCTTCACATCATTACATTTTAGTTTTCTTTTGAACCAGTTCAATCATAGGCGAAGATCCAAAAGTCCAAGAAACATATGATAAAGCATGAAGTATACGCATATTACGTTCATATACATCACAGATTTTGACATCTTGGTTTGTTATTAAGCGAGGTTTAACAGCATCAATATCATCGTCACGAGTCTTCGTATACACTACCTGAACTTCGTATGTATCATTTCTGTTAAATGGTTCAAGAAGAAAATCTACATCCCTAATAGTATCATCATCAGGATCCAATTGATTCAATTGTTTTACAACGTGTAATTTGTCCGAGCCATTCCCTTTTGCAATAATTGGATTCATATTTTCAGGGAAAGTGATACTAAAACTAAATTTAGGGAAAGGTTTGCTACTTGTATTTTTCAGTACAGCTCTAAATATAAAAGCATTTTCAATCACAGTGCAGTCTTCTACATTTTCTTTATTATTCATAACAAGATAGATATCATAATCTCCGATTTTATTCTTTTTCTCATACAGAGATTCTATTTCGCTATACACCTTAATTTTAGGGATGCGATTTCTCCACAAATTAAATACGATTGTGAGAATAGAACCGGCAAATCCACCAAAGAAAATAGGAATTAAAAATTTATATTCTTCCATATTTTTTCCTATACAAATAAAAGAAAATTATACAACCTGAAATATAAATTAATTATATATCATTCACAAAAAAAATCCATCACAAAAATGACCAAGATGTCGAATAGTCGTCAATTTCCAGTGTTTATTGAGCTATTCTGGCCTGACGCTCTCCACACACTTTTCCCATCCTCAAAAGTAACAGAAAAGGCGATTTCGGAACGAAATCGCCATCTTTGTTACTTCGGGCCTTCGTAGAAGGGATTGCTCTTGTCCTCCTGCGGGTCGTATTCGTCTGACTTCTTTTGTGGACTCGGCGGAGAATAAACCATATAGAGAATCAGGAACCCGAATATCAGGCAGACCGCCAGGAGGATAAACGCGAAAACATGGTGCGCGATGAAATCGAGCACCCAGACGAGAAGCCCCAGGAGCGCCGCAACGGCAAAGAACCCGCCGCAGTCGCCATGGATTGCCAAAAGCTCTCCCCCGCCTTGGATGCAAAAGCGAGCGAGGCCATCAGCAGCGGAAGGGCGACGGCTGCTTTTTTCATGACTTCCTCTTATTCCTTTTCTTTAATAAACTCTTTAAAGCTAGCTCCACGGTCTCGCGGTCCTCGGCGGTGGGATGGAGTATCCCCCGCTGGACACACATGACAAAGTCCCGGTCGACGCCGTCCAGGTTCTCGGCGAGCCTCAAGGTGCCCTTGCGCTGGTTGCGGAGGATAATCTTCTTGAGGCCCGGCAAAGAATCCGGGAATTCCCCCTTGCGGATGAATTCGGCCCACTTCCCGCCCGCGTCGATGCAAATCATATTGCCGCCAATTTCAGCACAATATGCAGCAAGGCCTAAATCATATATAGTACGGAGATATACTACCAGACAGAACATACGCACAAATAGAGTAAAATATCCGCATTTCCGCAAGGGCGTTCCCCGCTGCGCAGGGGCGGGCTCTCGCGGCACGGAACCGTGGCGTCACCCCACGGTTCCCCCGCCTAGAGGGCCGAGCGCAATTGACCAGCGGCCCTCCCGGCCCTACGGGCTTCGATCCCTAACGCGGAATCAACCAGCGGTCAACGAAGCATATATCTGCGCAATATAGTACTCCCTAAAGCGGAAATAATTATGCACCATAGCAATAAAAGAAATAAAGAACGCAGCATAGAGCGAACCACTCCAGGAATCACCGATAATCAAATAATGTACAGCGAGTAGCACCAGCAACGCAACGGAGATATTTCGGCTTAAGCCATATATCGATAGAAAGACAAAAGCCGTATCATAAACAGCCTTTGTTCTTTCCTGAGAATAAGCGACAACATTCCTAAATGAGAATACGGCATCGCATCCAAACAGCTCTTTGAAACGGGCCTTGTACGCCTCCCCTTCTCTATTTTCGTCAATCTTATAAAGATTCCTAAGCCATGCTTCCGAAAACAGCCTTTTCACATGCCTGTTCTCAAAGAGGAGAGACCCTATAGAAGTCAAGATATGGCCAACGATGTAGGAACACACAAGTATTCCACAACCGAAAGCCAGTCCCATATGGACATCCACATGGTTCTGGAGCCACAGAATGAGATTTACTCCTTTCTTGTTCTCATACATAGCAAATAAGCCAAGAAGCACAAATGCCCCAGGCATTATGTAGCCGAGAATGTCGTAGAGCGAGCCCTTTATTCCAAACTTGTCCATTATACGCCTCCTTTTAATTTGAACACTTTTGAAAACATTGGTTTGGGAATAGCACACCCCCATCCAGGTCGGGACGGGCATCCAAACCCAAATTGCATCATCGTCGAATCATTAATATGATACAAAGGCTTCCCCAAAATACCACGAATATAATTCACCAACAATCGTGATGGATGTTCTAAATCTACAGAAGAAGCGGACACCATATATTCCTCTGCATTCACAAATCCGAATAATGCCGCATTAACATTTTTTAAACTACCATGATGCGGTAATTGCATATACTTGCATCCCATTACAAGGATTTTATGTTCTGCTGCAAAAGACAGGGCTTTCCACAAAGCCTCCATCCCCGCATCTCCGGTAAACAAGAATAACGGTTCTTTTTTATCAAAGAGACCATTAAAATAGCTCATATTCCGGCTTATCAAAATAATCATAGACGTGTTATTTTTTGGAGATGTGTCCGGATTCTTGAGAAAAAATTTATCTACAACTCTCCAATCAATCTCTTCTTCATATATTGAGGCCCCACACATCCTTTTCTCATTGTCCATTCCTGGAAAATGAGTCAACAGGCCTTCATAATAACCCCTGCTTGGCCCCAAAATTGTAAGTTCATATTCCCCAAAACGCAAAGTTCCACCAGCAAAGGCTTCTTGCGTAGGAATACTTCTTTTCTCTATTTTTTCAAAAATTTGATCCAAGACCGTTAGGGTTTCTTCAAAATTTCCCTCAATGGACTTTCTTGTTCTACGTCCATCTTGTGTTCTCGAAAAAACACTGTTTACATGATTCCAAGGATCATGAATAAGAACTCGTCCAATATCGATACTTGTATCATCTAACAATTTATTTAGCCCCGAAATATGATCTGCATCAGGATGAGTTATAAACACATAATCAATTCGTGATGTCCTATAGTATTTAGACAAATGACGCTTGATATCATCTGAGCAACCAGAAAAACCTGAATCGATCATAATAACGGTTTGGTTATTTCTCTGACGGAGGTCGTAACTGAACGCCCCCAATCTGAGCAGAATACAATCTCCAGATTGAGTTTGACTCGCTGGTAAAAAATCCACTTCAATCATTTTTTCACCTCGCAATCTTTATTCAAGCACCATATCCAGGAACACCTAGACATGACTAAATACGTTTTTATTGTCTTTTTGTCCATTGTTGAGTCTCCTTAAATTAATTTACATTTTTTGTCATAATTTGACATTTTACATTTTTTTCATACACCCTACATACCGTACCTCCGTCCACGGGGTTTAGATTTATGTATATGTATTTTGAAAACCATTTCTCCAAGTTCCTTCACCCTCTAACTACACGTAAGTTTTTCCAACACTCTCATGCCCCCTCTCCTAATACAAATCCCCATTCTCTTTTTAGTCCGACTTTCGTTTTTTACGAAAATTTCTCCCTAGTTTTCTCCCTAGCTTTCTCCCTAGTTTTCTCCCCCCTCACCCTATACTTTACACCCTACATACCCCACCTCCTTCCATAGGGTTTCTAATTATTTATCCCTCTTTTCATGTCCATTTTTCCAAATTTTTCCAGCCCTTCATGTGCCTAGTACAAGTGACGACCTACCCTCTTTTTAGTCCGATTTTTCACGATTTTTTTTCTTTTCTTAATAGTTCCAAAGCCCCCTTTTATAGGGTACCCGACAGCGTTGCAAAAACGCACCTTCTTCCGAGAAAAAAAGAAATCGCCCCAAAACGGCGGTTTTCCCCTAAAAACACCAAAGAGGGGCGCAGCCCCTCTTTCCCTCTTTTTCAGCCTAAAATCACCATTTCCTACCCCACATTTCCTGTTTTACCCGGCCATCCGGGCATCAATCCCTAACGCAGGATTCACCCGGCGGCCCTTACGAACCGTTCCAGGCGACAAATGGAATCATACGGGATCTCATAGCGGCATTCCTCGAAGGAGATAACATCCCCCTCCAGACTGTCAGCGAAACGGGCGACATAGCAGAGAGTCCTCAGCGCAGTCAGGAGACGACCCCTGTCTATCTTGCGCCCGTCGTAAGCGCCGACGAACTTCAGCACGCGCAACAGGTTGCCGGCCTCTATGTTTTGGGTCCAGTCGGACAGGGCGTCGAACCAGCAACGATACCCCTCGTACACATCTTCAGGACGCCCCTCGTAAGAAGGACAGTTCTTGACAGACTCGAGTTCTTCCACGCAGAGAGCGCGCGCGAAATCCAGGAACATCCCCTGGAGCATGGCCGGGGTGATACGCACAAGAACACCCGGCCTAGGCACAGCAAATGTAACCTATAAGGAAAGGATTCAAAGGGGATTTTTTACGGGCGTTCCCTGCTGCGCAGGGGCGGGCTCTCGCGGCACGAAGCCGTGGCGTCACCCCACGGTTCCCCCGCCTAGAGGGCCGAGTGCAGTATACGGGCGGCCCTCCCGGCCCTACGGGCTTCGATCCCTAACGCAAGATGCAGGAAAAAAATACCCAACGTTAATTTCAAGCAATCCATTTAAATCAGCCGACTTGCAGGATTGAGCAATATCAGACAAATCATCAATTTCAAGAGTCATTGACTACAAGAGTGTCGCCAAATCAAAGTACATCTGCCTAGTTTTGAGATTTTCGTCCGCAGGGATGCTATTATACAATTTTTCTTGACTTTCTTCCTTAAAAAGAAAGGAAAACTTATTGTTGGCATTTGAATAAAAATGCAAAACATCCTCTTTATTGTAGGCATCAACCACGACAAAGCGACATCCCGTCTTATTATGGTCGCTCAGGAACCAAGCCTTGATAAAATCAATTATTTGCGAGCCGATTTTCTGGTTCCGGTACTTTCTGCTAACACCCAACCGCCCAATCAACACAGCCGGGTAATTACGCCCCTGCTTGACCCACGGAATAAGTTTCACAAGTCTCCGTTTGGCATTATTCGGCAACTCCGCAACACGAATCGCAGAATTAGACAGCGTAAAGACCGACGCAATATCACCGTCTAAAGCCGACAGAAAGCAATACGAGCGGCCAAGCAACTGGGCGTCGTAGTTAAAAGCATCTTCCTGGAAAAAAGCGTTAAGGTCTTCATCGCCACAGTCAAAGGCCGGGAGTTTTCCGGCGAGTTCCTTGTTATAGCGGCGAAAAAGAAAATCTTTTTCTAGAATCAAATGAATCCGGCCTCTTTCAAAATCAAATCAGCCTTCCGAATTTGCTCGGAAAAATCCTGTTTCCCGCGCACCTTTGTAGCGCGTTCAGCCGCAAGGGCGAACGCAAGGGCTTCTTGCCCTTTCAAGGTCGGTATAGGTCTGATTTCAAGTGCCATAGTCTAAATATAGAATTAACTCAACCAAAGTGCAACAACAACCGTAATAGAACACACCTAATAATCTCACAACAAATATGCACATCTGTTCACTATCAAATATACACAAACGCGGGGCGGTTGTCAATACCCGCGGCGAAGATTTATCATTTAGCAACTATAGTTGACATCGAAGGACAACGGGCGTTCCCTGCTGCGCAGGGGCGGGCTCTCGCGGCATAAAATTGCGGCCTTACGCCGCAATTTTTCCGCCTAGAGGGCCGAGCGCAATTGACCAGCGGCCCTCCCGGCCCTTCGGGCTTCGATCCCTAACGCGGGACGCATGCAACAAGAAGCCCTGTTACAAGTGGCTGTAGGCCTACGCAAAAAATTTTACTTAATAGCGAATTTCTTCGCAAACATCACGAGTAGCTTCTCTTAAGCATCTACCAGCAGAAAAACCACCATGGCTTTGTTCAGCGCAATAAGTCTCTTTATGACAGATTTCTTTGGGACGCGCAACACTTTCCTTATCATCGCTACAAGCGATTAAGAAAAGGCTAACTGAAATCAACAAAAGAACATTTTTCATCATTAGCTCTTCCGCCACACCATCTTGTCGACGATGCCGGTGTAGCTCTGGATGATTTTCACGACCTTGGTGGAGACGTTTTCTTCGACGTAGTCGGGCACGGGGATGCCGTAATCACCGTTTGCGTTCATCGTGACGGCGGTGTCAACGGCCTGGAGCAAAGACTTTTCGTCGATTCCCGCAATAAAGAAGCAGGCCTTGTCAAGCGCTTCGGGGCGTTCCGTGCTGGTGCGGATGCAGATAGCCGGGAACGGGTGCCCGACGCTCGTGAAGAAAGAGCTTTCTTCGGGCAATGTGCCGCTGTCGCTCACGACGGCGAATGCGTTCATCTGCAGGCAGTTGTAATCATGGAAGCCGAGGGGTTCGTGCTGAATCACGCGCTTGTCGAGCTTGAAGCCCGATGCGGCGAGACGATTACGGCTGCGCGGGTGGCAACTGTAAAGAATCGGCATGTCGTACTTTTCGGCCATCTTGTTGATGGCGGTAAAGAGGCTCGTGAAGTTCTTCTCGGTATCGATATTCTCTTCGCGGTGGGCGCTGAGCAAAATATACTTGCCCTTTTCGAGCCCGAGACGCTTGTGGATGTCGCTAGCCTCGATTGCAGACAAATTCTTATGGAGAACTTCGGCCATGGGGCTGCCCGTAACGTAGGTGCGTTCCTTGGGCAGGCCGCAGTCGGCCAGGTAACGGCGGGCATGTTCGGAGTAAGCCATGTTCACGTCGCTGATGATGTCCACGATGCGGCGGTTGGTTTCTTCGGGCAGGCACTCGTCCTTGCAGCGGTTGCCCGCTTCCATGTGGAAAATCGGGATATGCAGACGCTTGGCCGCGATAGCGGAAAGGCAACTGTTGGTGTCGCCGAGAATCAGCAATGCATCGGGCTTGCAAGCCACCATGAGCTTGTAGCTGCAATTGATGATGTTGCCGACGGTCGCTCCGAGGTCATCGCCCACGGCGTCCATGTAAACTTCCGGGTCCTTGAGGCTCAGGTCCTTGAAGAACACGCCGTTCAGGTTGTAGTCGTAGTTCTGGCCCGTGTGCGCGAGGATGCAGTCAAAGTACTTGCGGCACTTGTCGATGACGGCCGCAAGGCGGATGATTTCGGGGCGGGTGCCTACGATAATCAGGAGTTTCAGCTTGCCGTTGTCGGCAAATTTAACGTCGGTGTAATCGGTCTTAATCTGCATATTCTTTTTCCCTAGATCCTTCGACTTTGCGCTACGCGCTTCGCTCAGGATGACACTTTATATTTTGAGCACTCCGCTTTGGATGACGCGTTAGGATTGCACTACTTTCTCCCCAAAGGTGTCCGGATGGTTCGGGTCAAAGGACTCGTTGGCCCACATGACGGTCACAAGGTTCTCGGTCTGCGAAAGGTTGATGATGTTGTGGGTGTAGCCGGGCAGCATATGCACCGCCTCGATCTTGTCGCCGCTCACCTCGAATTCCATCACCTCGTCGGTGCCAATCTTGCGTTCCTGAATCAGGGCGTGGCCGCTCACCACAATAAAGAATTCCCACTTGCTGTGGTGCCAGTGCTCGCCCTTGGTGATTCCCGGCTTGGACACGTTCACGCTGAACTGGCCGCAATTCACCGTCTTCAAAAGTTCGGTGAAGCTGCCGCGGGCATCAACGTTCATCTTGAGCGGGAAAGAAACCTTTTCCTTGGGCAGGTAGCTCAGGTAGGTGGAATAAAGCTTTTTCTCGAAGCTGTTATTCGGGATTTCGGGCATCACCAGCGTCTGCGGCTGGTCGTGGAACTTGTTCAGCAACGTCACGATTTCGCCAAGCTTAATTCTATGCACTGTTGGCACGTGGCAATACAGGTGCACTGGATCCTTCGACTCCGCGCGACGCGCTTCGCTCAGGATGACATTCCCGGAGGAATCCCTCTCAACAGGCACAACATCGATTCCGTCAAACGTGCAATAATGTTCCCCGCCCTTCAAGGCGGAAATCATCTCTTCCACCAGGTCGTCGATGTAGAGCAGTTCCATGTCCACATTCGGGTCATTCACCTGGATGGGCAAGTCGTTCGCGATGTTGTTGCAGAAGGTCGCCACGGCACTGTTGTAGTTCGGGCGGCACCACTTGCCGAAAAGGTTCGGGAAACGGTACACAAGCACGCGAGCGCCGGTCTCGCGACCGTATTCAAAGAACAGTTCCTCGCCCGCTTTTTTGCTGCGACCGTATTCGCTGTTGCCAAAACGTCCTGCGAGCGTTGCCTGAATGCTGCTGCTGAGCATCACCGGGCACTTGTTGCCATGCTTCTTAAGAGTGTCAAGCAAGGTGCTCGCGAACCCGAAGTTGCCGGCCATGAACTCGCTGTTGTCCTTGGGGCGGTTCACGCCAGCAAGGTTGAACACGAAGTCCGCGCATTTACAGGCGGCATCCAGTTCCTCGGCAGTGGAGTCAATGTCGTATTCAAAAATTTCACCCACAACGAGATCGCCGCGGGTGCGGTCCTTGCCATCGCGGATGTTCTTGAGCGCAGCAACCAAGTTACGCCCTACAAAACCTTTTGCGCCTGTTACTAAAATATTCATATTTACGAAACCATGGACAAGGCTTCCCTTGCAGAAAGGGCCTTGATCCTAGAAGACTTGAAATCCTTTGTATTTTCAGTCACAATAAAATCGACACGCTCCCGTGCGGCGCACTCCATCTGCAGGCCATCCTCGAGGTCCTTGCAATTTGAATTAGCCAATACGGCCGAGAACATATCTGCGCTTTCTTCAACTACATTAAATCGCGACAAAATCAACTGAAGGAACAAGCGGCGTTCCTCCACGGAGAAATGCTTGCGCGTGATATAAAACAGGTCCGTCAGGGAGTGCGAACTGACAAAGCCCGCTACATCGCCCATCAGGCAACTCCTTATCAGCAGCGAGGATTCGTCATGGCCGGTATTATCGGCGATAAGCCAGTTGGCAAAGATATTCGTGTCAACAAAAAACTTAGTCAAGGCCATACCTCTCGTCAAGGTATTCCAGTTTCTCCTTGCGGCAATCCATCACCGATGCAGACTTGATGCAACCCGTGAACTTGCCATAGAGCTCGTTCACCCTAGCGTCGCTCATCTCCGCCTTGCGGGAGCCGCGGATAGATTCCAGAACTGCAGCAAGGACACGGAGCTTCTCATCAAAGGAAAGCTCGCCCACCTCGTCCAAGAAGGTCTGCAGTTGAGTATTCGACATGGCCCTGTTACTCCGACTATAAGCCAATATACATTCATTTTGCTTGTGTAGCACTTGACGAACCTCCATTTTGCGTTTTATTCGACGAAAAAATGAACCTTCTGGAAGATTACTACACAAATGTACACTGTTCAATTCTATTTGTCAAGGGGATTTTTTCGCCAGTTCCTCGCGGATGTACTGGAGCGTGAGGAGCTTCTCCTTGACCTGTTCCACATTCAGCAGCTTGGTGTTGCTGGAGTTGAACTCCGTGAGCGTGTTGCGTTCCGTGTCGCCCTTGCTAAAATACTTGTCGTAGTTCAGGCCGCGTTTGTCGCAGGGCACGCGGTAGAAGTTCCCGAGGTCGATGGCGTGGGCGCATTCCTCGTTGGTCAGAAGCGTCTCGTACATCTTTTCGCCGTGGCGGATACCGATGACCTTGATGGCGTTCTTGTCGCCGCCGAACAGTTCGCACACAGCTTCTGCTTGTGTCTGGATGGTGCAAGCCGGAGCCTTCTGCACCAAAATGTCGCCAGAGACGCCGTTCTCGAAGGCGAACAGCACCAGGTCCACCGCCTCGTCCAAGCTCATGATGAAACGCGTCATGGAACCCTCGGTGATGGTGATGGGCTGGCCCGCACGGATCTGGTCGATCCACAGCGGAATCACGGAACCGCGGCTGCACATCACGTTGCCGTAGCGGGTGCAGCAAATCTTCGTCTTTTCGGGGGAAACCGTGCGGGACTTCGCCACGATAACCTTCTCCATCATGGCCTTGCTCGTGCCCATGGCGTTCACCGGGTAGGCCGCCTTGTCGGTGCTCAGGCACACCACGTTCTTCACGCCTTCTTCGATAGCCGCCGTGAGCACGTTGTCGGTCCCGAACACGTTGGTCTTGACCGCCTCCAGCGGGAAGAACTCGCAGCTGGGCACCTGCTTCAGGGCCGCCGCATGGAAAATGTAGTCCACCCCATGCATCGCGTTCTTGACGCTAGCCAGGTCGCGCACGTCGCCGATGTAGAACTTGATCTTGTCGGCCGCCTCGGGGCACTTGGCCTGGAACTCGTGGCGCATGTCGTCCTGTTTTTTCTCGTCGCGGCTGAAAATGCGGATTTCGCCGATGTCCGTCTGGAGGAAGCGGTTGAGCACGGCATTGCCGAAACTGCCCGTGCCGCCGGTAATCAGGAGAGTCTTGCCACAAAAGATGGAGTTTGACATATTTTTTCCTTTTATAATTTTTGCAAGCAAAATATAATAAATTTTAACTTGTCTCAAAGTGATAAAACGGGCTTTTTTGAATTCAACGGTGAATTCACCCGTGACCAAGTCCGGTTACAGCGCAACTTTTCGACGGCGGATTCGTTCGGGCATGAGCGAGAGTGTATCCTTCCAGTATTGGAGTTCGCCGAGAATCGTATTAAGCGGATCAAAAGTGAACCAACTGAGGTTTCGCAAGCGTTTTCCCAGCCAACGCTTGAGCACGGGACGCTTCCCGCGCGCATTCCGTTTCGCGCGACCAAAGTTCCCGCCTTCCATGACAATCTTGTATAGATGTTTGCCACGCCCCTTGTCTGGAGCACAAATCATCTGCTCGCGCGGCAACGCGAAAACCTCGCCCAAAACCCACATGATACCCGCACAGGCATGCCGCAGGCCAAAACGCCCGATACACCCGCGCATAAATTCGCGGTCGGCCTCCGTGGAATGCGTGAGCAGCACGTAATAGTCCATAAAGTGTCGCAGCCCCACGCCCTCGTGCCTAAAGTGGTAATACAGATGCTCCAGTTGCATGAGCAGTGCGAAACGGATACTCGGCGCACAGAACCCCTCGGGCACAAGCACCGAATTCTCGGACTCCGCAAGCAACACCCTCTGGAACTCAGCATCCCCGAGCAAAACCTCCGCGGGCCTGTGGTGCACCTCGATTTCCACCCCCTTCTCGTTGCGAAAACTTATATGATGCGAAACCTTAAACGCATCGTTCAACTCTGAAATGAACCCCATGTCGAGCATGAGACGTTCCACCTTATCGTAGCCGCCCGGAATCCAGATATCGATATCGCCCGCCTGCCTCGAAAACGGATCGGGATAAAGTCTCGCGTTGGCTTGCCCCTTCAATATAACACTCCGGAAACCGCGTTCAGCAAAAAGGCGCGTGTAACGGGCCGCCTCCTCGTTCATCTGGCAGTTCACCCCGCGCAAAGTCTCGACAAAACCCGACAAACGGATAGAAAGAATACGTGGAGGGCGGGATTCCGCAGGCAAGCGAGACAACGCACTTAAGGCCACCCCAAGTACCGTCTGCTGTTTGGCCAAAGCGAAAAGCGACTGCCACTCAGCCTCGGTAAGGGAAAACGGGAATTCCTGCGTGACGCCGAGCGCCACACGCAAAAGGCTACACAACACAACATCTAAAGATTTTTTCATACCTCCGTCATCCAAAACACTAATGAAGAACCAAGTGTGGAGAAACAAAAAAACTCATAGCCCAAGTTTCTTTTTCAATTCTTCAACCTTCATGACTCTTTGATAATAAGTATTTCCTGTTCTTCCAACAGAATCTCGAATGTACCATGTTTCTTCCTGGCGAATAACCTTAGCAGGCATTCCACCAAGCAGAACATTATCCTGCTGGCAGTCCTTATTTACTAAAGAATTCGCCCCAACAGAGATATTATTGCCTAATTTAACCTTAGAAGTTATTTTCGCTCCTGTTCCCATATACAAGCCATCTCCGATAATTTTCCCATTACTAGATATACATACAGATGTTTGAAGAACAGCATAATTTCCAATTCTGTTCGTATTTCCAACAACAATTGTACCATAGTGAGGAATAACTACTCCATAACCAAGAGCATCTGAGCCTATGGTAAAACCCAATTTCATTCCAAGTCGTTCATATTTTGCATAATGAATAGCCAAAAGCAATTTGCTTAACAATCCTCTCTGGTGCCTATAATATGACACCTTTCGCATTTCTACCAAGAAACGAGTTTTACACTTGTAATCAGGAGATATGAGTTTTCTAAATGTACCAGAAAAGCCTTCTCCGATATCATTCATTATCTTATCGGCAAGAATAACAAATTTAAGTTCTTTTTTTGTTTTTATCTCCATAAACATCCTCGCATCTAGATTTGTTGCATTTAAATAGACTTATCAAAATTATCATCAAAAAATTCAAATTCAAAAAAATTTGTAGCAGCGAAGCATCCTCACGATTACGTTTACTGTTGATGAGAAGCAACATAACGACGAGGGCAACAATAATTTTTTATGATAGAAATACTCGCTGCAGACACCTCAATATAAATCATATAAAAGCCGTAATGAAGAAAAAATGTTCCTGTAATCGAATTCAATATCATAAAAATTTGCAAACCAACAAAATACAGGAGGAGAGTGTCCTTCGTTATAAAAAATCCCCTAATTGACTTAATAAGATTTATACCAATAAATGCAAAAAAAAGCGCAGAACACACAACTCCATTTTCGGCAATAATTTGTAAATAATCATCATGCGCACTCATGCCAAAATGACTATAAGCACCGGCTCCAACACCAATAATAAAATGCTCACTTATTCGGTCTATGGCATTCTTATACAAATCAACCCTTTCATTATCACCTATATTTGATAGTTCTGAAAACCTTGAAAGAGCATCATGAAGAGCATCAATATTTTCTAGAATTCGAGGAACAAAGAGAACTACTACAACAATAAGGCCGTATTTTAAAGCAAAATTAATCAGTTCAATTTTATTTTTTGATTGTTCATAGAAGAGATTTACAAAAAAAGCAGATACAACACACCAAATTAAAGGCCCTCTCTTTCCTGTTATAATTAGAGCAAACAAACAAAACACAAGAGGCACAACATATTTAGAAATATTCTTTTCCCCATTTTTTGATAAAGTGATTAATTTAACCCATAAATACAAAGTTGCCATTGTAATAACATAAGCATTTGAACCGGTCTGTCCTAATATACCCGATATAAATTTAAAACGTG